>Ga0214542_1001217_pt1:0-2500 | contig 52172 bp, 27 predicted proteins | sample CNSS1metaG_FD_160096 | JGI IMG/M metagenome (GOLD analysis project Ga0214542, IMG submission 160096) | Root nodule microbial communities from cowpea collected in UCLA plant growth center, Los Angeles, California, USA - CNSS1 | ecosystem: Host-associated > Plants > Roots > Nodule | place... | reverse complement strand
ATAATTTATAGGGTTATATATGTTTTTGTCCTATAACTTTCATGAAAATATTGAATTATTACATCTTTGAAATTTTGATCCAATTTAGTCTATCTACTCTTGAAATACATGAATAACAAACCAAATGTTATGATGAAATACATTTAAAACGTTAAAAGAAACTTAATAAGATTTGATTAAAATGACTAAATCCACACATTTCTAAAGATGAAAAACTAAATTAGTCAAAAGTTTCAAAAAGGAACTAATTTGAAATTTAAGTAAAAGTTAATGACCAAAAACATATTTTTATATCAATCATTTTATTTTGTTAACATGTAAACATCATTCTAAAGGTTAAAATTTTAAATATAAATAATATTTTAAATACAAAAAAGATCATTCTTAAAAAATAGTTGTAAAGGTAAAAATTTAAAATATAAAAAATATTTTAAATACAATTATCGTATTGCAAGGGTCAACTATATTCAAGTTATTGTCTGCTTTGCGACCTAGAATTTTGTCACCTGTTTTGTTCTTAGAAGTCACATCGGAAAGTGGAAAGATACAAAATTATTTAAACTATCATTTGTTTCGACTTCTCGATGATGTGAGACTATTGGGTATATTAGAACAAGCCCCTCAATTAAGGGTGAGGGTAGTTTTCATCTCATAGATAAAGCTAATGTTCAATGTTCAGATAAGGAGGATAGTTTTCAGTCTCACATACGACGTTAATAAGATAACATTATTAGAGTCAATCATCACATCCAAGATATTGTTTGTTTTGGAGCCTATAACACTTTTAAGATTTTGACCTTAAAAAAGTGTGTCTTAGAGGGTAGAAGGAGGAATGATTGTCTTTGACTTTGACTTTTAAGTCATGTGAGACTATTAGACATATCCTAAAGACAACAAGTTCACTTCATGTGCTGATCAAAATTTTGAGTTTGGATATTTACTCAACCCAACAATTATACCCAAGAGTATCACCTATTTAGCATTATTGGCCTAAACAGTATTTACAAAAATATTTGTTTGAGCAGTTACAATATATATATATATATATATATATATATATATATATATATATATATATATATATATATATATATATTATTACCATATTAATGTGCTGATTTGTTAATTATCATATATGTGGTGGTAAGTTTTATTAACTTTTATTTTACAACAGATATCATATAATCCAGAAATTTTGTAAATACACATTATACTCTCACATCTAAAAACTTACTTAAACATAGATAATTTTGACAAATGAATTTTCTCCATCTGGACAACAAAGTATTCAATCTCAGAACTATTAAAAACAATCAAGTCAAAGTACTACTTGAATCTTACCACCTATCAAAGTTTCATATTCATCTCTATTAGAACAACTAAAATTAATGTATATAAATTCATAATATAAAATCTTATCATACTTTTTGTTTATCCTACCATTTCAAAATTTCTAAATTTTTTCTTTGATAAAATAATCTAACAAGAACTTTTGTTTCCTTTCTATTTACGATTTACAATCTTATATAACATCCAAAGCATAATTCAATTGATATCAGGAAAATTGAATCAAGAGTGTTTAGATTTGAATTTTATAATGACGTCCACAAGGCATTTAATAGAAAAGTGTTAGTCGAAGAAGAATGAATGTTTATTGAAAAAATAACAAAAAAAAAAAAAAGTTTTTACCAGAGATGAAGAAGAAGGTGTTAGTTGGAAAGCTGAAATGAAACGTATATTTCCACTAATGGTTGATGTGTCCCTTCCACGCACTTTCCTTTCTCTGTTCACTCTTAGATTTAAGGCTTCCAAAGATTTCGCGTAGAAGCATTCAGAATTTTTGAGACTTCCAAAGTAAACGCGTCATTCCCTGAGTCAAGAATTCGAGACCAAAACGATGTCGTCTGCGAGGAGAGATCTAGAGAGTGGAGGAGCCACCAAGAACGCCACCACCTACTCCGCCGCTCCTACTAACTATGTTTACGATCCAGAAGTTCACTGGACCTCGTGGCTCGTGCCGCTTTTTGTGGCGGTTAACGTTGTTGTCTTCGTTGTGGCCATGTATGTCAACGATTGTCCCAGGAATAATCTCACCTTTGAAGGGGACTGTGTCGCCACGTTTCTGGGCCGCTTCTCCTTTCAGCCTCTTAGGGAGAATCCCTTGTTTGGCCCTTCTTCGTCTACGTAAGAGCTCGATCAACCATTTTTTTTTCTCGTTGGTTTAACTTTTTTTTTTTTGCTTGTTGATGCTGGGTTTGTTTCGGTTTGTTGGGTGCTGAAATTTGCTTCGTTTCATGAATTGGGTGTGGGGTTTTTGTGATCTACTTGTGTTGTTGAGTTTGGGTTTGGTTCTGCTGCCATGAATTTCGAACTGTTGTCTTTGTGGTCAAGTTTGATCTTACAGAAGTCAAATTTTATTTTTGATAAAGGAAATTCAGATAAGTTAGAATGCGTTTCAGGACCTCTTTTTTTTTTTTTTTTTTTAAAATTTTTTTTTTTT
>Ga0214542_1001213_pt1 | contig 52228 bp, 30 predicted proteins | sample CNSS1metaG_FD_160096 | JGI IMG/M metagenome (GOLD analysis project Ga0214542, IMG submission 160096) | Root nodule microbial communities from cowpea collected in UCLA plant growth center, Los Angeles, California, USA - CNSS1 | ecosystem: Host-associated > Plants > Roots > Nodule | place: USA... | reverse complement strand
ATTTATATATATATAAATATATATATATATATATATATATATATATATATATATATATATATATATATATATGTCAAATATTTGATCATTTTTATTTTTTTTTAATATTTTTGTTGCTATTTTTTATGATGTAAAATATTGTTTTCACGATTTTTTACGTAATTATTTTAATTTTCTAATTCATTACTATAAATGTATTTTTATCACCACAATTATATAACTATAATATAATATAATAATTTAATTTCATTGTATGAAGTTCAAAATATTAAGAATTTATGTTTAAATTTGAATTAATGTTACTTTTTTTATTCGTGGTTTTATTTAAATAGTACATTATAATCTTTATTAATGTATAAAAAAATATTTCATTATAATCTACATAAAGGAAGTAAACATTTGAGATATTTTTAAATTCAAATATTTTTTTAACTTGATCAATTTTGTTTCATTAACCTTTTAAAAATTAATGGATGTTTTGGTTGTTATGGAATTTTATTTATCTATAATTGCATAATATTTTATATAATTATTTCACTTTTATCTAATTTGTTATTTGATACTCTAATTTAAAAGTTATACAATTACTATTTATTTCTAACTATATAACACTAAATACAGCTCTTTATATTGAATATTTTATAATATTATATTTAATTTTTGATATTTTTTTATAACAAAAGTGAGTATGCATGTGAATTTTTATTTGGGATGAAGATAAGATAATAAAACTTATCCACGTTCCACTTGTTGTCATATCTAAATATGTACACTTTTAAGTAAAAGTCTGAGGTTAAAATAAAAACTTTATCTGATCTAAATATTATATATTTAATTGATGACTTGTTTGTTAGTAGTGAATTTGAAGTCTAACTTAATTCTACAAAATTGGTTTATATTGTAAGATTTACATTCTACTTATGTATTATGAAATTGCTTTATCTCTAATCGATGTAAAATTTTCAATAAAGTTATTCGTAAATTCTTTACGTGAAGTTAAAAAAGAAAAAAAAATGAAAGATGTAAAAGTAGATTATAAATCCAGGTACATTTCGAAAATTTAAAGTATAAGATCGGGGATGACAAAAATAATCTTTTATGATTCTTGAAGGATATCACATGTTCTAATCTCGGAATCAATCATGCAGCTCGTTCTTTAATTTTACTCTTATTTAAAGAAAAATAATATCTATTCATATTGAAATGATTCGTCTTTTCCCAAAACCATTTTGAAGAACAAAATACAGCGTAAAATTAGGTGTTGAACCGAACAGAAAATTTGTATCCTGATTAGCTAAAACAACATGAAGTTCTGAGTTTGGAATTTGGTGACATAAAAGGAAAAAGGATAAAGCGAGAGACTTGAGCACATAAATTAGAAGACGATAAAAGGGGCATTTAAATGTGGTTGTGGTGTCTTAATCTAAATCTTAATCATTTGAGCGTGTTAATGGTAAAATTTTGGATGGGTTTCAAATCGAATTTAAAAGTTGTCTACACATAAATGAATAAGGTAGTTCTTATAATTAGGTGGCTTAGGTAGCAAAACCATACGTTACTTTCTTCCTCATTTGGTGAAAGCATATCATATTTGGAATTTATGTGAAGAAGAAAGTAAGTAGTTGCTGGAGAATTCCTTTCTTTACAACTTTTCTCCACATGTTTATGGAATCTGTCTCATTCATCTACTTCTATAACACACTATTTTCACACTTTTCAATATCAACTACTTTACCCAAACCAACATTTACAGGTTCAGCTTCAAGAACTTGGACCCAACCCAACCCTTCTTTTTTAATAATATCATGTATACTAAAATATTATGTAAAGTATGATTCAGATGGGTATTGTGTTAACCAATTCGGTTAAAGCGGTCATGTTTCAAATACGGATAGATCTTACCTAGGTTTACAAAATTGATCTCATTAAATATTTGAAATAAGTATCAATGAAAATAAGTTTTAATCTTGTTCTACTATTTTCATTAGAGATAATTAAGAATTACAAACAAACTCAGCTCATAGGTGTAAACTTATCATAGGTTGACTTAAAACATGGTCAGTTCAACTCGACTCATTTTTGTGTGAGTCAAAAATTTTGCTACTCGACCTAATCCATTATGGGTTAATAGGTTGACTCACTGCTCATTAACGAATGTTTTCTTTTTTATAATTTATTTTATATATTTATTGTATTACAATGAGAATGAATTAACTTAATTTATTTTTTATAATAGTGAAATCAAATTGTAAATCCAATTCTCGAAATATTATTATAAAGATAATAGTTAAATATTAAAATCAATATATATATATATATATATATATATATAACTTAACAAATAAATTAATTAAACATTCAAATATTATTGAGCAACATTATAATATTTAAAAATATGAGATTGTGAACCTATATAAGTAGAAGTAGTAAATAATTATAACAAAAAGATTTAAAAATTTGTTGGTGAGTTAAATGAGTTGGGTTAAGTTCAACCGACTCTTGAAAAAATTAAATATTTTTCAATCCAATCCAGCTTCTATCCGTAGTGAGACGGATTGACTCATGTTAAAATCTGTTTTAACATCTCTATATTTAAGTCTATTCTAATTTTAACGATTTTTTTTTATATTGATTGAAATATGGGTATGAATATCGATTATACCCGTTTTTCTTTTGTTAAATTGATATGGGAACATATGAATGAATATGTATAAGTTCCGTCCTATAGTTATTTTCATTTTAAATTGTTAACACACCTTTCAAGTTAATTGGTAGTATAAAATATTTATATCAACTCTTCTTTGATCCTTGTTTTTATAACTCTTTTAAAAGTCATACATTTGATTATTTTGACTCTTTTATATAATTGTTTTAGCTTTATTTAATTATTATTTAATATCTTATTTGGACTTTATACTATCGTAATTTTTTTATTTTATATTTGATGTTGGAGAAAAACAAATGTGCATTATTTTGCCATTTAATGTGATAATATGATATTTTTGTTGTTGTTGTGAGATAAAAATGACAAATGAGAAAAAAAATTATATCCATTAAATATGAGAATAGTGATCAACTTTACTTTATTTTATTTTATTTTAAGATGAGATATTCAAATTTGGACTCGACTAAAACATTGCATCATGAGAATAATCCTGTTTGAGTTAAATAAAAATATTTTGAATGATAAAAATCTTTTATATATATATATCTACAACATAAATTTAAGATTTAAACAATCTTACAGCAATTAATCTATAAAGTGTGTTAGATGAAACATTAAAATAATTTTTAAATTTCTTAATTAACTTATAAGTGAATTTGATTAAGCAAGATGATTCCATACATAGTCTTATTTTAAGTTATTTTTATAAATTATTTCAATTAATCTATGTTTTTATGTTTTCATTCATACTAATTTATTCAAACTTCATTTTTATTTCAGTTATATCAAATACTTATAAGTTAAAGAATTATTCTTACACGTATAAGTTAGTTTATAACTTATTAACTCATTATAAAATAAAAATTTGCACTCTGTTTGATAAGATAGAATACTATTGTGGGTACGAAATCAATTATCGTTTAATTATAGTGTGCCTCTGAATTCAGTGGCAGTTTGAAAGTAAGTTGTTATGCACAGAAGTGTTGATAAACAGAAAGCTTATTACTTGAAGTCAATATAATTTCCATTTTAATGTGTTATATATGTTTAACAATTAATCTCTCACATCAACCCAAATAATGCCATTTAGGCAAATAGTTTCCATTTAGGTTTATTTGGTCCTACGCACCTGTTTCAAACCCTACCATGTTTACCTATTTTAGGTGAAATGATACACACAGTTTCAATTCAATCTCATAATAATTAATGTCACTGCAATTATTTACTTCCTCCTCTAATTTTTTAAACCTTTTTCTTTCAATGTCAAATCCTTGTAAACTCCACTTTGCTACAAATATAGAAAAAATACTATTTTAAAATTATTTTTTATATAAATTCATCTTTCTTAGAAGTTACTATATATATTGTAGTAAGTTAGACTTACTAGTTCAAATCTTTATATATTTTTTTATCAACATTAATTGTTAATATTTTGTTAACGATGAAAAGTGGGTTTTAGTCTAATTCCAATCCCACAAATCAGCAGTTTGTAAAGTGAGATTTGCATTCATAGTCCGATAGGAGGTGAACAGAATAAATTTTTGGGTTAAATATGTTTTTGGTCCCTCAAGTTTCAGTAAAATTTGAAATTAGTCTCTCCTTGAAACTTTTGACCAATTTAGTTGTTCATCTTTAGAAATGCGTGGATTTAGTCCTTTTAATCAAATTTTGTTAAGTTTATTTTAAGTTTTAAACGCGTTTTATGATAATATTTGAGTTAATATTTAAACGAAAATTGGTCAAACGATGTAAACAATTCAAATACTATCATGAAATGTCCTTGAAACGTTAGATAAACTTAACAAAATCTGGTTAAAAGGATTAAATCCATACATTTCTAAAGAAGAATGACTAAATTGGTCAAAAGTTTCAAAGATGGACCAATTCCAAATTTCACTTAAACTTGAGGGACCAAAAACATATTTAACCATACATTTTTTAAATAACTGCTCTGGTGTCATGTTAGAGAAGTAGACTTTAAGTCTATCTCAACCCTTCACAAAACCAGTTTGTGAGGTGATATTTGCACCCTATTTATATATTTCATATACTATGAAATTATCTTATCTTTAGTTGATGTGAGATTTTTAACCAGTATCACCAAAAGTTTTCTTGAAATTTCTTTTTGTCAGAAGAAAAATGTCTAATAACTATCAAATTAAAAAAATTAAGCTTTTTATAACACCATAATTTTTTTTTTCTTTTTATAAATGAAGCTTGACTTTTATACGCTCAACTCGATCGATTAATTTCATTTATATTCCTACCTTGCTATGAATGATTTTCCTTTTACTGCAGAAATTTTATAGAGTATACCCCATGCATTCAATTTTATGATTCTTATCCTTTTGGTAATAAAATAAACATTTATTTCTTTCACGTGATACATATATGGAAACGCAACTAAATTCAAAACAACATTGATCGGTACAACAGTAACAATATGTAACTTTTAATCAAGTAATCTAAGTTCGTACCCTAATAATATCACTTCTAAATATGAATTAATAAATCGTGAGGCTAATATAAAGTGTTAAGAATTAAAAAAAAAAAATCTTAAAAACACTTTAAACTTATATCTAAACATACCTTTAAACGTGAGTATAAAAGTAAACCTAAAATAGTAACAACTAATAATTTCATTTCAGAGTTAGAAACACGATAATTAATTCTAATTTTTTTTTCTATTTTTAACATTATCACCCTCATAAAGTATATTTTTAACCAATTTAATCTCGACGTTGTCGATTCCTAAATATACTTGAACATAAGCCAAAATATTTGTTATGTTGTTATTGTTTTGTTAAATGTGGATGATAACAACATTTAGATGTTTTATTCCCTACAGTGAAATATTGGGATTTGATTTAGGTGGAATCACGTAATTAATAGTTTTGGAACTGTTCGATAAAGATTGATGAGTCGCATATCAATTTGAAGTGAAGATCAAATGGAAATCATGGAACGAGGATAATTGCATTAATATTAAAAACATAGGGTTGTTTGGAGTTTGAGAAGAGTGGTATTCATTTTTTTTGTTGAATTTATTGTATTGGTGATTAATGGTTGGGAACCCACATACTAAATGAACATAATGTATGTCAGACATTTCTCACATGGACACTGTGGCCAAAGTCAAAGAATACATTTCTTTGTCAACCTTTAGACCCAAAAAAATAATGAAATTGCATTTTTTAAAAATGTATAAGATTTAAGAAGACTATATATTTATAAGATTTGAAAGCATCCGAAAGTTATAATAAACACTCAAAGTTACAAAAGTCCATATAAAACTAAACATTTTTTTTCAATCTAGTATTAACTATACCAGGTGCAAACCTAGAATGAAATATTTTTAGCACAAAATTACTTGACCATTAATAGTAAAGTTAAATTGTAGAACTACCAACAGCATTGAGTAAATTCACTATGATGTTGTAGGAGGATACAGTTCCCATAGCCCCACGGTTGTGTCTTCCGATGCAGAGGCCATAAGTTTACAATCAGAGGAATAAGTTACAGCGTTGCACTGCAATGTCAGACAAAAACAGTGAGTCAAATTATGAAAATAGATACTTCAGATTGCCCCAGATATAAGAAACAGTGACTTACTGTGCCATGGTGATACTTCAAAATAGCTAAAGCATTTCCCTTGCGGTAATTATATATCCTCACCCTACCATAAACACAACAGAGATATCAAATTGCAGCACTAGTACCACCAATGAGGAGTAGCATTTGAACCCGGTCTTGTGCTCAAACTTGTGTGTATGAAAAAAAATGGGTTCTAAATAGATCACCTCCCAGGAAAGAAATGCACCACTCGTTTTGATTTATGCTAAATCAAATATATATTGAAACTAGAAATTCAGTCAATCTATCTAATAGTAGAGATTTGTTATATTTTTAATGATTTCTATCAAATCTCAAATAATTGAAATGTTTATAGATATGGTCTAATAATGAAAATTGACATATTTTTAAATATCATATTATTCATTAGAATTAAGTGATGTGATAAACTTTTACATAATTTCAAATCGTATAAATTTTCTATACATAATCTAATCAATAAAGGCATGGAATTCAACGGTTGAATACAATATATTTGCATTTTATAAAAAGTTCGTTTTATTTGACTAAGCATTACATCTGGCACATAGATCCTAACTCATTTAAAAATGCTTGTGCAATGCATAATAAACTTTATAGTTTATGTAAAGGAATTTCTCCAATTGATAGTCACATATTTCGGTCATTTAGATAGATACCTGTGATCCCAGCCAGCAGTTGCAGCAATTTTTCCATCAGGTCGAATTGAGACGCCTGATATGCCTGGTCGATCCAAACTGATTTCTTTCTTAACTACACAAGTACCCTACAGTCAACATGATTTATATAAGAAAAAATACAAAGAAGCTGAAACAGGGCATAATTGGATGTGTGGTTGTTTGTACAGTCAGAACAAAAATTGGATAGTGTTAACGACATGGGGACCTCGGAAGAAGGAACCTGGAGTTGGAAGTTCAAATGGAGAAGAGAGCTAGTTGAGCGGGAGAAGATTGCTTAATTGAGTTGGAGAACACTGTAAGTAGGGTGGTGAAAATTAAAACAAAAGTTCAAGACGAGTGGAAGGGTGACGTGTGGGGAGTATATGGTGAAGTCTTCTTACTTAGTTCTACAGGGCAACAGGTAATAACTCGGTAAGACAAAGTTTACAAAGAAGTATGGGAGGCTAAGGTACCACCAAAGATAAGCTTTTTTACATGGAGGATGATCTGAAACAGGTTACCAACTAGGGATAACTTGTTTAGGAGGAATATTCCTCACGAGGATTCTGACTGGAGCTGTCCGATGTGTACTCTAAACCAGAATCATTAGTACACATTTTGTTCACATGCTGATTGGGTTTGGAAAACTTGTTATGGCTGGGTGGAGGTAAGTACTGTGTTCTCGGAGTCAGTGGAAGCATACTTTAAGCAGCATTAACAAGGGCAGAGTTTATTTAATAAAGAGATATGGGGTTTATTATGGTTTGTGATTACCTTCATGTATATGGAAAGAAAGGAATAGGTCCGCATTGGAGGGGAAAATGTTCTGTGGCCAGGAAGTGATTCAGAACATAACGAAAGGGAAAGACAGAAGAAAACACAGTTGTTTTGATATTGTTTTACCATGTATGCAAGGAAGCCAGAGAGTCAGAAAATCATAAAAACAAAATAAACTGATAATTGGAACATAAACACTAACTTAAGCAGGATCTACAGATAATGTTAATTATAAGAAGCATAACAGATTACTTCTTAAGACTTTTCTTCTTATCACATGAAGATTGGAATGATGACAATTAACAACAACTTTTAGGAGCAAGAAGTTTCAGTAGAAGAAATTAAAAGTAAAAGGATGTTACCGAAGAATGCTCCAAGCTGTACATTATAATTTTGTCATCTGCTGCTCCTGAGATACCCCCTTTGCAAGACCCGTCAATACAGATGCTCATAACTAAAAGATTAATCAGTTGTTAACTAGTTGTATCAAAAGATAAAATGAAATCTTAGGAAGCTAATTTCCACACCTGGCTCAGAATGAAATTTTACAGAAGTTACCGGAACTCTAGGATTCCGTATATCCCACCAAAGCATGGAACCATCCTCATATCTACATTGGGGTATAGGATGAGACTGTAGTCAATACCTTATAACCTTAGACTCCTATTTATTACTAATTGGGTTACGTACCCCTATTACATGTACAAGCTCAAGGCCACTAAAAAGTTAAATAAAGGGAAACATAAAAAGGAAAAAAAATCTAAGAGAATCCTTATATATGATATTCAAGATATTCTATAACACTCCTTCCAGCAAAAGTTTTGTTACAGGAAGAAAACATGCATTCACAAAAAGAAAGAAAACTAGCCCAACTAGCCAAAGAACTTGCCAACTAGCACCCTCCCTGAATCACAAAGCCTTCAATTCAGTACAGAACTTGGCTACCTTCGCTAGATACTACACAAAATCCAGACAGGTAGAATGAATAGAAGCAAAAACTGGAATTGAAAGGGTTCTCTCCGAAGATATAAAAAAAGGCAGGAGTGGGAAGAGAGTGGAAGAACTTGCTGATTTGGCTAGTTATACTTAAATGGGTCATCCACTCAAGAGAGGCAGTTTTGGCCAGGTGTGAGAGACAGAAATTTTGGTGTGGTTCTTTGCTAGTCTTTCAGGTATAAGCTTTGGTAGTGGAGCCAATGGCTTGGTGCATTAACTGAGTTTTAGAGGGTTTATCATTGAGTAATCTTCTCCTTTTCATCTGACAGTTAATTTCTTGTGTCATTTGCCTTCACTACCAAGCCACAAAAAAGGAACCCATCCAAGATTGATTCCGTAATCTCAACCTTGTACCATGGTGAAGTGTCCAGCAACAATACGACTAATAACTTAAATCATCAAAATTTTATAATCGAAACACATTTCTTATATTCTATAGCAAATATGAACTACACCGATTATGGGTATTTTTAATTAACGGTTAGAGGAGAACATCTTGATCATTGAATAAACATGAACAGTCAAGAGAACATCAAGTTTATAGTAATTATGTGACACCTAAATAACTTCTAATATTGGTCATCCATGTGATAATTAATGGTCAACATTGGTTCATTTCACTTTTCATAATAATTAGTCTCACATCATATAACCTCGAACAGATCAAAAGGAACCAAAAGGAACAAACATTGACCATTCAATCTCACAAGGATGGCCAGTATCAGAACTTGGGGAACAAGACCACTGAAAAAGAAAAGTCACAGACTATTATGTTCTAACCCTATACCATATATACTTGATCCAAGCATCGTGTTTTGCTCTCTCCACTGAAAGACATCTTCACTACATGCTCAACATAATACACTTACAGGTCTGAGAGAGGAAGGGAGGAGAAAAGAGGTTTGAGACTATACCCAGCCAAGACATTTAAAAATCCTTGTGATTCCGATGATAAAAACAATTGAAGGGTCATGCACATCCCTGACAAGAAGAAGCTGTGCTGATTCAGTGAAAGTATTTTTATAAATTATAAGCAACAAAATGTTAGAAAGAAGGGAGGATGCTGATATGGAAAAATAATGTAAGCATCATGAAAGCACAAGGTATCCTGAGAAAAGAGATTTTTAAAAAATTGATGGTAAAGGTGAACCTCAATATAGACCCAAAAAAAAATCTCTACCTCTGTTGCTAACACTTGAAGAGTTACTGGGATTGCTTGAAGCGAGTTGTACAATTTTTTGAGCTGACTTGAGATCCCAAATTTCAACCTTTAAAGTGATTGAATAGATGAGCATACGGGTTCGTTCATAATTTGACAATGAAATATATCTAAAAAGAATAAATTAAGTTTTACATGAGAAAGGTACGCATACCTCTGAAGAGTTCTCCCCTGACAAAGCCACATATTGTAGCCCTTCACTACATGTATTTTCTGTGAATACAATGAGATTTCATGAATCTCACTTGTATAATATCAAAGTATCTTTCAGTAATATAAAGTATAAACACTTTAGGAACACAAAAGGAAAAATATAGAACTGCAAGATGAGAAATTCAGTCCACCACGGCAGTATCTCCAAATTTGCAGCCTTTAAAAATAAGATTAAAGGACTCAAAGAAGACCCTATAAAAAAGTTGACAGTGGAACTATTAAATTTCAAATATCTATTATCATGCACACAAGCAAAAGTGTACTGAGTGCATGTTTGGTTGAGGTTAATTTTGGAAAAATGATTTTTTTTTCTTCAAACTAATAAAGTAAGCAACTATATCTTAAAAATAAGTTGAACCAAACAATATAGGTCTGAAAATTTTAGGATGATGTCAAACCATACTATTTTATGTGTATAAGAGAAAAATAACAGCAGTAGTAGTAATAAATATGTTCACATAACTTCTTGCAAGCTCAAATACAGTTTTTTCCTCTATTTTGCAAATGTGCAAGTCATTCACAACAAGTTTTACAGAAGTAGCCAGGGTATGCATGCTGATGCTTAGGGTTGCAAAAGATAAAAACAACGTAAGTTAGATGATAAGATTCTATCATTCCAAAACCATCATGCCAACACAAGATTACCTAATCCAATACCTTTAAGTTATAGTATTGAAATCACTAGAGTTCATTGATGCCTTGTTATTTTAATATTGTAAAAAAAAGAAGAGGGAATTCTAAATTCAGAATAAAAAGACTGTCAGAAGTTTCAAAACTTCATAAACTTCAAATATAGAATTCAACTAACAAACCTCCAAAGCTTTTAGAACAACTTTGATTGGTGTAAGCCTCGTCCCTTTTAACCTCGGGAATTTCTCTATCAGACATTCCTCCTGGCTCTCCTCTGTAGCAATCTTCTAATTCTTTCCCTTGTGTTGACCAAACAGAATCATTCTTCATCACGGAAAATTTGCAAAAGTGGTAACTGTTTGTCTTGATTGTAAGTGATGGGATCCTGTGTTTGGAGGTGCAGAAAAACAGAAGGTAAGATAATAACAAGAACATTTCCGTAGCTTCTATCAAAAAACACAAGCTATCCTTTTAATTAAAAAAGGATGAGACATTTGTAGAAGTTGAAGTAGTACAACACCTTGACAAACCAGCATCATCAAATTCCCAAATTTTTACAGTTCCATCCCTACCCTGGCTACACATATACAGAATAATGAATATCGATAAAGCAAAAATATACTTAGATACTAAAACAGAACCAGGGGAGATCAAGTAGAAAGGATGCACCTGGCAAATTTATTGGTTCCGAGGGAAGAAACACAAGCAACAGCAACAATACCATGTGCAGCACTATGTAACCTGCAGTATAAAATTAATTTGTATCATGGATCATAATTTCTGAAAATGAATGATATTCTTCACAAATATGAATGCCCAAAAATCATAGAACTAAGCACCATGCAGATGACACAGTTCGATGCTGAAGGGTATCCCAAATTCGCACTTCACCATCAGCAGAACTGCAAGCAAGAAGAGGATGATGCAACTAATTATTAAGTGAAACTAATTGTATACGCAACCAACTAAATCTGGGAGTTCTTATGGCACACTGATGGGTATGGCATCCAAGGCAAGTCGTCTAAACATTTATTGAACACAGGTTTTACTGTTAGTGTTAAAAACTATAATAAAAGTAACTGGCAGCCAAAGAAATGCTTGATAGATATTGGATGCCAATCTACCATACCCAGGGAAAAAATGTGTACCAGAGTAATTCCCATAAAACAAATAACGACAAACATTTGCAATGAATACCCGGAGAATAATATCGGCTTAAAGGGATGAAAAGAAATGTCTGTGACCGAAGCTCGATGGCCTCGTAGCACTGCCACGGGATCAGGAGGAGGTCTTCTACTCATTCTCTGTTCTCCTTTATGGTCCAGTTGAAATGAACTGACATTAGGCCTTCCATAAAAAATCCATTAGGATGGTCAAAATAAAATCATAACAGTCACTGCGACAGAGTTGATTCTAAAAGCCTAAATAAGACTATAAGAGAAGCGAAAAAAGAAAAAAGAAAAAATCGCAGAGACCTTTAACATATCAATAACAGCAAATACAATGGTGATGATGGTAGAGTTCGCAAACTGCAAAAACCGAATACAAAATCTTGGCCAGCCTTCCGTTTAAGCCTGCACCCGAAGACAAAAAGCCCACGGGTACAGCCTATATCTTAAACGAAGATTAATTTTATAGACCGTGGCCGCCCCGCAAAAACCCAAAAAATGTTTAAGGAACCAATGATATTTAATTCCTACACACATTTCAAATGTTCAATGAAAAAAGAGGAAGAAAATTTACCAAAAAGAGGGTCGAATTTTTTCAACGCTCCTCTCGGAGTCGAGTGAGGTTGCTGCAGTGTCGCAGTCGAGATGGTTACCGTGTGGCGTGGCTGGGGTTTGTTATCAGGGGTCTGTGTAGCGGCAAAGGGAGAAGGAGAAGAAGTAGAAAGAAGTTTAGTGTGCCGATTCAAAGACTATCTATTTTCACTAAATTAAATTTATTTGATTTGTTGAAAACGCAAGCTTCACAAATGGGATCTCAAATGGTTTTGGTTCGCTAATCTACACTTATTTTTTTATCAAATAATTTCTTTCAAGATTTTGATTTTCTTGGATTCTTGTTCATGTGTGGTAACACTTAAATCTTCTATTTTTATAAAGAAGGTTTTTCAAGTGAATTTTCAATGGAATTGTTGGACAATTTTTTATCATTAATTTATTGTCTAAAAACAAAACCTATTCCTAAAACTTAAGAGCAATGTGAAAAGATGTTAGATGGCTAATAAGAGAAAACACGAAATTAGAATAAATTAATTATTAACAAATTTAAAGAAGTTATATTAAGTATCATGATCTTTTAAGATTGAATAAAATCTTGACCTTGCGGGAGACTTTTTGTTCTATTAAATTGAAGTCAAAGGATACCGTGTTTGCGTTTACAGCATGCACCATGATCATGGATGCGCGTCACTGCTCGCGTAAGCAGTTCCTGCGGTATCCATAATTTGCTATCTCATATAAATAGTTTAATTCCGTTGCCTTCTCAATTCGCATTCAAACTCTTTCCATTATTTTTTACTTTAATGATAATGATAATTTCAACCGATTGATTACAATTCCATTGATTGATTCCGCGTCTAAATCACTGTTGTTTTTGTTTTCTTGTTTTGGTATTGCGTGCTCCGCAATCTACCACCGTTAATAAATTCATCATACAATCAATTTTGAAGGAATAGCGCCGGAGATTCTTAATAATGTCAGAAACGATAAGAGAAAACAACGTCGGAGGAGTAACGTTGAAAAAGTCGAGAAGCTCCAGGTTCTGGCCTCGTTGGATTCCCACTTCCGTCGATGATATCATCGCTGCGGAGAAGCGCCTTCTCTCCGTCGTCAAGTAACTAATTCTAAACCCTAAATTTCAAATTTATTCGCCCCAAAAATTTTCGGGGATTCTTTGTGTTAAAATTAAAAATCTTGTATTTATACACCCGGGTTTTTATGTGCGTTTGGCTATTAAAACGATGGTGATTGATTGTTTGGGTATGGCAGAACCGGTTATGTTCAAGAGCACATTAACATAGGTGCTGGTCCTCCTGGCTCCAAAGTGAGATGGTTCCGCTCTGCTAGTAACGAGCCGCGGTTTATTCACAGCGTCACATTTGACAGTAAACCTGATGCTCCTACGCTTGTGATGATCCATGGTTATGCTGCTTCCCAGGGGTTCTTTTTTCGCAATTTTGATGTGCTTGCCTCTCGATTTAGAGTCATTGCTGTTGATCAACTTGGGTGAGTGAGTTATGCTTTTCTTCATCCTAATGTCGCCGCATTTTATTGTTGTCTCAAACTGCTTTTCTGGTCTTGTGCTTCATTTTGTTCTGGGAAAGGATAAGTGGATTGGATGTATCATAAAAAGATGGGTGCTCATTTATCTATCTTATTTGAGCCCTTTAATAAGTGTGTTGCTGTTGTACCTTCGAGATGGGCTTCTTTTGTTTACTATGGTAACTGAGGGGAGAAGCAGTGTCAAAATTTGGCGTTCTAATTTGCCATGTGCATATGATCGTGTCTTTTTCTCACTCCCAAATTTGAAACTTATTTTGCAGCTGGGGTGGATCAAGTAGACCTGATTTTACTTGCAAAAGCACCGAAGGTTAGTTAAGAGTTATGTTAAGAATGCAATGATATAGTTGGTTTGAAATTTGAACTGTGAAGTTTTGCTCAACTTGGAAGTCGCTACTTGGGGTAACTTCCTAGAAATCACAATTGGTTGTTGATCGTGCAGAAACTGAGGCATGGTTCATTGATTCTTTTGAGGAATGGAGAAAAGCCAAGAACTTGAGCAATTTTATACTACTTGGACATTCTTTTGGTGGTTATGTTGCTGCTAAATATGCACTGAAGGTGAATCTCTTCCCACATTGCACGGCGTTAAAAATTCATAGTGTGACTTTTTATTTTATTTTATTGATTGTTCTGATGCCTGTTGTGATCATTTTAATATAGCACCCTGAGCATGTACAACACTTGATTCTGGTTGGATCGGCTGGATTTTCACCAGAATCAGATGCAACGTCTGAGCGGATTACAAGGTTTCGAGCAACATGGAAGGGAGCAGTTTTGAACCATCTATGGGAATCTAATTTTACACCTCAAAAACTTGTCAGGTAAAACTACTCTGTCTCTGTTATTTTATCTGTAAGTGCCTTCGGGTGAAACAAGCTTTGGTGACAAGGGATTGATTCTACTTGAACGAAGAAATGTGTATTCTCTGTATGCCACATCTAACAGCCAATCTATAAATCAAGCCATATGGTTTATCTTTAATGCACTAGTTTTGTTTGCCACTTGGTATGTTTGTGTCAATTGGTACAAGAAATAACAAATATACAGAATAGGAATGGAATTGAAATAGAATGAAGTTGGTTAAAATGATCATTCCCGATATACAATTTGTTCGTTTTTTAAATGGAATAACTTTCCGAGCAATTCAATTGTCTGGTACATGGAATAAATGCAGGATTAAATATCCAAATAATATAAATACACTTACTTGAAATGAGAATCAATTCTTGTACTATATACTGTTTAAATTCATTTTTTTTAATAAATTTAATAGAGAATCATGTTACCAAAAACTAGAGAATATATTATTTTGTTGGAAAAGGATTGAGTATATGCACATGTTTTGGATAAAATACTTCATTCATTTTTCATGAAACTTTCTTGATAAAACTTTGGATCACAATTGCATTCAAACAGCACTGCTATATATAATCATTATTCTTTAATTTTTTTCATGAATATTTAAAATTAATTTACACACAACAGTTTGGTTAAACATAAAATGAGATTTTATAGAAGATAAACTTTAATAAAGGTTGACAATATAGTCATTCTTTAAAAAAATGAGAATATGTTTGGAAAAGAAATTCAATCTCGTTCCATGAATTATTATGGAATCACCAACGCCGCCTCTTTGGAGAAGAATGGCGAAACAAAGTTCTGTGGAATGAGTCATGCTGTTTTTGGTCAACAAACATGAGAACGCATATTCCATACAATAAAGCATTGCAATGGAATCATCACTTTTTAATACCAACATACCTTTAGTTTTTCCCAAGTTGAACATTTGATTTTATTAAGTTGTCTTTGTTTAATATATTTATTATATATATTTTGCAGAGGTTTAGGTCCTTGGGGACCCAAAATAGTCCGCAAGTATACGAGTGCAAGGTTTGGTACACATTCTACTGGGGAAATACTGACAGAAGAGGAATCAACATTGCTGACAGGTATTGCAAGATAGTTCATTGAAATATGGTATAAATGTAAGAGCGCATTCTAATTTTAGTCTTTCTGTGCATTAAAGATTATGTTTACCACACATTGGCGGCCAAAGCTAGTGGAGAGCTGTGCTTAAAATATATTTTTTCATTTGGAGCATTTGCTAGGATGCCCCTTCTTCGCAGGTTTGGTGATTATTCTCTTCCTACTGTTAAATTACAATTTGTCTTCAACTGATTCGTATTTACTTTGTTATCGTTCAAAAATGTATTCAGATTTCTGATGTAGTCTTCCGTTAACTGGAGTTCAACAATCACATGTCATAATTAGAATAATGTTTTATTTATAGTACAAATTCAGCATATACATTACACTGTTTCTGAAACAAGTTTTTAGTTGAAAAACACTGTTTGAGTCATCTTTAAGTCAGTTTCGTCCAAGGATGGATGGACTCCTGACAGACATTTGAACAAGTGTACTCAACTCTTTTAAAGTTAATTTTTTTTTTATGCAAATAGACACCTTCAATTTCAGTTCTGTTCTAATTAATCCTTTAACTTTACTCTCTCTGAAACAAATTCCTTAAATTTTAATTTTTTGCCCCAATTAATCCTTTAGCTTTTATTTGTTTTTGTGCATAAACATCAATTTTAGTTTCATCTCAATTCTTTTCTGAAGCTAAATGAATTATATTAAAAGGACAGGCAAAAAGCTAAGTTGAAGGTGTAACTAAGCCCCTGTAAAACAGAAATACAGCCAAATTAGGAGATGCAGAAAACACTTCCACCAGCTAATCATTCAAGAAAAATTAATACATGTATTTTACTGGATATTGGTGCCTTATGTTCAATGCCATGCATCCCATATATTGATGTGATTTCCAGTGCTTCCTTGAACTCTTTTGTGTTACCTTTTAAAATCTTAGCAGACGTTAGAAGCACCACTGCTGTTCAAATCTGCATGTTTTAAATATAACCCCAACCACCTTCCACATATCACCAAGAGCAATTTAAATAAATATTAACTAATATTGAGGTCTTGCAGAACCTCAATTACAACTTCCACTCCTATTCAACTGTCATATCCACTATAAGAAGTTTATGAATAAACTACTTAAAGATACTCATCTGTATACTTAAAGATACTCATCTGCATTCTTAAAGATACTCATCTCAATTAATCCGTAAAAACTTACCCTTTAGTAAGTAGTCTCTTGTTCTAATTATTAAATTAGAGTTAAACTACTAACAAAGAAGAAATCCTAACAATTGATTTATCTTAAACCTCTATCATTTATTAGTAATATTTTATAAATAATTTTCCCAACATTAAAATACAATAAATTTACAATTAAAATAATCAATTGGACTTTTTTATTGTTTCTATTTTTTCTAAATTTATATTTGATTATTTTAATTCATAAAAAATGGACTGTAACAAAAAAGAAGATGATGACTAATGAATGATTGACATTCAACATAAATAATTTAACTCTAATTTGATATAGATAACTATTTCTGAAAAAGATCAATTGTAAAGATGGATTAGAATGAAAATAAATTTCAAGGTATCTATTTACTAAAACATTATAAAGAAATAGTTCATAGAGAGACCATGAGGCAAACATAAACTTTCTCGCTTTGCAGGCATGGCTGAATAAATATAGTAAATTTTAATGTCAATACCGTATGTGGGCTTTACTGGAATTCTCGTTAAGGCTTTACCTAGTTATTCGTTTACTTGAGGGCCCAGTTTTCTTGACTTCGTGTACAATGTTTTATCGGTGTTTTTTCTTGCATCCATTTTTTTTTGGAAGATGATAATTTGACAAACTTTCCACAAATTACCTTTTTAAGTAAAAAAAATATTACTATTATTACTTTATTTTGATTAAAATATAAAAAATTAATCTATTTAATTCTATTTATAGAAATTTTTTCAAAAGTTTGTTAAAAAAGTTTGTCAAAATATTATTTTCCATTTCTTTTTTCCTGCATCACGAGAATTTTTTGTTTTTTCATCCGGTCACCTCTCACGTTCCTGAATGTAAAATATACATTCTGGAATGCATGGAAGGTGGATCAAGAAATTAGTGGAACAGAACAAGTTAAAGCATGTGTTTATGCTCCATCGCTTTGGTGTTGTAGTGCTTCCGAGTGGAAGGTGTCCACCACTTTCATATATGGTTCCGAAGACTGGATGAATTATCAGGGTGCCCAGGAAGCTCGTAAGCATATGAAGGTTCCATGCGAAATCATCAGGGTTCCTCGGGTATATCTTTTTTCACATTTCTCCTGATGCATAGTTATTTTTAATGAGATTAAATATGGTTTTAACCTTTCAAATTATGGAATGTTGACTTGTAACCCTTCAAAAAATATCCTATTATTTTATGAAAATATGTCATGTATGATGACAAAGCGACTAAAATAAGAGACGAATTCCCGTCAAGAATAATCTGATGCATTTTATAAATGAAATCATGACAACACGATTTTTTTATTTTAGAGAGATTAAACAGAATGTCACCTGAATAAAAATATATTTAACCTTGTTTATATTATTCTAACTAAAAATAATAATTACTTGTTGCAGGCCGGGCACTTTGTGTTCATTGACAACTCAACTGCCTTCCATTCAGCTGTTTTTTATGCTTGTCGAAGATTTTTTAATCCTGATCCAGACAACGAACCTCTTCCAAAAGGGTTAACCTTTGCATAGGTCTTAGTGCCAATCCTTCCTATATATGCATAGTTTTACTGAAGTAGAGTTTACAGAGACTAATTTGTAATTACAATGTCGAAAAAAAAAAGAAAACTATTTGTAGTAGAAATTTCTTTACGGAAATTTGCTCCACTCAAAGCTTCTTTACCCATTCGATAGATCTATGTTGTGAAGGCAAATTTAGGAAATATTGTAATATGAGCAAATATTTTCATGAGAGAAAATAAAATATCTTCTGATTTATTTGTTGACCCTCACACTCACTATTCTGAGTCGTTGCTGAGTCTGGTTATTAATAAGTTACACCTTTTTACCCCTTTTCGGTTTTTCTCCAACTCTGGTTGTAGTGAAAAGATGTCCCAATCAAGAAAGGAGTATTGGTACTGCAGCACTGCTCTCAGGTGCGAAAAGTTGTTTAACCAATGCTGGATGAATGTATTTTAAACTCCTACTGAGATGATAATTGAGTTGATTTAAATTGAAAAGAAAATGTCATATACAATGACACTCACATGCTTTCCCTGTACTATTCACTCGCATCTCTCCCGTGGACTGTCATAGAAGGGAAAACTGAAAAGGACCCATCGTTTACTGCACTAAATACGCCGAGTCACTGAATCTGGCAGGTGCAGAAGTGCATGAGCTTTTAAATTCCGGGTTTTGGGTTGTGGACCATCCCTCTTTCTTACATATTCAAATGAATTCAACATTAACGCATGTTTTTGTTTTCCTTTCTACAATGCAATGCAACACAAACCTACATCGTATTTATTTTATCACACAAACAAACAACGTAACATCTTACCGTGTCTGTGCCTCGGAATTGGATTCCTTTAACTGGGACCCATCACATACATGACATTTTTCGTGCCTATATATCTAATGGCTTCACAAAATTAGTGAGGTTGCCACAACGCACTCTGCGCACAACCCCTCTCAATCCAATGTTGTATTTAGTCTATTTTCCAGCAACATATAAAATGATGGTGACGTTAAAAATGTTACCATGGACCCCACTTGGCAGTTATTGTCATCATCAAATATTAGTCGTTTCTATCTGGATTTTTCCTCTGCACATATATACTTCAAAACAAAAAATAAAACTATAACCTCGTCCCCAGCTTACTATACTCAAAATAACAAAGGCACGTACATATGTAATAATGAACGATATAATTATGTTTCGAAAGTATTAGTATATAATAATATAATCATATTGAAACAGTTTAGATAATAAAAATAGTAATAATAATAATACAACAAATATAATCATACTGAAGTCCGTGTAACTCAAATGATTCTCTGAACCAAAGGATAATAATTTTAAAAGCTCGAAAACGAACTTCAGTGACACTGCTCCACTACAATGTTACTCCATTTGATATTTACAAAAGATTTTTAAAAGTTAAAGAAAATCTTTGCACTAAGTTTTTTTATGAAATCTTTTCGTTCCCCTACCTTTTCGTTTTCTATTCGGATCCAGAATTATTATTATTATTATTAAAAATAAATGTAGAAGGAAAGGAAAAATCTGAAACCCCGACATATTCAAACGTCCTATTCCCCATTTTCGACGCGTCTGTCTGATCCATTTGAAGCTCCATGTCATCATAACGGTAACTTTCCTGGATGTTCCTGATTCGACACGTGGGCACATGTCTTTGTGCGATGGCCATCATGAAGCTCCTCCTTTTGGCGGGAATCATTTGCTCCATCTCTCTCGCACAAGCGTAATTTGACCACATGAAAACGGCGCCGTTCGTCAAAGCCACACGAATTCTTCTTTTGGCGCAGCCAACAACAGTAATAATAACAGGACCAACAAAAGATTATTAAAGAACTCAACCATATGGACGGACCCCCCCTCCAAAATTTGGATAATTTAATTTAATTCAATTCAGCAAAAATAGCAAAACAATTTCATCAACAATAAAAAATAAAATAAAAAATCAAGCAGGAGATGGTAGTGTTGTGGGATCCGCCGATGATGGGATTTCCGGTCCGACCCGGCAACCTTGGAGCATGAAAGCAACGTCAGACATCGACGGTCGATCAAGAGGATCCGTTGCTGTGCAGAGAAGACCCACTTTCACACCCAACAAAAACTCTTCCCATTCCGATGACTCTGGGTCCAGCTCAAGCAACCCTGGCTCCAACAACTCCGATATTTGTCCCCTCTGTAACTGCTTCTTCACCCACTTCACTATGTCCTCATCTTCCGTGAACATCACCGGTTTCTTCCCCGTTAGTATCTCCAACAACACTATCCCAAAGCTATAAACATCACCCTCCTTTGTCGCCACCCCACTCGATACAGCCTCTGCTGAAACATACCCCAACGTCCCTACCGGAGTCGACGACGACGACGCTTCTGCCGGTGCTGCTACCGTCAACCGCTCCAATCCAAATTCAGACAAATGGGCTTCAAAATCCGCATCAAAGAGAACATTTTGAGGCTTCACATCACCATGAACGATTGGCACCGAGTGCAAGAAAGCTAGCCCTCGAGCAATTCCCAGTGCAATGAGGTGACGCATTGGCCAATTCAGAACATGGCCATCTTGCTGAGACGCCTCTTGAAGCAGTGTGCCGAGGTTTCCATTGGGCATGTAGTCATACACAAGAAGTCTCACATCGGGTGGACCTGCATAGTAACCACGCAGAACGGTCAAGTTTCGATGCTTCACTTTGCCCAGTGATTCTGCTTCCCTGCGGAAGTTAGCCTCGTCTAAGAACCCATCAACGAAGCGACGAATGGAGAGAACCATTCCATCTTGGAAGGAGGCTTTGAACACGAGGCCATATCTTCCCCGGCTTAACACGTTCTCTTCATCGAAGTTTCTCGTTGCTTCCAATGCCTCCGCGTACGTTATCTTGTTGTTGAACATAACTAACTTTGGTCCTCCGTTTTCCCCACTCCCTCTGCTACCTGCACTTGTTGAGGGGCTCCGTTTCTTCTCACCCGTCACCCCTTCTCGAAGCTTCTTCCGCCACCTCAAGAGGCTGTAAACATACCCACAACAACACAACGCCAAAAGGCACAAACCAGCCACTCCCACGCCTATCAACATTATTAACCTTCTCTTCTTTCTCCTTCTCACCTTTGCACATTCCCTCTGCAAGGGCTTCCCGCACAAACCTTGGTTCATCGCAAACACGGAAGGGTTACTGAATCTGGCACCAAGCACGTTTGGAATCTCACCCTCAAGATTATTACTAGACACGTTTAAATACTCCAAACCAGATATGTTTGACAGTTCAACCGGAATTTCCCCTTTCAAAAGATTTGAAGAAAGGTTCAACACGGTCAAATTAGACAGTTTTGACAAGGAACCGGGAATGCGACCCGTGAAGTGATTACCATCCAACAAGAGTGAACTCAAGGCAGAACACGCTGATATCTCATCTGGGATATCACCTTTCAACCTATTGTGCCCCAAATTAAGCTCCTTTAAATGGGATAGCCGAGAAATGTCCCCGGGAATGTTACCCTCTAGAAAATTTGACTGCAGCTGCAATACTTCAAGTTGCGAACAACCACCAATCTCGGGCGGTATTTCACCAGAAACACCATTGTGAGACAGAGAGAGAGTCGTTAAAGAACTGAGGAACCCGTAAGTTATTGGAATGTCACCGACATATTCATTAGAGCTGAGATTAAGATATCGCAGACTAACTATGCTGCTGAACCCCTCGGGAACTTTACCACTCAAACGGTTCTCTTGAAGTGCCACAACTTGCAGGCTAGGTAACCCAAAAACCTCAAGGGGCAACTCACCCGAGAGGTTCTGCTTGCTCAAGTCTAGAACCGTTAGTCTCATTAAATTCCCCAACGAAGCAGGAACCTTTCCTGAAAACCCACACTGACTCAAATTAAGAACTTGCAAACCCGTGATGTCCCCAATATTTGACCAAAGTTGACCCGAAAACTTGTTATTGCTGAGATTCAATTCACTCACGTTCCCCAGTTTCATGATTTCCTCAGGCACCACACCGGTCAACTTATTGTCACTCAAATTAAGCGTTTCGAGCGCAGAAAGTGCTCCAAAACTAGAAGGAATCGAACCGGTAAAAAGGTTACCAGCAAGAGAAAACTCCTTCAGGTTTCTCATATCCCCGAGAAACTCAGGAATTAACCCAGAGAAGCGGTTCCCCTCAAGATCAAAAACCTTTAACAACCTACAATTCACAATGCTAGGCGGAACACCACCGGATAACAAATTATTCGCGACTCTAAGCTCTTCCAACGCCAAAAAGTTACCAATATCAGCAGGGAGAGAACCGGTAAAGAAGTTTCCCGAAAGGTGAAGCACCTTCAACGATTTTGTAGTCCGGGTCAACCACGAGGGAAACCTTGTGGGAGCAATGTGATTTTCTTGAACATCCAAAACTTCTAAAATACTATTGCATTCTTCACTTTGAGGTGCAGAAAAACCCGTAAAGGAATTGAAACCAAGATTCAAGCTTTGTAGGTGAGTGTTGCAGAAAACGGACTTGGGAACCAAACCGGAAAGTTGGTTCCGTGAAAGTGAAAGCACCTGAAGTTTTGGTATGGTAACTAAGGTAAGAGGAAGAAGTCCGGTCAGAACATTGTCCTCCGCACTAAGGTGTACCAGAGAGGAACAGTTGGCAATGGCAGAAGGAAAAGTTCCATAAATATTGTTGGAGTCTAACCAAAGATATTCCAGATTTTGCAACTTTCCCAGTGAACCAGGTATTCCTCCACTCAACCTGTTGTAAGAGAGATTCAAGAGTTGAAGCTGGGATTTGGACGAGAAATTAGCTGGAATGTCGCCGGAGAAGGCATTATCAGATAGGTCTAAAAAACGCAGGGAGATGGAAAGTTGGTCCGGGATTTTTCCGGTGAATAGGTTGTGCGCAAGGTTAAGAATTTGGAGGTTGGTGAGGTTGAGAAGCTGCCGAGGAAGGTGGCCGGAGAGGCGGTTGTTGTGGAGGTAAAGTGCGCGTAGGAAGAGGCATTGAGAGAGGGAGGGAGGGATGGAGGAGTTGAGATTGTTGGAGTGGAGGCTGAGTTTGCGGAGTTGGAGGAGATTAGAGAGGGAGGGAGAGATTTCACCGGCGAGTTGGAGACGGGGAAGACGGAGGTGGTGAACTCGGTTGTTGTGGCAGACAATGCCGCGCCAGTCGCAGGGTGCGGCGGGCGTGGAAGGGTCCCAACCGTCGAGGGAACCCAGAGGGTCATGGAGATTGCGCTTGAATGCGGTTAAGGCTTGAATCTCCAACGCAGTGGTGTTCTGCGCAGCGGTTGTGGTTATGGTTAAGACGGCGAAGAAAGCGACGAGTCTGAGGGTGAAAAATATAACCGTTGTTGCCATTTGGGTGTTGGTGACGGTGGTGATGATGGTGGTGATTGTGAGAGGTTAAAGTGAGTTTTTAGCTTCAGGGGCTGACACCATTTGTTTGTTTGGTAGTGTTGTGTTGTGTTTTTTTGTGTACTTTGGAGTTTTGAGAATAGAGAGAGGAGCGTTTGTTAGCGAGCCATGTTCCCCGCAAATGACAAGCCTTTAAGTTATGTTATGGATTGCTTTGGTCGCCATTGCTATTTTATTCCTTAAATGGTTTGATTTGAAGGGTTTTTTGGAACCATGGTGTGTGTGTCTGGTGTGGTCCACGCTCACTCCTACTCTTACCTTACCCTGTTACTGTTTCTTAGCTGTTTTCTGCACCTCACCTCGGACTCGATGTTTTTTTTTACTTATTCATATCACACATTTTCGTCTTCCACCATAGAATTCTAAATAATATATATCACAATGTTATTTTAATCTCTTTATTCAAAAATAATTACTTTCAATGTTTTGTTTCGAGAAGGAAAATGATTTTTTGACTGCTAAATTTTGACAATTTTCTCTTACAACTTTAGGTGTTATCTTTTAAGCATTTTTTTATTTTTTTTCTTTTTCTAATTCTCAATATTCAAAAATCACTCAACACTTCATGTTGTAAGATTTATTTTTAATATTTAAAAACAAACTACTTAAAAGATGACACATCATGTTATAAAAGAAAATTATCAAGATTTAGTTGTCAAAATATTATTATTCTTCTGAAAATAAATTTTAATTTGAAATATATCATTAAGAGGAAAAGTTCTAAACATTTTAAAAATTTATGAATGTTGTCCAACGTTACTTTATACAAGTATTTACAACTTATGATATCGATGTAAGTTATAGTATTTCCTTTTTACTAATTAGTCGTGAATTTATTTTTTTAGAAACAGTAGTTAAAAAGTTAAAGAATATGATTTCGATAATTTGAAATATATATCACATAATTAATGTTCTTAACTGAAAACTTGTATGGATTAATTTTTTTTCTTCTATAGATGTAATCCACAAAGTATTTTAAAGTTAGCGACTAATGATTAATATATGCCGTGGGAACGTGACTTCTACCGTCTTAACATCATTTTAACAACGAGTTAATATAATTATTTAAAAAGTAATTACTAGAGTTAAGACATCTTCTCTTAAATGTTTTCTTTTTAATTTATTTATGTTTAAACATTAACGATAAATTAAATCTTAAAAGTTATGAGTTTTGATAAATGATATTTCATATTATTTTACATTATAGAATTATTGAAGATTATAAAACTTACTGTTGTCTTTGGACTCGTCGCTTACTCGTTGTTCATAGTTCACTTTTTTAAAGTCTTTTGATTTGTCTGGTCGGTTAATCTAATTGACTAAGGTATTTCGATACTCAAATTATTACTTAATTAAAACAGGTCAAAACAAATGTAATAAATTTAAAAATATTAAATATCTTATCTACATATTTATAGACCTTAAATAAATTTTTACCTTAATACTGACCTTATAATAATCCAATAACATTTTAATCTTATTTATTATAATAATCTCATAATTAATTCTAACTATCATCTATTAGTACTTGATCGGTCCCTGCTCGGTCTAATACATAATTTTTCTAATTTCATAGACAGTACGTATATTTAATGTCTAGATTAAGTATAGATTGTGTTTAAACTATTGGATAATAAAAATTATTAAAAGTGCATTAATGATTATCACTTGTCTTTAATTAAAAATATTTTCATTGATAACAAAAATTATGATACGACCGGTTATTGGATAATGTGATAAATGCATCACACTAAATATAATACACTAATTTATATTCAGATACATGCATTAATTTAAAACTAGAAACTGGTTGATTATAGGCACGAGTAGTTGTGATGTGAATAAAATTTAATATTACGAATGGTAATGTAGAGTACCAAAATAGAAATGGTTTCGTGAAGATATGAATTAACATTCAATATCATGAATGAAGGAATGACTTGGTAGGAGGTATAGGGTTTTATTAGCTTCCGTGTGAAGGATTATATACTATGTTTCTTATTTTCTTAAATGAAATTATAAAACAATTTTTTAGATAATGTCATTAATGCGAAGAATCTAATTGTTGTTGAGTAATATTCTTCGAGAAAACTTGAGGTTTTCCTCCTAATTGTATTCTTCATCAACAAGATTTAAAGCATAAACTTTATCTAAAGAGACTGAGTTTAGTAAAGTGTAAATTAGGGTTTACAAAATTTTGTATTTTACTTATGTTTTCTTATCATTTGTAATTATTGTCACTTAAACTTACTTTATCTCATCGTATATGTAAATGTAAATTATAATTTTACATTATTGAATATAAAATGTTTAATTAGTGGATGGTACTCATTTTCGTTCAAATGTGTTAGTTTGGTACCCACTTTTAAAAATGTATCAATCTAGTCTTAACTTTTGAACAAGTGTCTTAATTAAGTCCCCTTTAGACAAAAAATTACCGTTAACTTAATGACTTTTACCACTAAATCTTGATATCTTGATATAAATATCAATATATAATTTTGTAAGTTATTTTAAATATCAATATCAGTGTTAATAATTTTTTATTGAAAATGACTTAATTAAGACATTTTTTTAAAAGTTTAAACTTAATTTACATCCTTTTAAAAATGAATATCAAACTGACACATTTAAATAAAAGTAAGTACTATCCGATTAAACACGTACGTGAAGATGGAAATATGAAATTGATGAAGATAGGTGGAAGAAGCGCGTGATCCGTAATATGCAGACCAAAATTTTTTTATTATGCTCGTAATTGGAACAGTGAATAAACAAAAGGAGAGAGAGAAAAAGAGAAAGGTATCTCTTCATAAAGATCGTTAAGTGAATGAATATATTACATTATCCATTGTTCATTCATTTCAGGAGAAATGATGAACCTCACTTTGCTATGAAACCTTTTTTTGGTAGTTTTCTTCAGTAATGTGTAATTAAAAAAGGTACAACATCACACTCACTTTAAAGATCAACAACACAAGAGTAATTTCAAATACTAACTAACCATTCAACATTTTTAGGGTTACATTTGTTATATGATATATTATCATTTAATGCACAAAACTGTTTTTTAAATGATGATAGTTTGAGTAGTTCAAATTTAAGTTATAAATAGGGTTAAATATGTTTTTGATCCCTCAAGTTTTAGTAAATTTTGGAATTAGTCTCTCTTCGAAACTTTATACCATTTTAGTCATTCATCTCTAGAAATGCATGGATTTAGTCCATTTTAACAAATTTTATAAAGTTTATTTGACATTTTAAACGCATTTTATGATAATATTTGAGTTAACGTTGAAGCAAAAATGTGTTAAACGGTATAAATAATTTAAATACTATCATGAAATGTGCTTGAAACGTCAGATAAATTTAACAAAATTTGGTTAAAAGGACTAAATTCACGCATTTTTAAAGATAAAAGACTAAATTGGTCAAAATTTTTAATAAAGAACTAATTCTAAATTTCGCTGAAAATTAGGAGAGAAAAACATATTTAACCCTTATAAATAATTTGAACCCTCCTTTTTCAATAAAGGAAATGAGTATGGTTTTGTGAGAAGTTGGTGAGTTGACTTTATTACTGTATCCTCCAAATATAAGAGAGATGAAGACACAGACAAATAAAACTGCATTTATAGTGCAGTCGATACAATTCCATGAGCAGACATATTTTTGTCTTCAAAATGTTTGGACCACATATCTTTTATAAACCAAAGAAACACACTTCTTCTCTATTAAATATGAATATATTTGTAATTATTTTTACTTCTAATTTTAATTAGGACAATGATACTTTAATCTACTTTTTTGACTCACTTTTAACCTACCACTTCAATCACCATTAGATCATCACATCGTATCACTAAAAAAAGTAAAAAAAGATGATCTAATGGTGATTAAAGTAATAAGTTAAAAATGGATAAAAAAAAGTGGGTTAAAATATTATTTTCCTTTTAATTAATATCTGACATTTGGTTAGACTAATTTTTAAAAAATTAAAGAATCAGTAAAATTTAATACAATTGATTGATTTTCTTTACATTCAACTTAAATAAAAACAAAATTAGTGTATTGTGAGGAAAATAATCTTACCTATATCTAAAATATATGCGTAAATTTGGGGGAGGGATGGGAGACAAATATTTTATTTACACTTATTTACATCTATGTGAAATTATTTGATAAATAATCTATTTTATTTTATTTTTTAAATTTTAATAAATTTGCACATCATGACTAATAATAAAAATAATAATATAATTTAAATTAAATTAATTCCTCTAGCAAATGTCTCATTCTAATTATGTATGGAAAATTCCTGAAATCAATGAGTCACAATATTTTAAATCATAAATGATGGCACTAATTATAAAGGAAGGGACTTCATGGTTCACCCACCAAAGAGAGGGCGTTGGTTCTTGGAGACTTGTATCATAAATATATGGGTGTAGAGGGTAGCCAGCATCGTATTCAATTCATGGATCAATCAACCCATTTTAATTGTGAACACAATAAATAAGTATAGTTGTTATATTAGGAGGTCCTTATTACTAGAGTTAAAGTGGATTAAACATAAATAGTTATATTTGCTAAAGTCAGACAACCCAATTTATATGGAGTTAAAAAAATATATGTTCAATTATTTGAATAACAAATTTTGTAATCTACTGAATCGATGGATTATTGATCTAACTTTCCTAAAAATAGTCAAAGTGTAACCTATTTTACTAAATATTATTATAAACATAGTTGAGAACTAAAATATGAATTATATAATTTAACAAACAAATAAATTAAACATCTAAACTATGTAAACATTATTGAATATCATTATAATATTTTAAAAAAATCAAATTATCTAAGAAAAGTAAATTTTTTATTTGAAATTGACACTTATCATGTATCAAATGATTCTCTAAAACAATCCTCCTTAACTCAAGATACAAAATGAGGTATTGGAAAATTGAGTTTTATGAATTGTAATGATATTTTGCTGTTTTGTAGTGAATATGAGAGAAAATATCAAGTATGAAGATGAGTCACAGGCATTAACGCTGAGTCATGGAAGTAAAAAAGACAAGACAACATATTTTGACTTTTTGACTGAGCACAACAAATTGAAGTTAAGCCACATGAGAAAATCTTCTTTACAAGGAAATCTGGAGCACTAATCCATAAGAATAAGCAACCAAGAAAAACTTCCCAAAAAGGAATAGTCAAGTGCTAAGCACCAGGACAAGAGATTGAGCTAAGAAAGAAACTCAACTGTGAAGAAAGCCATGTGGATGAGCACCAAAAGAACGGTTGAACACTGTCAAAAAATTTCTATTATGAATAAATACCTCATTTCCTGGTTCTAGGCACTGAGTGGGAAATTAGAAATGTAGCAATAGAGTATAAAATGGTATATATGTGAGACACGAAAGAGATACTCTTATTGTAAATTATGTAAATCCTATGTCTAGATGTTGTTGAAGTTGTATTGTAATATTCTACGAGTAGTTGAACTCTCTTATATTCAGGTTTGATGTAATTAACTCTTATTCTCTTTACTCCTACTTATTGGGGGGTATTTATCTATGTTTTCATTCAATAGTTTGTGATTTGATTTATGTTTAATGGTGAATTGACAACTCGTGTTCAGGTTTGATGTAATTAACTCTAATTCTCTATACTCCCATTTATTGGGTATTTATCTATGTTTTCATTCAGTAGTTTGTGATTTGATTTGTGCTTAATGGTGAATTGACAACTCATCTTATTTTACTGGTTTGTATTGAGTTAGAAGACTAGTCTCAAACTAAGGTCCAATCAAACCATCACATTCTTGCTAGAGGTTTCCACAAGATCTAGAGGGTGTACTAAATGAAATAATCTTGAACCGTAAAATAAGGATTCATTCAAGTAGAAGTGGAGAAATCGTACTGGATTAGTCCTTAGATTATAGGCCGCAAAAATGGGCCTAGATCTACATGAAAAAAGTACTTCGAGGACATTGAACGATTTACATATTGAGTAGATAAGATAGTAGTGGTACAGTAAAAGAATATGAGATGAAATATAATCATAGTCTCTACTTCACACAATCTATATAATTACCACTATTTATATTTACATGTATTCTTTATCAAAATCAAAAAAAATCCAAAAACTAACTATGAATATACTTATTGAATTGTGGATACGGCACTGGTTGATACTACTATACACTTATGCATTTGTTGAAAAATGATTGTTAATTATAAAAAAAACTAATAAAAAATTACTTTTAATGAATCATGGGTCAAGTTATCTTCAATTCGGCTCAAATCGGTTTACCTCTTATAAATTAAAGTGAACTTAATTTTGGTTGGCTGACGGTTATAACTTATTTTTATATCTCTATATATTTATTGTACTTTTACAAATGTTTAATTGAAATTTTTTTCTTATTTAATGTTATTTTCAAATTAATATGTGGTTTTAGTATCATGAATTTGAATGAAATGTTATCTTATAAGATATCGACAAGTTCGTGTTTTAGTTATCCGATGAAAAATTTATATTTAGCGTGTATTATAATATTAAAGAAGGAAGATACGACTTTACACAGTGTTATTTCTAGCTAGAAGTGGTGAAAACTAATATTTCAATAATTAGTAAATAATCTCATTGAAGAATGGAAGACAACTCAAATAGACTTCATGAAAACACTTTAAAAAAAATTGATTCTATTTGATATGGGAAAATTAATTTTGATTGATGGAAAAACTAGAAAGAGTTGTTTCTTTTTTATGTGAATTTTTCATCTACAATTGATTTTGGATACCTCCAAACAAATTATTAACATGAATTGATTTTAGAAATTTATTTTAAGTGTTTCCAAATAAAACCAAACATGCACTAACTTTAGGATAATATTGGTTATAAAACCTATTGACAAAACAAAGAAAGTGAAATTATTGATTCAAACCTATGATGCACAAATACTATATATATATATATCGGATATGACACGTATCTGATACGTCGATATATTTAATTTTAAAATAATAGGATATGATACGTGATAGATACGTGATATATAAATCATGACAAATGTACAATAATTCTTACAAAACATAATAAATAATAAGATTGTTAACGTGTGAATCCAACTTTTCTAATTAGAGACCAATTATTTTGGTAGTCAAAACCTTGTAGCTAATGTTAGTAACCAATTTAAAAATCAATTCATTATTGAAACTATTTTAATTATCAATTTAGAGATCGATTATAATTTTTTGGAACTATTTTAGTTGTTAATTTAGTCATTATATATTGACCAATTATTTTTTGTTACTAAAATTGGTCATTATTCAAAGATTTTATTGTAATGTACTACTACTTTATAAATTAAATACTTTATTGATAAGGTATCGTTAAAGTATCCTAAAGTATCAAACACAATACGTGTCAGATACGGATACATAATCCAAGTTGAAGTATCGGTGCATCATAGGTTCAAACACTATTATTATGCCAAAATTTATAATTGTTAGTTAAGATTAGTTAAAATGTAATTTTTTTTCTAGTTAAAAACATAATACTTTAAATGTCACGATTCCATTATGATTTAATCTACGGGATTGATAGAACAACAAGATATTGTATCCTCTAATAAGAAAGAAACTTCTCTGAGTGTTATTCGGATGCCGGTAAAGAGTAGAGAGTTGGCTATAATTTTGAAAAACTTTCTTTTTATTTGGTAAAAAAGATGAATAGAAATATTTTATAATTTTTGTAGAATTATTCCATATTTATACATTAACATTAAATAACAACTTATGTAACTACAAAAAATTATAAACTTTTTACAAATGATTTTTCACCTCTTTCCATGTTATCACTGGTCTCATTTTTCATTTTTCTTTTTTCCATAAATATTATTGGTATCATTTCAATTTCTTTTGCTGAAGGAGGTATCATCGGGATTTCTTACAAATGATGTTTCTTTTTTTTTGGTATCCCACTATTCATGGTTTTGTCAGATGTGAGTGGGAAGAGGGAAAGAAAAAATTGAGATGATTGGGAGTATGGGATTTCTAGGGCTTCCAGCGGGATAAGAAGCTTAATCCAAATATTTTCCTTGAGGCATCACCCGAGTTTATAAAACCAACCAGCTTCGCAACAAGTGCAGCACTTTCCCTTACGTGGTTCAAGTCTTTTGTATTCGTCCATAAGCACCATGCCAACTGTACACTTCTGTGCTTAGATTTCAAGTCCACACCCCACTTCACGTAAAGTTCGTTTCTTTCCTTCCACGAAAACTTCTTATGCACTTGCTTGCTTAGCATTTTCCTCTCACGATTCAGTGCCATCAAACTGCTCAGTAAAAAGGAAAAAAATTAATATTTTTACAGTACTATTCATGTAAAGTTTCACATGGGATGATCAATATGAGAATCAACCTATCTGATTGATCATATTGGCAAAGATAAATGCGAATTGCATGTTTAAACTCTATTCATCAAACAAAAAGATTTTACCTTGAATTAGGTGTGACATCCGAACCATGTGCTGTACTGTTTGTTGCGTTAAAAAACGTGTCCTTTAGGAAAGACAAACGTCTGAGTTCTACATCAAAGTACACTGCATCCGAAATTTCGCCTTTGATGAGAAGAAAAAAGTAGGATCTATGTACCAAGGGTATATTACATGCAACCCAAAGTTGAATCGTATCTCTTAGCTGCGTCTCAAAATTCCAAGGCCCCGGAGTTCCGCTGAAACTGACACCTCTGACTCTGTTCACACGTTTATCGGTTCCAGATGTTCTTGCTCGTACCTGATAAATAAATAAAATTTAGAATTATTGGAGTAGTAGCAAAATGGACAGACAGCATTAGAGTATGTGTTAGTGGTTGCATCTGCTGCTTACCATAATATCATCCATGTCCTCGTCCAGCGACTTTTGCCTAGCCATTTCGTTCATCCCTACAACAAAATTTAGGATGCTGGCAGTATCCTCCACATCAGAATCCCAAAGGGATTCTACGTCTTCAACTGAAGTATTCATCTCTTGACTTAAAGATCTTTCTCGGGAAGAATTTCTTTCTATGGCTTGTAACTTTGATTTGGGTAGCTTGTCCTCATAGCAAACCGAACTATTAGAGTTACTCCTTTCAACCTCAGTTGGCAATGTGCGGGATACCTTTTCCGGCTCCTTGAGTTGAGGTGTGGCAGGTTTCTGCTGCAAATTACTTATGTGAGGATGTTTTGAAGATTCCTGATCCACCTTATCTATTTGAGTAGAAGACGCATTGGATTCCTTTAGGAGGTCCACAATAAGGTTGTTGGTATTATCTACGACAGCAGGATTTAACTCGCAATGCTCATTCCCTGAGGATGATTTAGCATCTATTTTGTGGTCTATTTCCACTTCTTTTACTTCAATACATGGAACTTCCTTGCAGTCATCTTCAGGTGCAGCAGCTCTGCTGGCCATCTCCTCCCAACCCTGACACGGATCAGGCCCAACAAACGTTGGAGAATTGCCATCCAAAAGAAAGTCGTCATCAGAATTTCCAGTATGCTGTAAACTAGATGTTGTTATGTCAAGATTCTCAGATGCGCTGTCCATCCTGCGAAGGAAATTATTAGCTCCTGACAATCCCGAGGCTGAATCTTTGCCTACTCTTATAGGTTGATCTTTTTCAGCAGACTGGAGCTTATTTTGAGCAGAAGATTGAAAGAGATCACGTTCCCGAGTCAACTCTTTGATCACATTTTCCATCTGCATGCTTTCGAATCATGTGAGAAAAAGAAAAGGATAAACTGAATAAAAATTATCAAAAATAGAATGCTCTACACCAAATGTCTCCTTCTCTATATTCTTTTCGTAAGTACGCTGTTTATGATTGTTAAGGAACTAGGGTATAAAAGGCCTCCCCTCTATTCCGTGACTCGTAAGCTTAGCGAATCAAACTGAGAAAATCAATGGCATAAAAGACAATATATATATATATATATATATATATATATATAATGAAACTACTCTTATGGTTCATAGCTGAAAGAAATGGTCATGACGCGTTCAGGCTATTTTTTTTTTTCTGTCCCGGCAAAACCATAGAATAAATTTTCTTTAACCTAACAAAAAGTAATCAACGCTGGAAAATATAATTCAGTTGAATATATTTAGTATATATATATATATATATATATATATATATATATATATATATATATATTGGTTCTATAAATTTAAATTAGTTTTTTTAATTTTGTAATTTAGAATATATATATATATATATATTTTGGTTCTATAAATTTAAATTAGTTTTTTTAATTTTGTAATTTAGAATATATATATATATATATATATCTTATTTTAATCATTTTTTAATATTGTTATTGATTTTGTTAAAGTGTATAATAAATATTTTTGGTTAAGTATTCGCTATAATTACGTGTTTTGGTACGTGCAAGATGTCTGGACAAAAAAGATTAATTTTTTTTAGTTTTAAAGAATAAAAGATTAATATTAATTTAAAAAATTGAAAAAAAAAACTTATTTTAAATTGAAAAAAAAAAAACTAAAAATATTAAAACGAGATAAGTGACCCGCAACAAACTAACATTAAAACAAAAGAACTCAACTTATTAAATCTGCCCTCACCTTTTGAATTTGGAGTTCTTTCTCCTTGAGTAAGATGGTATTTGGGGTGTAGTTCCTTAACTCATTCTCCAATCTGGCCAATTCCTTTTGCAGTTGTTTTACCAAAGCCTTGTCTGACTTCACTTGATTGACCCGAGCATTAGTAGTCACTTGTTTTGCGCAACCAGCGAAAAGCAGAGTATTTCTTGATTGCTCACTCTGGCTCCTTGCAGGACTAATGGTACAAATGATCGCTGTTCTGGCATTGCCACCTAAGGAGTTCTGTAAAATGCGAGTAAGCTTAGAGTCTCTGTAAGGTACGTGTTCATTTCTTCCCTTGCTGCATACAATAATTATAGTTTAGCATTTAGGGTTTTATACTAAAAAATGCAATTGATGAATTAACAAGGTGAAGAAAAAAATAGAAGGAACTGTAAAATAAGAGAACTTTCATTGATCAAAATGTTGTTCAGGAATGTCCAAGTCAAAAGATGAATCAAAACAAATATTTTTAGAACCAGATGCTCGAAAAGACACACGTGCTCCAGCGCCTAATTAAAGTAAGTCTTGTTTCTCTAGAATTAGTAAAAAGCTGGCTAGACCATGCTTGGATTAAATTTCCCAAAAATGTCCCTTTATAATTGGTAGTCCTAGTTCGTTTTATATTTACGAAAATTTAAATTTAAATAGGATTTGCATGGCTAGCAAACGAACTAGGAAACAGGATCTTCAAATGGAACACTAGTGTCATCGAAGCATTATCGACCACGCATCCATTTTACGGAAGCTTAAGTCAAGTGATGCGTTGATCAAGTTTAGCTTCTACCAATATATTTTAGTCCTCATCCGATATTTTGATTAAGTTAATATATTCTTCTATACTAGAAAAAAGTTAGTAATGCCCAAACTAATATATTATATACACAAATTGAATTAAGTTTACAATGTCCCAACTTGAAACCAGATTAGATTTTGTATTCAACAAAATAGACAAATTTAAAAATTATATATATTTCAATCATAAAATTTTGAAATAAAATAGGGAGACGCTTTATTTTTTATATAAACTCATTTCTCTTTTTTCTTTGGAAGTGTCTATTGTCACGGTGTTCATGTAGCAAAAAGATGGTAGAGTGACCTCAAGTACAATAATTGCTCTGTGAGGTACCGTCTGGGCTCATGTTTTTCTTTTTTCCATAAAGGGTGATTCATTAGAACATTGTCCACGGGCTGGACTTCATGGATCGGATCCATGTACATAATCATAATCAAACCAGTGACCACATTGAAAGATATAAGAATCTGCTCATCGTGCCTTTAGTTTAATCTGATGGATCCTTGGTACATACTTTATGTGGTCATTTTTCGGACTAATCATGTCAAGCTATATCACCTAATTTATTAAAGCAATTAGGTATAATTACCCAAATTTTCAATCAGTACGTGAGAGTAAATTATACCTTAGTTTCCGGATTACAGTTCCAAGGCTCAGTAAACTACGATTTATGTGGCTACCTTCTCTCAATCTTGTGCCAGCTGACAATGTTTGAGAAGCACGTTCACTTCCTGCTAGATCAACAAAATTCTGTACAAAAGAAACCAAATCTTGTTCATTTCATCAACGAGTCAATTAACAGAGACAATCCTACTATAATATATGTGGGATAGGACAAAGATCATACCACACTGGCGAATAGAGCTCCAGATCTTGCGGCGTCTACATAATCACGAGGATTGCTTTCAACTGTCTGCAGGAATCATCATTTTGAGAAAATTTAGGAATAAAATGAGAAGAACTCCGTCAATTACTAAGCAATTTAATGATAAAAGAAATACCAATCGAATAATTTGGTGAGATCTGGAGCTAGCTTCGTTCATCGCTGTCTCTTCCGTTGTCCTTTCAGCTGCAAGAACACAAGCATATATGGCTTGAAGTAGAGCACCGGAAAGCCTATAAAGCTGTAAATCGTAAAACAATATTGTAATGTAGCACCCAATACCTGCACATATCGAAAGGAGTTGCTGTAACTGTCCCCTATCTGTCAGTGTCTCTTCTGTAAGTTTCTCCACAACTGTTCCTTTCTGTTTGAGGTGCATGTATTCTTAATCATTCAAAAGAACTAAGCAAGGAACTCTTCAACAGAGCAATGAAATTATACCACCCAACTTACCTCTGGATCATCCAGAATTCTCAGTGAAGTAGAACCTGCATTGAGAAGATCTCTAACAGCTTCATTATAGATCTCCATGGAAGAGAACTTGACTACAAATTCTCTGTCTTTTTGCTGAAAGGGAAGAAGAGATGTCAACCTTTCGGCAACTATCGAAGAACAACATATCCATTTCATTGCAAGATGAGACCAGGATATGAATTGTTCTATACCTTCTCCATGTATTCATATATGTCCCTTACTGCATATTCAGTAATGCCAGTCATTGTGTGCGTCTTTCCACTACTTGTTTGCCCGTATGCGAAAATGCTAGCTGAGATTACGTTTCACCAATGAGAATCCCCTTAAAAGAAAAATGAAACCACCAGCCGACCCAGCAGTAAACACATTACACAATCAGGAATCATCAAACAAGAAGAAAATTACTCACAGTTGACACCCCTAACCACAGAAAGGGCAACGTCCTTAATCCCTTGTTCATACACCTGCTTTGTCTTGCACTTTTCCCCAAACACCCTGTCTGTTTCCAATACACTATCAGAATAAATAATAATATTGACATAGGTTACAAATACCTGGATAACTGAAATATCAAATTGTAAAAAACAAATAAAAATTCAAAAATCCATAAAATATAACGATTCACGTGAACCCTAATGATATCAGCATAGGCTACACATGGACATGACAGAACTAGCAGCTTCATGTTTCTCACCAAAGGTATATGTATCCATTGACAGAGGTCGCTGCTCTGCATGGCCGTTGTTCTTGAATTTGATGGTGTTGGTAGAAATGCATTCCCAATCAGACACATCGTGCCTCGCTCTTTCTCTCTCGTTCAAAGGTCTTACTCTGATCGAAACGAAGATCCTCTCTTCCTCGGCATTTGAAAGTGCAACGTTCCCCCGCTCCTCTCTGGCGTCCGCCATGGACGCTCTGTCTCTCATCTTCGTCATCCACGCGAAACGCACTTAGCACTCCTAAACGCAGCGTCTCAGCCCTACAGATAGAAAGACGAAAACATGCAATAATGAAATGTATGGGAAGCAAATCAATGATTGATTGTATTCAATTAATACGAAAATGTGGATGATGAAATAAACATAATTACCGTTCTCTGCATTCTTGTCACCGGCGAGTGACCGGAGAAAGAGAGAACGGAGAGGAGGAAGAGAGGAAGCAGAATAGGTTTGGTAATGGATGGCAAAACCGTTGTGTTCCTTTCCACGCTTCTGGATTCCGTAACCACCAGCCAGACATAAAACAGTTACGTTAACCCCGCTAAAATTTTCAAGTTCATTCGCTATTTTGACCCTCGATCAAAATCTCACTCATCTTCTCGTTGTCAATGTCACCCCTCTGTGACACGTGCCACCAATTCTTCCTTTTTTTCTTATTTTTGTTAGAGCCTCCATAATCCATACATAACTTGTTATAAGAAAACAAGTTAACTTGGTCTTAAACGTTAATTAATAATCTTACTTAAATTAACTATTCTTTTTACTTGCTCTGATATACAAATTTTTATACCCATTTTATATTAATTATTTTTTTTATAAATAGTTTTTTTTAACGATGATATACCCTTAAAAATGGGATATCAAGCACTTGGTTAGTTGTAAGAAAATAATTTATCTTTCTTTACCTTTTAAACAAACAAATACCAGTACTATCCCAATCTATGCATGCAATATTATTCTCAATCTATAATATACTATATATACACAATTGCTTGCTTCATATTTTATCTATCAAACAGTCAATAAAGTAGTTCCTTTATAACTCATCTTATGGAATGTTGTTCTAATTCTACACTTTCAATCTTTAGTAAGTACGTTAACATTTATTTTGGTTGTATATTAAAATTAATTATTTGTGCTAAGATATTTGTAAATAAGTACAACATATTTGATGAAATTGAAGAAGATATTTCGATATCTTTTATCCTTTGTTTTTAAAAATTGGAAAAGGAATCAAAATGGGAGATTTAAATTTTCTCTCCATTTTTTGTCTATCACTTGATAGATTTAAAGATATTCAACACATACATGTAGACATAATTATATCATAAATATTAGTAACTAAATAGCTTAAATCACTGACTTCAATTTACTCTATTTGGAAACCTTTGAAGTTCCTATTCTACTTAGAGCTTTCTGTCTACTTAAGGCATGTAACCACGTTGCTAACATCAAAATAAGCAGTTAAATTGCGCACAGATCTAAAAAAAAATTGTAGTTATTAATCATGGGTAAAAATGTGGACAAAGGAGCTTCAATTATCAAAGATAAACTAAAGTAAAACTTTGTAGAGAGGAAAATGGAAAAGAGGTAAGGTTAAATTTAAGACGAGCCATCCTATAATCATTTTTTCAACCACCATAAGGAACGAAAAGAATAGGAGCCTTTCATAAGAATATTATATTTAAAGTAAGATAAACTCTAAAGGTACATATCAATCCTACTGAAACAAGAAATTATAGTTATTTCAAAGCAATAAATTATTACCATAATGTTCAAGGATTCCAACACAAAAATTGTTTGAAGGCTAGAGTTAATCATAGTGATTTGTGCAGACAGAGTGTAGCCAATGTACATCTCAGTCTAGACTTCACCAAATCACCTAAAGATTATATGACTATTTAGACTTCTTTCCTTGTTTTTTCTTGATAACTTCATCAACATACATTATACCCTTGCCTTTGTAAACTTCAGGAGGCTTACAGGTCCGAACAGTAGCTGCAAACTGGTGCACTCTTTGTTTGTCAATTCCTGTACAACAAATTACATTGTTCTTGAAGCAGAAAACTCGGACAGCAGGAGGAACAGCTAATTCCACCTCATGGCTGTACCCCAATTTGAGATACAATAGACGACCTGCAGCTTCAGCTCTGGCTTTGTATCCAACACCCACAATCTTCAGAAAGCGGAAAAATTTGGCCTCCATCAATTCCTAAGCAAATAAGTTTCCTAAAATTGTCAGGGAACGAAAATTGTTGCATTTGTTTTGAGGAAGAATGTTACGTACTCAGGAACAAGATATTTCAGAATGATATTTCTGGAAATAGGTAATTAAGACAAATACTATACCCAGCAAAATATTAAATAACTCTTTTCCTCCCACAAAATCACAAAATCACTAGATATTCTTACAAGACTTCAATCATTCCTCGGACATAAATTATACCCAAAATGAATTGGTGGGAGCAATGCTCAAACTACCCACCTCAACATTTCTCGAACCCAAAAACAAAAGTCCATTATAAAAAAACTAAAGGTTTTGACAATTAAATAAAACAGGAAAGAAAATACAGGGGAAGCATATGTAATATCATACTCATTAAAACACAAATATATTAATTATCATTTACTATTAAGCCATTGCAAACAAAAGATGAAAGACAAGTAACACTTATCGAAATCATAGTATGCATTCTGCAGGAGCAAGTGTAAATTACTATACAGAGTGGAGCAGATGTATCATTGAAAAAATTGCATACCAAATGCATGAATAATAATTGAAATATGAAATGTTCCTTCCAACTGAAAATGAAACGCGCACATGAGTTTTACTAATGTTGGTTTCATTGGCAAAGAATGCTCATTTGGTGGTGTTACTTGATGGGAGTGATAAGTCCCTTATCATTGGTTTCATGGAATGATTGGAGAGGATCCTCATAAACACTTGAAGTTCATCATTGTATGCTCAACCATGAAACCGGCCAACATTTCTGAAGAAGTGGTTCAAATGAAGGCATTTCCCTTCTCTTTATGTGATGCAGCCAAAGCATGGTTGTTCTCTCAACCAAAACCGATAGCTGGATGGGAAGAAAATTTCTGGAGAAGTTCTTTCTAGCATCAAGGACAACATCAGTTAGAAAGGAAATCAGTGGAATTAGGCAATCACAAGGAGAGAGCCTCCCGGAGTATTGGCAACGTTTTAACAAGTTGTGTGCAACCTGTCCTAATCATCAAATTAGTGAACAACTGCTACTACAATACTTTTATGTGGGATTGACAATGGCTGACAGGAATTTGCTTGATGCTGCTAGTGAAGGGGTGTTTGTGGATAAGACACCAGCTGCAGGCCGTTACTTGATTTCTAACATAGCTGAAAACAGCCAGTAGTAGTTCGGCATTAGGGGAAGTACCAGCAGGGCAGTTCATGAACTTGAAGTAAATGTTATTCAAGGACAAAATTGTTGACTGAAAATAATATGAAGATAGGCAACAAAATTTTGGAATTGATCACAGTGATGAGGAAGATAGCCTTGAATCAGTGGGTTAATGTTGTAGCTAAACATTGCGGATTATGTGCTGCAAGTGACCATTTCACGGACCAATGCCCACAGCTTCAAGATGTAGCCAATTTGGATGCACAACTAGTGGCTGGAATTTTTCAGAAGCAGCAGGGAATCAGCAGCAAGGCAACCCGAGATGGATCCCTAACCCAAACTACACTCCAGCAGATCCATCTCTACCACACGCACAGTATTTCCAGAATACCATAGCCGTACCTAAGCTTACACCTAATACTCAGCTTTTGAGAGCAATTCAAGACCCTACTAACCAACATCAACAATCCACAATGATATGTGGCACAACAACAAAACAACAGAATTGATCCCTCCATTGAAGTAACTATCCAGGATTTGAAGACTCAAATAGGGCAGCTAGCTTCAACTGTGAATGAACTGGTCCAGCAAAGATCAAGTGTTCCTCCAGCTCAACCATTGGTGAACCCAGAGTCTGGAACAAATTGAAGTTCAAAGTCCATTGTGTATATCATGAACTTAGGAAATTTTCTTTGTAATAAGTTGATTTGGATGTAAATTTCGGTGTGCTAAACATTTTTTTAGTTTTTTCCAGTTAATACACAGTAAAAAAGCATCCTTGTGAATATCACAAATAAGCTTCAGTCTAACATACATGAATAATTGATAAACTGCAAATGCTCACTGAATGGTGCAGATTTCATTGAAGGATGTGAGAAATTCATGCTGGAAGATCTAAATTATTTTTTTACTCAGCTGCAGAAAATTAGGTGGAAGAGTGAAGAAAACTCACTAATTAGGGATTAGGATCTCTTGTTCTTCTTACTGGTTTGGTTCGTTCCTGCTTTTGAACCGTTCACCGTCGCAGACAGTCGTCCTCGGTCGTCGTCGCCCGCCCTCGCCGTCGTCTGCGGCGGGTTGGGAGTAGAAGCTGCGCGAGGTTGGGTGGAGAAAGGGAGAGCACTCCCTGAACTGTTTGGCTTCCTGTAAATGATGGAATGGGTGGGATTTTAATTGAATTTAATTGCTCTCTATTACACTAATTTCATTTATGATGCACCAAAAAATATATTATATTATTTATAATATTTTTTTATTAACTTTTATAATTAATAAAATAAAATGACTTTGTAAAAAATAAAATGAAATAATTAACTCGCTAATTTATTATCCTGGATTAAGAACTTCATGAGCCACTTTTATTGGCCCAACCTAATCAATTTTATGTTATAATAATCACACAATTGTAGGAAGATACTTTAGATATCAGATAACTAAATAAAAAATAACATTATGATAATTTATTAATACTTCTATTCCACAATAATTAGTTTAATACCTCTTACATACGAATTCAGGAGAAAAAAATAGTTTATGTTATACAGTATCAACTAAAAAAATTGCGGTTTTTATTAAAATTTACAAGGATATAACCACCAATCTTGAATTATAAAGTTGAGTTGTTATTAAATTAAAATTATCTTAAGAGTATATTATGTCATGTCAGTTCTCCTGAAAAAATCAAACAATTATTTATTTATTTCTTCCAGGTTCTACTATTTCTTAATTTTTTATTTTATTTAAATTATAATTATTTATAAATTATATCACGATGGATATATTTTACATTTTAAGATAAGGTGAAATTTTAAGGTTTTCAATTTTAATCAACCTTATTTTACATCAATTATTATTATTTTTTAAATTGTCAAACTACTGTGACCTAATTTTAATTTTATCTGTATTTAATATAGGTAATAGTTATAATTTAATAATTTTGTACAATTTATTAAAATGTTAAATTATTCGCATTATTACACCGCAGATACTTTTATTTCATTTCACCCTTTCCATTCAAATAACAAAATTTGTAGTTTGAATACAATTATGCTATTTTTGAATTTGAGTATATATGTGAATATTTTACAACTTTAACTCTCAATATAATCATCAAGCTTCCTCACTAAATCAGAAAACATATTAGTTATTGCATTCAATAAATATATTTAGTTATCCATCAAGCTGATTGCTACCAAGAAAACATTCAAAGATCATGATAGATATATCATTCATTCAGTGTGAGCAAAAGAATTTTGTCAAGGATAGTTTCTAAAAAAATTAAGTACATTTTTTTGTTTTGTTTTATTTTAATATAAATCTATTTAATTTTATTCCACTCTTAAATAAATTGAAGTTATTATTATTAATTTATAACATCTATTTTAAAGTAAACAAATAATATTTGTCTTGATACATATGTTAATAGTGGATTCAAATTTTTAAGGTTTTGGAGTATTACTCGGTCGTTATCTGGTTATTCATTAATTTATTTATTTAAATTTACGCAAATTCATGTTCGTATTTTTTCATATTCATACTTTCAAAAAACACATCCTTACAACAAAAATAGAAGAAAAATCGTGAACTATAATTATGGTAGATAGAAATTAGCTATATTATAATAGGAGACTTTGTTGAATTTGTTAGAGTGACGCAAAAACTACATGTAACAGTTAAATGAGTGGAATTGTGTGAGACAAAAACAATGATTCAAACGAAAATCATGACCTCCAAAAAATGGTTGAAGTTGATTAAGATAGCAGTGGTTGTGACGATAGGAATGTATGCAATAATATCCTCATCCTCAACAACACCGACGTCACCATCTTCAACACTGGAACAGCTTCATGACATGAATGAAGGTGATGGATTTTATGATGCAGACGATTATGGTATTTGGAACCCTTCTCCAGGTAATTGGGGAATAGGCAAGGGTGCTCCCATTCCTCATCAACAACATAAACAGAAATCACCATGATGCAAGATGTATATAGCCATCGTTATCTTCGTACCATGTTTTTTTCAAAAATTGTACTGTTCATCATATAATATAGTGTTATCTGTATAATGTGACTGTGTAAGAGTAAATGTAAATTGAATTAGACAACGGGACAACATAATTGTGATGATTTTTTTTTTTTTCATTTAGAACTTATAGTTTAAGAGCTAACTATAACCTAAAAGAAAATGTAATTTCTTTCCCTCGAAAAAATGAATGTCGTGATTAGAATGATAAAAAATATAAATGTAATTTTAATAGAATTATAAAGAAACTATGTTTAAAATAAATACAAAAATGTAATTTTTTTAAGAAAATAGGCTCTAGTTACGGCGAGCAACATGGTTTCCCGCTAGTGCGAGAGGAAATAGCACTTTTCTATCATTCATTCGTCTGAGCCAGAAGCGATTCAGAAGTTTGAAAAAGTAAAGGAAATCGCAACAGTGAGGTTTACATTCTGATCTAAGAAAAACTGCATGTTTCTTTTTCTTGTGTTTGAAGTTGTAGGGAGATGATAGATTGCGATTATTGCATCCACATTTCAGTTCAATTCACGCCTTAGTTTCCATTGGTTTTAAATGATGGAAGAAAAAACTTCGATCTTGTCGCCTACTTGTAGACACACAACAGCTTCTCTGTTCGCTTTCGCACTTCACCACTCTCAGATTCGTCCAACAAAGACTACTTCTCCCGACTCTCAAACTCATGACCCGGATCTCTGGTTTAACCAGAACTCTCATTTACTCTGCCCAATTTTTAGGTATTCATAAATAAACATAACAAAATCATTGTTGTAATATACGGGTCTTGATTCTGTGTTGTAAGATGATAATTGGATATATAGCTTATTCTATCTGTCAGTTCTCTATTTGATTCTAAACTTATTAGGTTTTTCTTTATATATATAATCTTTAATTCTGTTTTGTTCTGTTACGAGTTTCTTTCTATACTTCTTGGAATTAAATTAAGAAGCCACTTATAAGAATTCAACTAATTAGAATCGAGGGAAATTATAGATTGTTGGCATTTATGTGTATGATAATTATGATGATTGATTTTTTAAATAATTAGTAAAGATCGTATTAGAAGTGTAAGTGATATCAGGATTAAACTCGTAATAACAATATGATGATAAAAATTGACAGGTTCCTCGAAGTGGATGAAGACTCCTGGCAGGGCATAAAGGAAACTGCCTGTTCCTCTTCTTTCAGACATCACCTTGGATCTGTATGTTGTTCATTCCCTTCATTTTCATTTTCTATATTGTGGATTAGAAATGTTTCATGGCTTACATATCGCTTCTTTTCTTTCTTGTTAAAATTAAAATATAACAACAAAATGATGGTTGCTTCATTCCAGTTGTTGACATTGCTGTCAGAGGAAGGTGGTGAATCAAAGAAAGAAGCTGAGTTGACCAAAGCTGTTGATGCCTCGGCTTTGAGCTTGAATGATACTTCTACTACCCATTCTCCAAGTGGACAGAAAACTGGGAGCCAGGATGATATGTGTGACAGTACGGAGAGCTCAGCTATGCTGTTTGAAAAGAAAAAAGTTTCTGGGACACTAGAAATCGCAACGTTTGAACAATCTTTGGAGGAGGCAACCCGTATTGGTTACCAGAGGAAAGTGACAGTTCTGTACACACTAGTTGCGGCTTGTGTGGCAGACACTGACAAGTCAAGGCAGGGCTACGATGCTCGTCACCGTGTGGCTCTGCGGTTGCTTTCTGTATGGCTTGGTGTCAAATGGATTGAAATGGTCTGTGTGCTTGGAACATTAGCGTGCATTTCAAACACCATATGGTATTATAATTTATATGTTACGTTTGTGACGTGTGAATCTTGTATGTTATGTTTGTGATGTGTGAATTTCACAAAACAAAGTTCTTTCTTTAATAATGTGATGTAGATGGTCTAATGTCTCAATGGTTTGCTGGTTTTCGGCAGCTCTGTATCTCTGAAAGTTTACCTTCTTCGTGATATTTTACAGGAAGCAATGGAGGCTATGGTTGCTTTTTCTATAATGAATTCAGCGAGTAAAGAAGGTGCTAAGGAAGAAGAATCTGTAGGTTCAGAAACTAGCCAGGATAAATGGAAGCGTGGAAGTATCATAGGAGCAGCTGCTATAACTGGAGGAGCCTTAATGGCTGTAACTGGTGGCATGTATCCGATACTGCATTTCTAACTCAAAGTAAGGTGAGATAATAGCAATATCTTAATCATTGAAATGCTTTGACAGGCTTGGCTGCCCCGGCAATTGCTCATGGATTGGGTGCTTTGGCTCCTGCGCTAGGCAGTCTTGTTCCTGCCATCGGAGCTAGTGGATTTGCAGCTGCCGCAACTGCTACAGGATCTGCTGCTGGATCTGTGGCTGTGGCTGCATCATTTGGAGGTGTAAAAAAATTAAATTTGGTTTATATACGTTGTGAAATCATTCAGCGTCAATTGAACAACTAAAATTATACGTCCAACCTAATTATTTGAGGCAAAAGGGACTTTTCCAGTTTTTCAATATATATGGATTAATGCTAAGTGACTTGCTTCTTTTGTAATCCAGCTGCTGGAGCTGGCCTTACTGGTAGTAAGATGGCAACAAGAATTGGAAGTCTAGAGGAATTTGAGTTAAAAAGTGTTGGAGGCTGTAATGAAGGCGTAAGTTCCAAAATGTCATTACATTATACTAATTACTTCTGACTGTTAGGAGTTTCAGGGTTTGGCTGGATCGGGAACACTTGGTAGGTTCACTAGGAGGCATTTTGTATTGTGCTTGACTTGATGAACCCAGGAGGATCTTATTGAAGTTAATTGTGAAATACCCTAATATGATTGTTGAAATTTGAAGGGAAACCTCTATTTTCAATTTTCAGCACCTAGCAGTTAGAATCTCCATTTCTGGGCAAGTATTTACGGAGAAAGATTTCGTAGAACCTTGGGAAGGTCTCAATGATAACATGGAGAGGTATGAAAAAATATTTTCTACGGCTAGAATTTTGTTGCTGCAACGCATAGAATAAATGTGCTCTTCTGTGGTCAAAAGCTGTTTTATCTTCGGATTCCTCTTTGTGGCTTTGTTTTTCTTGAGATACACCTTTAATACATTTTCTTTTTGTGTGGGCTGGGCCAAGAAGAAGTCAATTACTTCAAAATTTCTCACACACTATTTGATAATTTAGTCAAGTTTTTTCATCGGTTTCTATTTTTTTGTCCTAAAACTTAATTCCCAATCTTTAATGGGTTATTTTCATAAAAGCGCGTACGCTATAGGGAAGATTATGTAAATAGTCACAAGTCTTATTAGAACTTATGTGCTCCTCTTCAGTAAATAACTTTGTTCTAATGAATTAATAATAACCCTCTTCCTGAATTTACATTCTTAGTATTTCTAATATTTTATACTAACAACCTGTGCGTATAGGTACGTGCTCCAATACGAGTCTAAAAATTTGATTGCACTGAGCACAGCGGTCCGGGACTGGCTTACTTCACGTAGTTTCTCTGAATCCCCTGTATATGTTCGAGTAATGATTAAATAGATTTGACATCAAACTTAAGGTTTTGGTGATTATAATATTGTAGAGGTTACGATTCGGTTGATGAAAGATGGTGCCATGATGACAGTATTAAGCTCACTAGTTACAGCACTAGCATGGCCAACAACTTTACTTGCCACATTTGATATTATTGACAGCAAATGGGCAATTGCAGTGGACAGGTAAGTGCCTTTCTTGGTTGTAGTATCCATTTAAACACAGATGATGGGTTGCTTTGAATTTGAGGTGGCTTCCAGAGTACTCGTGATCTTTTAAGGATATAATATTTTTAGTATTGTTATGGACGTAATTAATGAGTCTTCACCTGCTGATTCTGATCCACTTCACCTCCTTTGATTTAGCCAACATGATCAATTAATTTAAACTAAAAAAAGCTATAAATTTCTTTTTAACACAGATGATGGGTTGGTTTGAATTTCAGGTTATAGGCTTCCAGAGTACTCTTGATCTTAAGAATATATTATTAGTATTGTTATAATCCATTTCACCTCCTTTGATTCAACCAACACGATCCATTAGTTTAAACTAAATAGAAACTATATGTTTGCAAAGATTGCATTGGGTTGTGGACATCAATGTTTCAGTTGCCACTATGTCAAATTTGTCTTCGTCGTGGCAAGTATAAACAATTTTAACTTCTGGTTTCTCTTGAACAGAAAGATGGTACTTAGTATCTTTTATGAACCATCTATTATGTCCATTTAATTTTTTTTACATTATATTTAGCCTGGTTTTCTCTTTATTGGAGCAGATCAGACAAGGCTGGTAAGGTGCTTTCTGAAGTGCTGTTAACAGGCTTGCAAGGAAACAGGTGACACCATCTAAATTGCAAAAGGTTGACAATAATGTTGCCTCATTGTATAATCCAATATATTTGGTAGCTTTCTATGTATGATCCAGGCCTGTGACACTAGTAGGTTTTTCATTGGGAGCCCGCGTTATTTTCAAATGTCTCCAATTTTTGGCTCACGCCGATGGAGACCATGGTAATCTGGAATCCGCCATGTGTTTGGAAATTTATATTGTTTGCTTTATAATTTCTTCATAACGTGTTGTCTTATGCAGCTGGAATAGTTGAAAAGGTTGTTTTGCTTGGAGCACCCATCTCAATTTCGGACGAAAGCTGGGAGAAGGCTAGACAGGTGCCTGGAATTTCTCAACAATTTTTCTTACTATTCTATCCATGAACTTTTATTATTTAGCATTTAATGATGGTGCCACCATGCAGGTGGTGGCCGGAAGGTTTGTGAATGCATACTCTTCCAATGACTGGACGTTAGGTGTAACTTTCCGTGCTAGGTATGTGCTATCCATAGGAGATATTTTAAGTCTCACTAGCAACTGTTGTATATTTGAGAAATTCTTGAGTCCACACCACACAAAATTTCATAACAATTCGAGAATAGAAAAGAGAATGTTAGTTAAGACATGTGATAGAGATAGATAAGGGAAAAATGAATTTTAAAAATTATTTTTACTGAAATTAGAACAAGAACAATAGTATATACTCTTATAACATGGGACAGCAATTCGTAAGACGCTCAGTCAGAATTTATCAAGTAACTGCTATTCCAATTGCACCACTGAGGTATACACAATTTTTTATTATTGTTAAAAACTTAATTTTGTGTAATATTTCATCGTGTACCGGAGAATTCTAAATACTGCTGCCAATTGCTCCATGTCAGTAGTTCCGTGTCTTGAGCTGAAAACAGACTTGGTGGAAATTAGATCGAAAATCTGAAATGAAAATTACTTTACACTTGTCTATTACATCAAAATTGGGAAAATAATTTATCACTCACTCTAACGCTACTTACCTTATCCGAGAGCTTGAAACCGGAAGGAAATACATGATTTCCGTCAATTTTGACGTGCTACAAATCATACTCGCCAAAGACCACAAGGTCGTAGATTTATTTCCAATCTTTTTTTAATGCACAGTTTACTCTCTAAAGGATTAGCTGGAATCCAACCTGTTAACGTTCATGGCATTGAGAATGTAAGCTATTTTCCATTTTATACTCAATGCAACAATTTTTTTGCAAGGATTTATTGCTTCAAGGTGCCATTTTTTCTTTTTGTTGCTTTGCAGGTTGATGTGACACATGTTATAGAAGGCCACTCTTCCTACCTTCAGATGACACTGAAAATACTGGAGGAGCTTCAATTGGACAATTGTTGTGCTGTTTTAAGCACGGGAGAAGTGAATCCAGAGGAAAAAAAGAGTGCCATGTGATGAGTATAATTTAAGTTTTAGTTATGAATTGTAATGTTACTATCATTTGAGGCTGCCATGTGAAGGGTAGTTAAGAATGACCCGTATTAATTCAATCGTCGTAGTGTTTTGTAAATGCCTCTAAATCATAATAAAAAGAGTTCTCGAGTTTTTTCTTTTTCCTTTTTCTCCATTCTATGAACTGTGTTAATGAGTGATACATGGGAGTTTTAACAACCTATAGTACTCCAACACCTTGAATTAGCTTCATTTTAATTATTCCCTTTTCTCTTTATTCTTCCACATTTATTTTCAACTGTTTTTCTTTTTCCGAGAGATTACCATCGGGATATTTTTTTCTTCTAGGCTTATGCTTTATCTATTCTAGACACATGCAATACGCTTACTTCTTTTTTGGCAGTTTTTGGAAACAGACTAGCTTCTAAGGAAGGCCACACCTAAACTATCAACTACCAAAATGTGGCTAGGACCTGGAAGAGTGTGTAATGAAGCTTTATATACAAGCTACAGAAAAACTTTTAATTGTAACTACAACCTTTGTTTAGAGGTTGGATAAGAACTTTTTTGTCAACCACCTTAGGATGATTTAAGATGTAACGTTGGATAAGAAAGTTTGTGCTTTTTTGTATGGTGCGGTGGAAAGAAAGATGGAAAATATGTTTCCCTTTCTATATTTTACATGAAAATTACATGGACAATAAGACATAAATAGCTTTGTTTAAATTATTAGTGGTAACTATTTGCTCACCAATTGACAAAAAAATGTGTAAATGGCTGCAGGTGGAGAGCACTGTCTGGCAGTGCATTATTGTCCATCGCGGGAAGTAAACAAAAGGAAACAGACAACAAAAGCTTACCATTACAGGTTTGATTTAAACACTGCCCAAGCTAATTAATCTAGTGTGAAAGGAGGATTGGTGTTGGAAGAAAACGGGAAACAGCTTGAGTTTAAAACAAACAAGCAATATACTGTTTACTCAACAGATTATTGGTTGCATCTTAATCTAAAATATCGTTGTTAGGTAGTGGAAGACTATCATGGCCTTTAATTAATTACTGATCTTCATGTGATGTGTAGACTTTTTTAAAAAAAAAAATTGAAACATTTAAATATATGTTAAGAAGAATTAATCAGTAATATTGATATACACGAAGATTTTGGAAAATAATTAGTTTTCCCGAACGTGATGTAGCTAAGCCAAATTACATTTGGTGCTCGAGACTTGAAATGGAATGGTCAAGATTTCTGTTCCATAACATTTTGAGTCTCAATGATCCCCAGTTTTCTTATTTAAAGCAAAGTAGGACCAAATGTGTATGATGTTCATTTCAATCTTATATTTACCATCATTTTATTTGTATTTATGATATACCTCAATGCTATAAGGTATCGATAATTTTTAGTTTGTATTGGTTTTCACGTGCATGGTGGGAGGCATGTATTTTGAATTACATATCTGGTGTGGATGGGTGAATACAGCAACCCAACTTTCCCATTAAGCTATGCTTTAACATTCTCTCTATGAAATCGTAGGCTTAAAGGCCAAGCAATTAGTCATAACTAAATAATATATACACACACATGATGATGCATAGATTTGATTAACGTTAAGGAATATTATAGCATTACATTTAATAATTGTTATATGAATTATTTTCAATTTATTAAACATTAATTTTTTCTTTACTGAATTTATTTTGAAACAAAAGCAGAGGTTATCCTAAATAGAATATGATGGTGGCAGTTCATTATTGGAAAGCAACAAGGCAAAGGGGGTCCAATTTGCAGCGTTAGTGGGAGAGGTTTGGGAACAAACGGGCTTCGCTGCTTTCGAGGTACTACAATACAACGTATATCACCAACTGGCTCTCAAGTGGGGACAAAGTGAGGACTAAGACATTTCTCTTAGTGGGGTCCCACAGTGTTGAGTTGTTCATCCAACATCCTAATAAAATTGTCACAACCATATGTCTATATATGTATAAGTCGTATTGTGCTTTATGTGTAGTACAAAATTTTGTTTTGTGTAGTTTGTGAAGTTGAAGATGGAGACCTCGAGAACGAGTTCTCGGGTCTTCTGTCTAATCCTTGCACTGTTGACGACAATCGTTGGGCTCAGATGTGACGATTTGAAAAATGGAAACGACTCTTCAAGTCATAGTCATAGTGAAGGCAACAATGCGACATTTGTAACCTTCCCTAGTCAAGGGATAAATGCAGAAGTGAAAGGAAAACACAACAGTTCCTACGACAGTAATGGTAAAGTTCACGTCAAGAACAGCTTGTATTATGGAGGAGGAGGAGGAGGAGGTGGTGGTGGTGGAGGAGGATGGGGATGGGGTGGTGGTGGGGGTGGAGGAGGGGGTGGTGGTGGTGGTGGTGGATGGGGAGGTGGAGGTGGTGGAGGAGGAGGTGGCGGCGGAT
>Ga0214542_1001210_pt1 | contig 52238 bp, 25 predicted proteins | sample CNSS1metaG_FD_160096 | JGI IMG/M metagenome (GOLD analysis project Ga0214542, IMG submission 160096) | Root nodule microbial communities from cowpea collected in UCLA plant growth center, Los Angeles, California, USA - CNSS1 | ecosystem: Host-associated > Plants > Roots > Nodule | place: USA... | reverse complement strand
GGGTGTGGGGATGGATATGGGGATGTACATATCCCAACCATAATACCAGTCTCCGCCATATCTCTATCTCCATTTAAATTATTAAAATATTCACAATTAATTAAATAACTCATATATATATATATAAATATATATATATATATATATATATATATATATATATGTGTGTGTGTGTGTGTGTGTGTGTGTGTGTACTTTCAATTTTTTATTTTTTATAATGATTTGATTTATCATGAAACTCATTCGTATTTCCAATATATTTTTCATCTTATCATAACCTTTATGTAATTATGTTAAAATGATGTATGTCAATTAAAAATTTTTATGTCTCACATTTGAATATTTTTATTATTTTTTAATATTTTTATTTATTATATATTTTCTTTTCACATAAGAATGTTTAGTACTTTCTATTTAAGTGTTTAATAACATAAATCTTTCATTAGGTAATATAAAATAATTATTTACTTATTATTATTCATTTGTGTTTCATTTGAAGAATTCTTTTGTTTTGCTAAAACAATTTTTGTTATTTCTCAACCATTGAGTATATATATATTGATATTTGAAAAATTTTCTTAGATTTCTAAGGTATTTTTCATCTTATCATACTCTTAATTACACATTTATTTTTGTTTGTACGATTTATTTCAATAGTCTCTCAAATTATTTCTAAGACACACATTTGTTAATTTTTTAATATTTTTATTTGTTGTTTATTTTCATCATGTAGAATACTATTTCAATATATTTTGTCTAATTATTTTTTATTTTCTAACTCATTATCAATCATACTGTAAATTTTTCACTATAATTGTATAAATAAATTTTATTTACTACAGTATAAAAATTTAATGTAATTGCCATGGATATTTTTTTATTATCATCCAACATATATTGGAGTTCAAAAGATACAAGATTTATGTCAAAATTTTATTATTATGTTTATTATTTATTCTTTGCGTCATTTTGATCAAATGATGTATTATAATTTTTATTAGTGTATAAAAAAGAGATTCATTAGAATTTAAAAAATTGAAATAAACAAACATTTAAAATATATTTTAATTTGAATATTTGTTTTCCTTTTATTTTTTTTTAATATTTTTAAATTTTATCAACTAAAATGTTTAGTTTCTCATGAAATTTTATTTGGTATTCTAATCTAAAATGTAAACAATTATAATTTAATTTATTTCAAAGTATTTGATATCGAAGAAACAATCATCCTCCTAATATTAAATATTTGATAATATTATGTTTCCTTAACCGTAATTTTTTATTATTTTATAAAAATTAATTAAAATTAATATTGAAGTACCTAAGGGTGAGTCCCTCGGCTCTGATACCACTGTTGGTTATATTTATTTCATATATGAGTTATGAGTTATAGTTATAAACATGGTTATGGATATTGAGAGATTGTGGTTCTATATGATTATATGACATTAGTCTTACACATATAAGTCTTACACATATAAGATCTTAGACACCATTTTAACCCAAAACCTTAAGACAATGTTGTTATGGGTCTTTATTCTTATATAGTGTTTAACTTTGTCTTTTCTATCTAATGTGGGACTTTTTGACTCATACTTGGACTATTACCAACATTTTTTTATGGAGAGTATATGGGATAGCGAAACCTGTCCCGTCCCGCCTCGTTGCCATCTCTAACAGCGACCCCTGTCTGGAGAACAATTTTCCAACCTCATTTTTCTGACATTTCATTATCATCGTTATAAATAATTATAAACATATTTACATAATTAAAAAGTTATATGTAAAGTTAAACTTGTTTATATTAAAGTAAATAACTGATTCGTTATAACATATTTTATATTTAGTTTTTTATATAATAAAGAATTTTACATTTTAATAAAAAAAATCTTTAAAAATTATGATGTGTATTTATTAAAAAAATTAATTTAAACAGGTAATTAGTGTTACAAATATTTTTTTCAAATTTAAAATTCTTAATCATTTTTTTAAATTAATTATATACTAAAGTTAACTTTCAGTATTAATTACACGTTGTTTCTTCTTTTTATATCATCAACCACTTAATTTTTAAAAGTACTGCATTCAACATATTCTTATTCTCAAGAAATAATGCATTCTTTGAAACCTCCACTATGAAGTTGCTCAATACTTTTTTCAGCCTGTTAGTAAGTATTCTTTCCAATATATTTACACGTTTGGATTTTCGCATTCCAGGATCAAAGTAATGAAAGATCGATGTAAAAATCTCTTCCTACTGTAAAAATCTGACATAGGTTTCATGACTTTATTTGGAAAATGAGGTTCGTTTTTATAGAGAGCTTCAATGATCCGACCCCAGTTCTGTTAAAAAAACATCCTAGAATCAATAGTCACATCTCGAGATATATAATGTTTGTTTTAGAGTTTGGATCTCTTTTCAGAAAGGACAGAGAGAAGGGAAGTACTTTTAAATTATATTTGATTTCAACTTTTAATACAAGACTATTGAATATATTAGAAATAAAAAACACTTATAATTAAGGTCTAAAGAAAACGAGACTTTGGAGAGTATTGAATATGATAATATATTAAATGATGAACAACAATTCAATAAATATATTCTAGGGTGTGGCATTGTATATTTCTAGACTTTTTGAGCGCATGAATATAAATCATATCGCAAATTTAGTCATGTTAAACTTACTATCTTTCTAAAAATAATCAGTTATATTTTTGTTCGAACTGTTTTTTTTTTTATTAGCAAAATACATATGTCTATATATATATGGATGACTTGTGTTCTAATCCTTTTATAAAAATATATTTATATTGTTACTTGTTTTAGATTCCCATAAACAACATTTACGTTCTAATCCATATGTTTTATAAAAATATATGATGTTTTATAAAAACATATGGATCACCTCCTATGTTTGCCCTAGCTTTAAAGTTGATGACTATGACAATGACTTGGTAGGACAAAGCATCTTATTATGTGTTATATCTTTCAAATTACTTTAGCAGCATCGACCGCACTCAATCACTCACTCCCATTCTTGCCCAACATCCTGGCCAGGTTCAGAAAAAAACAGAACCTTTCTTACGTTGAACTCTCTATGTCCACATAAAAAATTCATGTTTCTTTTGGTCAATGAACATGAAAATCTCCACCATAAATACCACAGTTGTTGTGCCTTTGTGCAGAGGAGAAACATGTATAGCTATATGTAATTTCTGTTGGTTGTCTCCTGGAGTTCCTCTGAACGCTTCATAAGAAAATATATATGCATTTCTTTCTCTCTTTCAATGAAGTGTTTGGGGGAACTCTTGGGTTCAACCAACAACTGAACTAATTTCTTTTCTTCTTCAAACAGCATTGTTACTCTTCACTATTTATATTATCAGTGTTTTTTGGAAGTCTCACATCGATTAGAGATAAAGTAATTTTATAGTATATAAGTAAGGTACAAATCTTACCTTATAAGCCGGTTTGTGAAACTTGAGTTAGGCTTAAATCTTATCCTTTAATATATTAGAGTACTTAAAGTCTCTATATTTAAAGTGTACAAACACCTCAATAATTTAAAGTATGTATATGTGGTTGCAAACTTCACCTTTCAAGCCGGTTTTAGTGTTTATTGTGCAAAACAAAATTAAGCACGCAACTTATGCTTCCCTAGGTTTTTTCTTTTGGCTCTTCATATGGGAGATGTTTTCAATTTGTATGAAGTGGGACACAACACATACACATGTCTATGGCTTGTCATGTTGCAATATATGGTCAAGAAAACCTTCATCTTCTGCAATGCTATGTACGAGCCAAATGTGTTATACCTTGTAAATTTTTATTTGAGATGTCACAAAAGAAATTCTAATACCTATTCATCATTTTCCTATCCCTTCTCTTTTTACATAAAACATTTCTTCAACTAATCATGCATACAATATTCTAATTCTTTTTATATATTATTTTCTAGTATGCCAAATTTCAATTTTATCTCATGAAAGAGATATATATATAATAACTTCACTAATCTGTATAATATAACTAATGCAAATAAACTTCCAATTTCAATTAAAAGTAACATTAAAACTTCCTTTTATTATAAAAAGTTACTTACATGTATTAAAAGGTTAATGAAAATATTAATTCAAAGTAGTGTCAACTTATCATAATATCTTAGTTAGTTGTAGTTCAAGTAGGTGCTAATTAATTAGTGTAAAAAGATTAATTAATTTTTTGAATAAGTTTTTATTTTTTAAAAAAATACATAGAATCTTTTAAAGTGTAGTATTTTTGAAATTATTTGCTCAACTCTCAACTTAACTGCATAAGTATAGTCTGTGATTGATTATTTTCTGTTATTATTTCTAGGATTAAATATGTTTTATAATGAAATGTGTTTGAAGTGTCAAATAAATTTAATAAAATTTGGTTAAAATGATTAAATCCAAAAATTTATAAAGTTAAGGGACTAAATTGGTTCAGAATTTTCAAGAAAGACTAATTCCAATTTTCATCAAAAGTTGAAGAATCAAAAACATATTTAACCTTTATTTCTAATACTATGACATTGATTTTATTATTATTTTTTTACATAATACTCTAAGTTTTTATAATAGGTTTTGTTATTGAGATGATTATATACTTTTAAAATGAAATATTTGAATTTCACTTATTTTACAAAGATTTAGTAGTCTTTTCTATTGTGATGATTATATGAATTAAACGTGATTTATTAGCCTTTGTCAATACGTTTTATATGTATAAAAAAATACGTTTGGCAAATATTAACCTTCCTTTCTCAATATGGTAAGGCTGAATGTGAATATTATATATGAATTGCTAACTTCAGCACATATTGACAAATATTATCTTTTCTTTACCAATTCTTAATATGTTTTCTTGTATTTTTTTTATTATATGTTTAGATTCTAGAATTTAGTTGTATATAACTCAGAAATAACAAATAAATATTATTTTACCATATACTTGTCAAAATTTATTTTTAGTGGATGTCTATTATCATTTAGAAGATACAAAATAGTTTGTTTGGCTAATATTATGGGAGTACAACATATTTCATTCTTATTTAATACTTAATATTTTGAATATTTTATATTAAATTTAACAATCAGTATAAAAATTATTAAATAACAATCAATTTTAAAAAAAAAATTAGTATCTAAATTAGTTATTATCAAATAAATTATTTTTTTCTCTGAACTTAGATATTATTTAAATATTTTTTTGTAGTGAAATTTATATTTGTTTAATAAATTGATCCGCTAACAATTTGTGATATATTGAATCATCCCATACTATGCTGTCAATCAATTTAGCGTTTGTAGTGTACAAGTTTGGAAATCATAGGAATTATATGGTAAAAGTAAATATGAAATAGCTAAAAACATAAAATATATTAAATTATATATTTTAATGTACCAGGAGGACTATGAGTATTACGAGGAGTTCTTTCACCCATCTACTTAGAGGTGACAATATGGGTCTGTCCGTCGGGCTGGCCTGCAGTCCCAAAAAAATAACGTGAAGTGAGATAGAATAGTGAACTTGTAGGCTTGTAGTGGTCTGGTCCGCAGAAGCCCGAGTCCGTGCAGGTTGGCCCGTAATCCCATATCAAAAAAATTTGCACTTGTGTATATCAATTACTTTTTTATGAGCTCTTGCATTAATGTTCCCAACTATGACTGAAAAAGACAAGTATTATGTATTTTTTAATGTGGTAAAATTTAAAATTCATCGTGTATGTCATAGTACGAATATGAATATGATAAAAATGTTGAATTATCAATTTATCATCCAACTCCCCAAGGTCTTTGCTTAATTTTGTAAACTCCTTAAAATTTTTCAATTTTTAGAATATTGAAAATTTTATCATAAGAATTTTAAAAACAATTAAAATATTGAAGAGAAAAAAAATATCTTTTACTGAGTATGAAGGACTTATTAAGGGATCACGTCTATGTTTCATTTCTATAAACTAAGTAATTATAAACCAAATGTAATGATATGTTCTTATTGTCCATGAGGTATAACAATAGGTTGTATAATTGACGATAGTTTCTCAACAATCATTTCCCAACAAGTATATTGGTAGTTTGATTTTTGAGTTTTTAGTCTGTGATAAAGAGTGCAAGTAAAAATAAATAGTAGTTATTAGATAGATTGAGTGAAGTAGGAGCTTTGAAATGGTTTCATCTCATCTTCTACTACGCCACTATCATCTTGTTTACTTACTATGAAAATCATTCAAGGTATTGGGAGTACTCTTTCTATGTAGATATAGGTCCATCCTTGATACACTAGAACCTAAGGACTTCAAACCCATTGTGATTCCTCAACTCCTAGTAGAATGGTAGAATGAATCATTGTTTTAATGTGCATGAATCTTTCCCTCATCATCCCCTCGGGCTATTCTTAAATAAGCACCAGTACATGTATGATGATTTGATTAGACCATAGTTACTGATTTCCCAACTCAATCCAAACCAATTAAATAGATGAGTGGTCAAGTCAGTCATCATTAAGCATAAATCAAAGCACAAACAATTGAATGAAAACAAAGATAAATACCCAAGAAGTAGGATTATATAGAATTAGAATTGATTACATCAAACTTGAGCATGAGGGAGTTCAGGTACTCATAAAATATACAATGCAATTCCAGCAACATCTGCACATAAGATTTACACTAAAAGTACCTCCCTCGTGCCTCACAGACCCTATTCTATACTACTGCTACATTTTCAGCCTCCACTCAATGGTTATAATGAAGACCCAAGGTCTTTATTTATAGAAATTTTTTGGCGGTGCTCAGCCACAAGGGTTACTTCACAAGTGGGTTTCTTTTTCCGCTCAACCACTTGTCATGGTGCTTAGCACGTGACTTTCCCTTCTTGGAAGAGTTTTCTTGGCTGTTCAACCTCATGGATTTGGGCTCTATGTTTTCTTGCAAAGAGAGTTTCCGTACGAGGCTAGATTCCTTTTGTTGTGCTCATCCAGAAAGTCAAAATATGTTGTTCTATCTTTTTTACTTCTATGACTCAACTCTAGTATTGTGGCTTAGCTGCATACTTGATATTTACTTTTATATTCATTGCAAAACAGTAAAATCAGGGGCGGAACTATGCTTTGACCGAGGGGAGCCACGCCTCCCCCAAATATATTTTTTTTGGAATTTATTTTATATATATATATATATATATATTCAATTATATTTATATATTTTTTATATTAAATTTATATTATGGAAATTATAATAAAGGATAAAATAAAATATTTAATGGAGACATTGATTTATAAAAGAGATTAAGATTTTGTTTTGGCTATAAGATTTGTTTACAGTGTAAATTATCGTGAAAGTGTGTGAAGAGAAATAAATACAACAAGATAGATTTATGAAGATAGATTTATGATTCTTTTTAGGATCTTTCTCCAAATTAAGTTTATCACAAATTAGTATAAATCTAATTATGATTTTAAAGATTCTTTTATAAAATTGGTATGAACCCTAATTATACCTTTTCCCAAATTATTATAAATGAAATTTAGGGATTTTGTGTTTTCTGCTGCCTATGGTAAATTTTTTTTTTTAAGTTTTGGATTTATACCGTGTTGCTTATTTAATTAAAGTGGTATGAGTTTTGTTATGTCTTGCATTGTGATAATTGTGATTTCTGAATATAAATTTTATCTTTTTCTAAATAGGTGAGATATGATAAATTTATATTAGAAAAATTATGATAAAGAGTAAAAAAATTGATTCTTTATTTAAAGAAGGTTTGTGATGAAAAAAAATGCATATATGTTAACTAAACTTTTCATGAGAAATTTCATGAGAACCAAGAATTCAAGACAATGAAAATCAAATCTCTAAAGTTCCTAGAGTTATATATAATGAATTAAAAAATTCATTAGAACGCGATCCAGAAAAAAGCGTCTTCAAATTTGACAATACCCACCGAATCAAATTGATGAGGTACAAATGGCTGATCTAAAATGATATTCATGGTTTGGTATCATGATATAATAACATGATATAATAGCGAATAATAGTCATATATATTTGAATTCTACTATTATGTGTTTGTTTTAAGAAGAGGAAATGAGAAGAAAAAATGAAAAACTTTTTTTTTCTAACTAAAAGAAAATTATATATAACAAATTTAATTTGGCACCCCTAACTTTTTTCTTCAAGTTCCACCACTGAGTAAAATATCATTATAATTTATACAAATCCAATTCTAAATACCTCATTTTGTATCTTAAGTTAAGGATGTTTGTTTTATACACAAATAAATTATTTGATACATGATAAATGTCAATTTAAAATGGAAAATTTAATTATTCTTCACACTTATTAATAATCACCATATGGTTGTGGAATCACATGATATAGTAGTATATTCAATTAATTATAATAGTTTTCTCTTTTCAAATTAATTGTAATTAAGTCACACACGCACATACACACGCACATGCACACACATAAAAAAAATCTAATTGTGAAAAATTCAACTCACATGTCATCCTAATGAGATTTTGTTAGTGATTCTGTGAAACCATTTTGAACTCATAAATGAAACAAAAAAAAGTTTGGTATCAACTCATGAATTATAAATACTATTTGTATCCAGACTTCATAATACCAAAATATAGTTTAAAAGAAATTTTATGCAAGCAAAAAAATTCAATATATTTGAATAAGAAAATTTATTAATATAATTTTATTAAAACGTAAACCGAAAATGCCAATCAAAAACGGTTAGAAGTTTTGAAATTTAACATTAACCAAGAAGTACATCTTCCGTTCCGCAGTTTTACTCCGATCAAATACTGGAGATTTGGTCACATGTCTTTAACTAACAATTAAAGTTTGCTTAATTTTTTACTATTCATAGCAATAATTAAATCGTGTTTCTAAGATTGCATATTGTAATTATAAAATATCCTTGTTATGTAAAAGATATTACTTGTTACCTAATGCGTAAGAATAAGAAATATTATTACAGCATCATAAAGAATTTTTTATAGCACACGTCTTCTCAAATTTTACAACTTGGTGTTATCAAATTAACATTCTTTTTTCAATCAATTAATGTTCGAACAAGACAAGCTATTTTGGTTTAGTGTAGCTCGATAGCAATTGATCTCACACTGCCATTTAATAATAAATTATCATAAATTTGTTTATTTTTATGATAACTATTTTAAATAATATTTACTATGATTTTTTTATTGGTTTTTGTTCACTGAAATGAGAGTGTGAGAGTGCACTGAAATTAAACACGTTAAAATCACAAAAATATGTAAAATGGTTGTACGCAGTTTTATTATTAACAATGTCAATGAAAATGAAAAGAAGAAAGCTATCTAGTTATAGAGATATGACATTGATCATTGATCCTACGCCTTTGTAAGAAAACTAGGATATTATGTCATAAAAAAATATACAGAATTTGAGCTGCCATGCACAAAATGGAAATGAAGATGAAGAAGGAAATTGGATGTGTATCAAGAAATTCACTCTGTTAGTCCAACAGCTACAAGATTTTTACAAAAGAATTGCACCATCTTACAGTTCATGAATTACATTAGAAACTATTACTTAATAATCATATCCCACAATAAAACTCAAGACATTATATATATATATATATATATATATATATATATATATATATATATAATTTTTATATCTCTTAAATCATTTTTTATATCTTCTTTTAAGGGTGTAGATACCTATACCATATGATAAACAAAAGTAAACCTATAAGAAAAATTACTAAACCAAAAATGCCTAATTCATTTTACATCTAAGGTTTAAACTCGCAAATGCACGCACGTACACATCCCACTCCCACGCATTCATGCACACATACTCATATCCACGGTATCAATTTTAGACTATTTTTTGTTTTAAATTTTAATTTGAAAAAAGTAATAACCTTACTCTTCAAATTTTGGCCAGCTAATGAGAATCTATTTTGTCAGTACAGTAAGTATATTAATTATTTTTTTTGAAAACAAAAAAAATATATATATATATATATATATATGGTTTTATAATAATGATTTTAAAATTTATACCTCAAGTAATTTTAATTAATTGATATTGTAAAATCTTTTTCATATAAACAACACTATTTTAAATGAAAACTAATTTTTTTTAAATGAAAAATTTATCCCTTTATATTATAAATTTTCTATATTTTAGATATTATTTGAGATTTAAAGTGATACATGTATATAATACAGTTATATGTGTAGAGTATATCATGTATATAAATTACTCTACAATATATAATATATACTCTCTCTATATATATAAAATACAATTAAATATTTTTACATCATATATAATTTTATATAGAGTATATCTATTGAAGGAAGCACAGTATAAAGAGTATATCATATTTATACATCATAATTGTTTTTTATACTCAATTATTCATTTTTACTTCTCCTTATACCATATGATAAACAAAAGTAAACACATAAGAAAAATTATTAAACCTAAAAGTCCTAATTCTTTCTGCATGTGGAATGTATTCAGTTTGGATTGATGTTAAAGTTGGTTTTTTTAGTTGAACTCTCATTTCCTGGTTAGGTCCTTTTCCTTCCTATGATATGCACTCATTGTATGATGCACTCATTGTTCATGGGTTGTCATTGTTTCGTATTATATTGAAAGATGCAAATAAATTGTTTGTTGATTTGTTCATACCAGTTGGGCATAATGTTATAGTTTGAGAGATTCAATCTAAAACTTTGAAGAAACTCTAATCTTGAAGGAACTTTGGATTTCTTGGAAAATACGAACCCATTTGTTATACTTTAGGGGTTTTGTCTAAGTGTTTCAAGATTTGTATGTTTTTGCTCTTCAAATGTACAAATGTGTTGTTGACATCGGTTTGAGTGGTTGCGTAGAGTAGAGAAAAAATCGAGAAGGCAAATAATTAATATAGCAAGAAAAAAAAAATGAATGAGAAAAAAATAAGAGACAAAATATGACAGTAAATGAAAATGCAGATAAAACTCAAGACAATAGGATATGATTTGATTATTGTAGATAAAACTGAAGACATCATAAACAATCAAAGACTGTTTCATACTTATACATTTTTGTATCTCCTCAATTCATTTCTATATCTCCTCTGGAAGGATATACACCTACGCTCCATGATACCTATACTATATGATAAGCAAAAGTAAAAATATAAGAAAAACTACAAAATCTAAAATTTCTAATTCTTTTTACATGTAGGGTTCACACCTACATAGATGCACACGCACAGATCCACACATACTAATATAAACATTAACCTGCACATATTCGCACGCAATCACATAAACATTCACTCACACATGCTCATATCCACGCTATCTACCAATATTAATGTTATCTACCAATATTATTAACTTGAGTTTTAAATTAGTAAATTGTGATAAGAGAGAATGAATATACATATCAATCTGATTTTAGTTTCATTACTTTTTCAAAATATGAACCCACATGTTTTAAGTACTTTATTCATAAAATTACTTTTTCTTAAAAACACGTTAATTATCTTTTCAATGTTAGACCTTTAATATTAGAAGCAGAAACAACGTCATTGACATGAATATAACAAAGGATTCATATTTTGAAGCAACATCATTGACATGAGTATAATAAAGTATTCATATTTTGTACCTCTCAGCAGTTTAAGGATGATATGCTACAAGTTTTTAAGATGACAGATTTAGGAAAAATGTCATTTTTCCTTAATGAGGAGATTAAGCAAAAGAATGGTGAAACTTTCATTAGTAAAAGGAAGTATGCGCAAAGGAGAAGTTATGCAAAGATGATGTTTCAGAACAAGTGGAGGAAGCATTCTACAAAAGTTTAATTGGTTGCTTAATTTATCTTACATCAACAGACCTAATATATTGTATGCAATAGGTGTGTTTTCAAGATTTTTGAAAAGAGGGTGCTGATATATGTCAAGGAAACTTTAAATTATGGCGTCAAGCTCAGTCAATCACAAGATTTCTAGTTACAAGGTTATTTTGACAATTTTTTTTAATCAACAAGTACAAATATGTATTTAAATAGGAACACTTAGGGTACTCCAACCCTTATACACAATTTATGTACATCAATACATAGTTTCTGAAATACTTATCCCTGTTGTATTGATATTCTACCAAGAGTTAATTTCTACATCTATTATTGTGTCCTCCCTTGTTTTCCATCCAATAACAAGACTACTATTACAAATGCATGTGTATGTGAAAAGTTCAAATAATTTGGACCAAGCATTTGATTGCCTCTTTGTGCCTTCAACAAAAAGATAGAGACACCACAATACAACAATAATTTAGAGTGAATAGGATGTCATGGGTTCATTGTGTACGTGTTTAGCCATAAGCCTCACCCCATATCCAGTGCTATATTAGTCCAGTAAAAGTTGTTGATATCTTCACACCACCAATCATATTTTAGTCTAACTCTTGGAAATCTTCAATTGTTACATAAGTGCAAACCTCCTTCCCGTGGTTTTGTGTTCTCCCTTTTAAGATTGGTCTATTTTTGTTTCAGAATAATTTATCACAAAAATGATTTACCATATTTTTCACATGGTCAGCCTTCTATTGCAAATCATTTCCTTGCAAAAAGATTCTCTAAACTATATTTTCTAAGTTTTGTTAGCTACATAATGTCCTATTGTATACATGTCTCATAATGATTTATACGTAATTGCATGAATATGCATATTATTACAAAGTTTTAATGCAATGCACAGAACATGAATACTAGTCAAAATATGAGAATTATTTTTTTTTTTTTTTTTTGCTTCTTATCCATGTCCAAATCCTCAATTGGGCCAAACATATAATTTCTTCTTCGTCTACCTTTTTTTTCCTAAACACAACATTATTTCTTTGATTCCATATACTTCAGATGATAGTTACCCACATTCCTTTCCAAATGATTTTTTTTTTTATCTAGTCCGGTTAGGTGAAAATTATTGAAATTCTTTCTTAACTCATTATGGTGACATTACTAATACCTACTCAAATATCACACATTTGCCATACTTTAGTTGCTATCCTACATCCAAAAAATAGATGGCTGGTTGTTTCCTCACTCTCCCCACACAAGGAACAAACACAATTTATTCTCAAATCTATAGCCCTTTCTTTTTAGTTGTTCCTTAGTAGGTATTTTATTTAGAATGACCCTCCATGCTAGACATTGAGTTGATGGTATTACCTTTATGGCCAATAGTTCTTTATAAATCATAGTTCCTTCCACATTGCCTTTGTCATTTAATTTCTTGTATGCATCTTGAACAGTGATCAGGAAGGATCTTTAGATGACATGAAGAGTAGTTCAGGCTATTGTTTCAGTTTTGGATCAGGAATATTCTCTTGGAGTTCAAAGAAGCAAGATATTCTTGCACAATCAATTATTGAAGCTAAATTCATAACAGTCACAACAATTGTAAGTCAAGCCTTATGGCTTATAAAAATATTAATTGATTTGCACTTGGAGCAAGAGATGACTACAAAAGTAATGGTGGACAAACAGGCAGCCATTGTCATCTCAAAAAATTTCGTCTTTCATGGAAATACAAAACATTTCAGTATTAAGTTATTTTTCCTTAGAGATGTATAAAAATATTGTGCAGTGTGCTTGAAGTACTACAAGACTGAAGATCAATTATGACAATAGTCACTAACATAACTGAAAAACAACCGAGTAATTTAAAAAAAAATCCTAAAATTTTGGATAAATAACATGTTAAATAAATATCGGATGCACGTTGGTGCACATTAATGCACATGTTCAATAATCCTCTTTGCATGAGAGACTCAAACTTGTTTCTTGAAAATTCATTGATGAAGATCTGATTTTAGTTAAAACGGTTGGTGAAAGCACGTTAACGATAAAGAGAGGAAAGATAATATTTTATTCAATAATAATTTGTTTTAAATACATATCTTGTAGCAGCAGTTCAGTTAAAAATTGTAACTTAAATAAATAACGTACATACACACAAATTTGGAATGCATTACGGTCACTATCCATCAATATATACTTTTGTTCAATGTTACTGTAAGTTTCAAATAACATTGTTTTTTAGCACTGTTCATTATGGTTTCAGAATTAACATTTTTTTTTCTTTTTTTTTTTCATGTTCTTTTCATGTTAAAAGTTTTGGTGTTTGCTAGTATCTCTCTTTTCTATTTTAAAGATTTTATTATTTTACATATTTTTTATTTAGGAAAAATTTCATCTGAATTTTCCTTCCGTACTAAATTATTTGTTATTTTTTAATCTTTTCCAAAGTTTCAAATGACATTTTTTTTAGCATTGTTCATTGTGGTTTCAGAATTAGCAATTTTTTTTCTTTTCCTTTTCTTCCTTATCCTCTTTTGTTCCTTGCTTTCAGGAATTGACGCGATGTTATGGACCATTTAGATTTTGTCAATAATCTGAATTAAAATCTTATTATAATGTCTGGCTTTTGTGATATTTAAGGTTTAGTTTAGTTAAAATAAGATAATTATTTTTTTCTGGTAATTCACATAAGTTGTTACAATTTAAATATTTTTTTTTTTATATTATGAGAGTGTTTTAATGATAAAGAAAGTTTGAATAGAGGTGCATGGAGTTGTGGAATATTTGATGCATGAGAGGGTTTGAGAGCTTTGGGCTCGCCACATCACTTTAGAGTATTCTCCATTCTTCATCTGAGGCTAGACACTATCAGTTTCAACTATGCCCACATCAACATCTGTTACTTTCACCTCACAATTACCAAACCTTCATGTGAACCAATATTCAAACCTTCATGAGATCGGGGAAGTTCCATGGTAACATTTTCGATTACCAAAACTTTTATTCTGTTATCTTTTTGTAGAAGCTGCATCTGTAACTGCAACTTGTTCATTCTGTTAGGGACTTTCTACGAGACTTGTTCATTTTCAATTTTTTTCAAAAAATATTGGACTTTTTACTAACTAGGCAAAAATTAAAAGTAAAGTTTTGACTTTGTTACTAACTGATAAATGATTGATGACATATGAAAATGAGAAAAAAAGAGTTAAAGTTGATACATAGTATATATACAAAATACCTTCATTACGTTACCTGGAATTCTCCTTGTCTAGATAAAATTTAAATTTATTTTGATTAAGATTGAACATAAAATTCTCTACCAAATATAAATGCAACACTTATAATGTATTATAAATAAAGCTAATAATAGAAAAAAAAAATTAGAATGAAAAAATAAAGAACAACTTATGGTTAGAAAGTGTCTTATTTATAAATATTATTTATAAATACAACATATGACTAGTAAAGGATACAATAATAATGTGTCCTTGATGTGAACCAATATTCAAATTTTTTCCATAAATGCTACAATTCATCTCTCTGCTATCATGCTATCATCAATGCTTCCTCTCATCACTTTAGTGGAATTCAAGATTTTAATACATAAGTAGAAAGATTCACAAAATTATTATTTTAAATTTTTTTATTAAAAGTATTATTCTGATATTTTAAGTATAAATTATTCACTATTTATTAGTACAAAATCTGTCTATCACTACTAGAAAAATGCAATTTAGTCACCGAATTAATTTAGTCGCAAATTATGACTGAAATAGTCACCGATTCATAGTAGTCGCAAATAGCTACCGATTTAGTAACTGAATAAATGTACAATAATATTCATTATTATAACGACTGAAATAGCCACCGAAAACTTTTAGTCTCTAAAAATATTATGTTTTAGTCACCGATTTAGTAACCACAATAAATCTTATTTTACATAATATATTTAATATGGTAATTAGTCACCGAATATTTTCGGTCGCTAAACATTATTTAATATGTAATGTTTTAGCCACCGATCTAGCGATCGAAATAAATTTTATTTTGTAAAATATATTTAATATGGTAATTTGCCCCCAAATATTTTTGGTCGCTAAATATTACAAATTGTGACTGAAATAGTCATCGATTCATAGTAGTCGCAAATAGTCACCGATTTAGCAACTGAATAAATGTACAATAATATTCATTATTATAGCGACTGAAATAGTCACCGAAAACTTTTAGTCTCTAAATATTATGTTTTAGTCACCGATTTAGTGACCAAAATAAATCTTATTTTGCATAATATATTTAATATGGTAATTAGTCACCGAATATTTTCAGTTACTAAACATTATTTAATATCTAATATTTTAGTCACCGATTTAGAGACCAAAATAAATTTATTTTTGTAAAATATATTTAATATGGTAATTAGCCCCTGAATATTTTTTGTCGCTAAAAGAATATTTAATATGTAATGTTTTAGTCATCGATTTAGCGATCGAAAGAAATATTATTTTATAAAATATGTTAAATATATTAGTTAATCACCGAATATTTTTCGCTCATTAAAACATTATCCATTATCTAATACTTTAGCCACCAAATAAAGTATTATATTATAAAATATATTTAATATATTAAGTAGTCACTTAATATTTTCAATAGCTAAAATATTATTTATTTAATATAAATTATAATTAATTAAATTATGTATTTTTACATTTTGTTGACACTTCAAGAAAAATAATATCTTACTTTAAAAAATACTCCACTACCATTAGAACCACTACCACCACCAACATCAGCACTACCACCATTACCACCACCACCATCACCACCACTATCACTACCACCACCTTCACCACCACCACCACATTTCTTTTCTCGTTGTCGTTTTGCCCTAATCGTTAATCTTTTGTCTCCTAACAACTGTGAAGGTAACTAGGCTACGGTCACCCACAACAGCGACGGTCACCCACAGCAGATGTAACAGTGCGCTCCCTTCACTTCGTAGTTCCTTTTTTGTTTCTTCATTTTTCTTTCCTGTTTAATTGTGTTGATAGCTAATTATTGAACTCAGATGCAATGCAATTTGATTGTTATAGTTTAGGAACATCATATTTTGTTTTCTCTTTTGCCTTAGGTAAATATGAATTTTATTTAAGTTTTGAATTGATTCTCACCAGTTTTGAATTTATTAAATATTTTGAATTTAGTTTTGATTCTCTTGTGACCGATTTTTGGTCCTTTAGCGACCAAAAATGAATGGTCACTAAAACACATTTTTTTTGTAGTGTATATTTATCCTAAAAAAAATCTCATAACACATAAATATTGTATGAGAATGGTGTATGAGTCACTTTCTTCTCCTATTTTGGGATACAAAAATTTTAGCTTTCACTCCATTTTACAACAGAAACAAACAAAGATCTACCAATCCTCGAATAGGGGTTTAACTTTTGTTTTACTCAAATTAAGGTTTGCTATGTTATAGATCTAATGTAATGGATAGGACCCATGTTGACAAAAGAAAAAGATGAACATTTTGCTTCAATAAAGAATTTTGATGATGATGATGACTTATGGGAAAATGTAAAAGACTTAATGATGATTTAGGAGAAGTGTTGAAGACTTAAAGATTGCTTGGAATTAAGAGTTATTTTAAAGTTTTATAATTTTGGTTCACTACCAAAAATGGTGTAAGTTACGATGTTTATTTTTGTATATTACGACGTTTTTAAACAGTGTTGAAGCTATATAATTTGTGTATGTCATATAAAATAGTAATTGTAGAAAGTCAAAACTCAAGAGAGAGAGAGAGAGAGAGAGAGTTTTTGCTTTTGCAATTAACACTAGAATAATCAATTATTCTTAGTGATAATTGATTATCTTAGTGAAAAGTGATTTTCGAGAAAAGCGTTTGATAATCGATTATCACTTCAGATAATAAAATCGATTATCAGTGGTAGTTGTGACTTGACTTCTCAATTTCTATACCTAATTTTCAAATGACTTCTTTAAATAAAGTGGTAGGCTTTCATTTAAAAATACAGAATTTAGAGAAGTTTCAATACTGGAAAGCTCTCTGTGGAAATGTTCTGAAACACTTAGTGTTTATAGAGCGATAACTTTCACCAAGTGGGTTCTTGTGTGATTGAGTGTTACTAGAAGAAGTTATTTATCCTTTGTGTGATTCAAAGGAGGTGTTCATTGGATTCAAGGAAGGTGTTTCTTTATCTCTTGTTTGTTTCAATGAAGGTGTCTTCATCCTAAAGTAAAATTAAAAAGGGCACTACAGTAAAATAACAACCACGTCATTCAACAGTGCTTCACGTCACAGTAATGAACCATATTGGACACTGTTCTATTAACTATTTGACGGATTTACATAAATGGACCTAATTGAACGAAATTTATGAAAGTTAGGACCAAATTGAAAAGAAATCCTAAACTATGACCAAATTGAAAAAAGTTAACCAAAACTAGAACCAAATGACTATTTAAGCCAAAAAAAATTGATTGATTTAGGAGCCAACATCAATCTAGTGTCATTATCTATGCTTAAGAGAATCGATGGTCTTGAAGTTAAACGAACAAAGATGACTTAGTTAACAGATCGGTCTATCAAATGTCCTTAAGGATTACTAGTGAAAGTAGACAAGTTCACTCTTCAAGTTGATTTTGTCATACTTGATATGGAGGAAGATATTAAGGTTCCTCACATTCTTGGGAGACCATTCATAAAAACCACAAAAATTATTAGAGATGTTGATGGTCGCAAGCTAAAAATTAGAGATCGAGATGAGGAGATGAACTTCAATATGTTTGAAGCACTACACAATCAAGAATACAAGGATCTTAATGTTATAAATGAAGTCTTATCTGCGATAAGTAAACCCGGGCATGCTTCAAAGTTGTTGAAAAATTATTTCATTTGTTCTTCTCCACAAAGGGCGAAAGAAAAAGAAAAGGATCTTACTCTGAAGAAAAATAAAGATGTTCTGGTTAATCATAACAGTTTGATAGGAGGGAATGAACTTAGACTAGGCCAACGAATTATAAACTGTCATGCACATTAATAATTGTGGTTAAAAAAAATAAATATCTTTTTGATATTTTTAATTAATTAATAAATTCTAAAAATTATTTTATATTATAAATTTAAATAAATTATGTGTATCAATTTAGTATTTTGAACTGTAGTTAATTTGGATCTAAAATTAATTTTTGAATTGAAACAAATTTATGTAGTTTTTACATTCAATAACAAAATATTGTACCAATTATTGTTTTTGAGCTAAATCACATGACTTCAAATCACAAAATGAATTTCATTATAACACATTGCATGATTGAATCAAACAAAATTTCATTACCTTCATTACCAATATAACACGATTTATAAGTAATTGATCACATGCCTATAGCTTTATGATAAAGAAAGTTTGAAATTGAAACAATTTTAGATTACTTCTATATATAGGATCAAAATTTTATATACAAATTACTTACTTTCTTACTTTCAGAATAAAAACATTAAAAGCCAATTTTAATTAAAACCAAAACACATACACACAAATTTGGAACACATTATAATAAGGGATGTCAAAAAGTGAGTACGGTACCGGTAGTAGCTTCCCCGTACTCTGTCTACTGGCTGGATAAATATATGTTCCTTACCCGTCTACATATCTGTGCGGATATTCATTATGTGGGTATTCACATATTTTTTTTAATATTACGAATATCCACTGGTACCCACAGGTATTTACAAAAAAAAATAATTAAATATTTAACAACATATTTTAACCATAAATTCAAATAAAATAAAATATATAACATTCATAAATTTCAAACAAAGTCCAAATAACCTATTTAAATTGTGTTGAATGATAGTTTACAAAAAAAGTGAAATTTTTTAAAAATCAATAGATAAAAAATAACCCATTCAAAATCAATGTGTTAATATTTCAATCATATTTTTTTAATTTTTTCTTAATTCAAATTAGAGTATAATAGGTATGGGTATCCATTATGATACTCTTACACGCCCTATTAACATACATGTATTTATATCCATACATGTTACCTGCAGGTATATCCATTTACAATATCAATTTTCTACCTAATGCAGATTTTATCTGTAAATACCTATATGTACGAAATTTTTTTTACAACCCTAATTACGGTCACTATCCATCAATATATACTTATTCAATGTTAATGTAAGTTTCTGTCAGGTGGGTCACTAATTTATTGGGTTCACACTGATTCAATTAAGAAAAATAAAAGGAGATATTTTTGTATGGACTCCCGATCCATTATGCATATTAAATATGCAACACTTGCATAAAGGTTTTGTTATGAGAATTAAAAAAATAATAATAGAGTGAGAAAAGAGAGTAAAAGAAGTTATGAGTGCCTCTGGTTAGAAGCCATCAGATAGAGTGAAGTAGAAGAAAAGAGCAACTGGTTTACTTGTGCAAGTCTGTGCAGATAACCTATCTTGGAGAAAAGGTTTTATTCCTCTTCTCATATATTGGGGATCACTCTGTTGTTTATTTAAAGTAGTTATTGGGGTTTGTTATCCACCTTGTTGGTAAAGAGAATAGTGCTCCGTTGATCTTTTGAATCTCCAAGAGAACTTGTGGTGTATCCATTAATTTTTATTAGTAAAAGTTTTTACTAAATAAGGTCCCATGGGTTTTCCTTCCATTTTGAGGTTTTTACACATTAAAAGTTTTGGTATTTGTTGGTTCTTTCCTTCTCTATTTTATACATTTTATTATTTTGCAAATTATTTATTTAGAAAAAATTTGGTATGGGTTTTGCTTCAGTACTGAATTATTTGTTATTTTTAAATCTTCTCCGCGGTTTCAAATAACATTTTTTAGTACTATTCATTATGGTTTCAATAATTTTTTTCTTTTCCTTTTCTTCCTTATCCTCTTTTGGATCCTATTCTCCTCGCTTTTGTTCCTTGCTTTCAGGAATTGACGCGATGCTATGGGCCATTTAGATTTTGTCAATTCTCTGAATTAAAATCTTATTATGACAATTCATTATATATAAGAACATCACTTATGTACTCATTGTATACAAATAAAAGACTATTTAAGGTTCTTTTTGTGGCTTATAATGTATTATACACTCGATGTATTATAATGTCTGTCTTTTGTGATATTTAAGGTTCAGTTTAGTTAAAATAAGATAATTATTTTTTTCTGGTAATTCACATAATTTTTATGTTAAAGTTGTTATAATTTAAATATATTTTCTTTATATTATGAGAGTGTTTTAATGATAAAGAAAGTTTGAATAGAGGTGCATGGAGTTGTGAAATATGTGATGCATGAGAGGGTTTGAGACCTTTGGGCTCGTCACGTCACATTAGAGTATTCTCCATTCTTCATCTGAGGCTAGACACTAACCAGCTTCAACTATGCCCACATCAACATCGTTATTTGCAGCTCTAGTGGTCCTCTTAGAGCACAACCAAACCTTCATGTGAAGGAATATTCAATTTTTTTCCCATAAATGCTACAATTCATCTCTCAAACACAAGACCATGCAAGTCACTCAAATGTGGAAACTCAGATATCATCAACGTTTCCTCTCATCTCATCACTTCAGTGGGATTCAAGATTCTAATATATAAGTTGAAAATTCACAAAATTATTATTTTAAAATTTTTTATTAAGTCTAGTATTTTTCTGATATTTTAATTATTTTTTAATTAATTATTTAGAGGCTAATCTAAAAATTAACTTTTTTGATAACTAAAATTTAGGTGTCTAATGTTAGTGACTAATTTAGAAACAAATTCATAATAGAAACTATTTTAGTTACCAATTATAATATTTTAAAACTAATTTAATTACCAATAATTTTAAATTTATAAATTAGTATCTAAATTATTTATTATAGTGATTAATTATTATTTTTATTAAATTTAATCATTATTTACAATTTTTATTGTAGTAGACACCGGTGTAATTTCTGCACTGTGAGTTATTTTGTTACTGAGTTTCAGCGTTATTTCAGATTGTGACTAGAACATTGATATTTTAACGATGTAATTTGCCCTTTACATACACTATCAAAAGGACTTAAAAGTTTCACTATTAAACCAATTTTACATACACTATTAATACGGCTTAAAAGGTTCTTATAATTTATTGTTCATTTATTACTATTTAAATATATTAGTTTAATCTGTGTCTTATTAAACATAGAAATAAAATCTACAAACTAAATATTTAATCAAATGCTATGTATTTTCTTTCCAGTAGACTATTATTTTTACTAAAAAAAATAGAAAATATTTTAGTGCTTATAAAAAACAGGATTTTCGTTTGATGACTTATTTGGCTTTCATTCTTCCTTATTTTATTACTTGGCAGGTGATTTTGAAGATGGTGTACTTTTATAATTATAAATTTTTATGTTGGATAAGGATTTTATAGTCTCGTCATTCACTTCTGTAATCTTTCTTCTTTTCTATTTGATTTCTTAAATAGATTTTACAAAAACCTTATTAGTTCTATTGCCTCAAATTAGCATTGACACTAGTAGAAGCAGAAATGCACGATAATCGTAGCCAACAGCAAATATCAAACATGTTCTGTCTGATAATTTATACTGACTTCATAGTAAAAGCTATTTGAATGTCATGTTTTAACCTATGTGTTCCTCTCACCATATTATCTTCTTTGATATGTCATTTTTCTTGCATTGCATCAATAAATTTGTTCAGGATCATTATATATTTGAATGATTTCAGTGGTTTGTTCATGTTTTGTCTAGTAATTTATACTAACTTCATATGTCATGTTTTAACCCGTGTTCCCTCTCACCATATTATCTCCTTTGATATATCATTTTTCTTTCATTATTACATCAATAATTTTGTTCGGCATCATCGTATATTTGAATGTTTCAGTGGTTTGTTCATGTTCCCTCTACACCAATTTAATAGACACCCCTTTGGTTTGTTCATGTTTCATCTAAAGCTTACTAAATACGGTCTAGGAAAGAACCATTGTACTAAGAGTATATAATTTGTTTAAAATAAGTTTCATAGAAATAAGAATCATGTACTTTCATTATTATAATTATCAAAATAATATTTGTGAATGATCAGCTTCAAGTTATCGACAATTGAATTGCAACCATTTAGTTATAGATTAAAAAAAAACAAAAACACGACAAATTAATTACAGATTAACGAAAATATGACTACAATAAATTAGTTATAGATTGACGAGAACCAAATTGTAGCAAGTTAGTCTTAGAATAGTGAGAATAAAATTGTAACAAATTAGTTACAGATTAACAAGAAAAAAATTATAACATATTAACTACAAATTTATGATAACAAATTTGTGAAAAAATAGCTACAAATTATTAGAATTTATAAAATTTTATGATTTCAAGTAAAGAGGAATAACTTCAAAATAATGAGAGATTACAACCCTTCCTAATTAATTACCTGGATTTAACTATCAAATATTTCATAATAATTTCAACAAAGAACTGGACATAAGAAATAATTAAGAAATATTCCGTAGTTAATATATGAAAAAAATTTGTAGCAATCGTACTTTTCATTTTATAATCTTGTTTTTAAAATGTTCCTAAACAAATATTTCGTCTTGATTAATATATTTACTCAAGATTAAAACCTCCATCTACATGCACAGGGAAAAGCTTGAGAGTCCCCTAGAAAGTGTTTCCTTAGTGATATGAGCCAGGGCAAATGCAACATAAAGATGGACCAAATTATTCCTGGGCATCTTCTGCAACTGATAAAGTAAAGCAATATTGTGTTCAGATATCATCATCACTGAATAATGTCAAAAAGAAATGAGAGAGAAATTCCAATACCATTAGTAAATACTCCCTTGACAGCAAAACCCGACCAGGTTCATAGACAAGATTTTTTTGTGAATCAGTGACTGTTCCCTAACCAAAAGGCCAGTGTGTAGAAGGTGAAGAAACAGATTGACAGCACTATAAATAAGAATGTTTTTGGTAAACAGTGCATTGTCTTGCAAAGAATGAATAGTAGCATTCAAAAATGGAACATCAGTTGTCCTCTTGAATTCCCCTGACCACTTCATTAGCAGCAACCTTAATTAGGTTTCATTTCTGGTGAGGCTTTGTCTATTGAAGTGTTTGGGGGAACTCTAGGAGCCATTTGATGCTTTTTAACACACAAAAGAAAAAAACTTGTTCATTCATCTTTCTTCAGGTTTGTGCTGTAGTTTCTCAGGTACATGTCTTATAGTTATTCAACTTGGGATTTCTAACTTATATTTAAATTTTTAACCTTGGCTTTTGATATTATTGTTGAAATTTTCTTCTATAGTAATACTGAGAAGAACAATTTGTACTATGAGTTCCTATATTCCTATATGTAAGAAACCTAATATCACATCCAATATTATATATATATATATATATATATATATATATATATATATATATATATATATATATATTTATTTATTTATTTATTTATTTATTTTGCTCGGTGCTTCCAAAATATTGCATAGCAAAATCTGATTTTTAATTAATAAATTTTGTTTATTTCTAACAAATTAAATATTATCATTTAAAAAAACAATATATTATTTTATTTTTTTCTAAAATAGATTATTTTATTTGTTAAGTTAAACTATATCTTTAATTTTCATTTTCATAACAAAATATCAATTTGGTCTCTTTATATTTTTTTTTTTATCTCAATTTTATTGGTAGAACGATTTCTTCATTATTTATTTTGTTTTCTTACCTATGTGAGTTTTCATTCCAGCGAATATTCTGGACGTAGTTTGTCAGAAAGGATAATAACAGTAGACTGGCCTCTTGTTGATAGTTTTTCATGTTTTTCTGTTAATGTTTTAAAATAATAAAAAAGAAAAAAAGAAATTGACTAAAATGAGTAAGCAATAACTTCTTGTAAAAGTAATTACTTCTTTAAAATTGTATATACTTTTAGTGTAAGGGTGTGTTCGGCTCGGTTTATTTTAAACTTAAAAGGATGTGTAGTGAACAATAATTTGATGAATTTCGAAATGATTTTGGTAGCTATCACATTAATTTGGTGAATAAGAGACATCAGTGACCAAGAAAAAATAAAACTTCAACTGAAAAGGAGCATTTTTTATTTTTTATAAAAGAATAAAAGTACACTTATAATCATTAATTAGATAATCCATAATTAAGAATTGTGATAAAATTAAATGTCTGGACAAACGTCAAGATAATCACAATATCAATAATTAATTTTCCAATGATTGTCTGTTATTAGTTTTCTTTCAAGGGCGTCTTATGCCATTCTAGAGTCGGTCCAAAATATCGCAAGAATGAAAAATGCTAATATAAACCTCAAAATCGAAATTTTCGCTAATTTATTCGATCATTATCTTTTAAGAGAAATAGTTGCACCAAAAATGTACCTCGTCAACTTTTTTTTATTTTATTTTTCAGCGGATGCCACTAACTTCCCATCATAATACGTCTGAATCTAAAAGTAAAAAAATAAATAAATTTCATTTGAGCATTTTCTCGAGAATATTTTTAACTAAAAAAATGTTTTTGAAGAACTATGCTGGATTTCGGACTGCACATAATTTAATTCCAAAATTTGATCTGAAAAAGCTTGTTAACTTGAAAATGAAACTTAGAACCAAATTGTAATTGTTTTTAGCAATAGACATTATAAAAATAAGAACATAAGCTTAAATCCGTAAATATATATATACCCACCAAGTACTCCTGTCCTATTAAAAGAAATTTGATATCATACGCTGAGCACAATATCCCTTTCTGTATCCATGACCACAAATAGAAATGAAAATCAAAAGTAAATAAATGTTGTAATGTAAGTCTCCATGTTTTTTACTGTTCAAGTTTTTACCTCCTTCAACCATCCTTGCCTTGAAAAATAAGGTAGAATCAATCACCTTCTCCACTGAGGTTGGATCAACTTCTCTGAAATTGATAATGTCCAAAGAAATCAGTGATTAAGGAACAAGGAAAAGGCCTAAATAATAAATCAGAGTGCACTTATAACATATTTTAAGGGAATTATTTATACCTATTAAATTAATTCCTGTTGTGTTTTCTAGAAATGTTGAGGATTTTATGGAAATGTTACCCAAATTACCAAAATCATGATTGAGACTTGTAAATCTATTTTAATTGTAACTTCTACTTCAAACCTCAGATTGAGCCAATTATGGTGTTTATAGAAAGTTTAGAAAAAAAAAATCTGAAATATTATGCAGACATCCAAGGCACCTCCAGTTTTAGGAAGGTGAAAAGTTATATGCATGATGGCTGACAAAATTTGACCAAATCAAATCTGTATCCTAAAATTTCAGGTCTCACTCTAGATCTCTAAGTTGGTACCCCAGCAATCCTTCACATTGCTAGAATCTCCAAGGAGAGATTTTATTAAGGAGATTTGATTCGTTCTACAAGGAAAATGTTTTTTACTTGTACCTCTCTTAATAGATCAAGAACAACTTTCCCTACAAAAATGTTATTGTCATTGACCCAACTCTTGTGTTGGTGCTGGAAAGAGAAGAGAAAATATCAACAAAATCATTCGTTGATATGAATCCTTTACTCGCTTATTTTCAATTATGAAATTCTGTCACAAGTTGACAAATGACATAAAAGGCTTCATTGATACTTGACAATAGGTAGCCTTAAAGGCTATAGAAAAAGGCACAAAAGGAGTAGACAAAGGTGAAACAGGAACCCAAGAGAAGTTGAAGATGTCCAGAGTAATATCTCAAGATTGATTCTTGATGTGCCTTCCATCTCTTAATTGCTTGTGTTTTAATTCCTATGAGAGTATGAGTACTGAATTTCCTTCTTTGCAAATTGCCAGAAAGAAAATGTAGCTTGCATTGGAAAAGAAAGAAAAACTATAGCTTTCAAACAAGCTACTGAGCTTTAGTAGTCTAGCAATAGTCTTGTAGTACTAGTAAGTCATTCATAACATAGGCAAAACTTTTGCTCACCAACTATCTACAAGCAAATAATTTAAGTATGTATATACGAAGATGGATACTTATGTCGATTCATGTCACTGTATTGTATTAATGTACTCCAAAAATGTCTATCATAATCTATTTCTTTTCTGTTGTCGGTGGGAAGGAGACACAAAACCAGAGCTTCACCCAATGAACTAGTTAATAAATGCAAAGAACAGTCTTAAATGCTTACCGGTTCCATCTCTTGAAGATGACAGAGATCTATCAGACTTTATCACTCCTCTGCCACTCACGGCCATCAGCCTTTCAGCTCTCGGGGAAAATGAACCTGACTTTCCATTGAGTGAGGAGGAAAGTGAATGCCGCCTGGTTGTACTGCTTTTTTCTACCAAATCAGTAGCAAATCTTGGAGAGTTTTGAGCTCTTAGCTTGGCCTTTGCAGATTCCGTAGGAGCCATATAACTGGGAAGCCTTGGAGTAACAGGAGTGGTATATAACTCACTATCTTGATCATTGAAGTTTGCAGGTAGTGAAGCTCTTCTCTGGCAATTGTTACTGATACAATTATCATCACCACCATTCTGATCCTCACCAACTCCTTGAACTTTTCCATTTTCACCCTTCTTCACACTAGTCCTTAAAACAGCAATAGGATCCTTATGTGGCTCATTACCATTCTGATCTTCTGCTGGCTGTCCATGACCCTTCCCAGGATCAGACTCTTCTGACTTTGCCACCGTCAAATCTTCCATTTTCTCTGAAGAGGAATTTGGGACCTGCTCTAAAACATCGGTGACAGTGTGATCCAAAATCTTTCTACTGCTGTGTTTTCTTTTTTCGTTAACAACCTCAGATCCATTTGAAACATCATGTGCATGTTTTTTCTCAAGACTACTTTTTTCAGTTTCTTTTTGTGGGTGTTCCTGAGCTGAAGGCAATGGATGGCTTGAATCCTTTTTTGAACGCTGTTTAGATCTGTTAGCAGCTAAAACAGAGCCATTGTCACCTTTCACAGCAGGAGATTTTCTAGTAGTTCTTTTAACTTGTCCCCTTTGAACTGTCTGGGAACTGCTATTTTTCTCATCAGATACTGAGTCAGATTTCTTTCTCAATACAGGAAGAGGTGCCCAAAAGTGTGACTGTGTCCAATATTCAAGCCACTTCCGAGCAAAGTTAGGTTCTGCTGGATCACTGGTGAGTGATAGAGGAACTGCATATGGGGATGAAGCCAGAAGCTAAAATGGATAACATACGGAATGAGATTTAATTCAAACCAAAATAATATTATGGGAATAACATAGTTTCAGAACAATATGAATTAAAAGGGAACAATAAAAAGAACACTATTAGTTCAGCACCTTTGTTATACCATTCATATTCAAAAATCATTAACTGGTGTGTAAAGTAAAAATGGTAATTGACCAACAAAATTGTTAAATCAACTTCCAATCAACAACCATGAGATTTATTAGAGGTTCGGTGACCAAAACTAACTCATTAGTGTAGCCATTCAACAGTAATAATTACAAGAAGTAGCATTGAACACTAATGTCATGCTCCACAATGCATAGCACAAAGACAAGCAGTTTGGGGAAAAAATATCGAATATTGCAAGATGAATAAACTTCAATACAAGCATACTGTGAATAAATGCATAAATATGGTACGGAACAAGATCGTTAACCAAGAACCACAACCAAAACATGTTCAAAACTTTAATCTCATAGCAGATAGAACTACAGAGAAGTTTATGAGCCCAAAAGTTCAGACAAATTTATCATTCTTTTAAAACAATAGCCTTAAAAACAGCTCCACCTTAGGAGAAAGTGAAAAGCACCAAGCTCACAAAAAAATCAGGGAAGAAGTCTTCATCATGGACACAAACATTATTATCTGGTAATAATATCCAGTAGTTTTAGTTAACTGAAATAAATAATCTTGCAGATATTTGCAGAGAATAAAATAAACTATTTATCCCCGACATGGGCATTAAATATCAAGTTTTACCTTGCAAACAAAGACATTTTCTGACACCTTCTCTTCCCGTGTTGATGAAACTACCGAAATAGAATTTGAACAATGAGTATCCTGACAAAAACATGTTGAATAAGGAGTTAGTGAATAGAAAGGCAGGGAGAATGCAACTGAAGACATTCACTGATGAAATAAAATCTTAAAGTCAATAGAAGATACCAACTGTATAGTAGAAAAAACCTTTGGATACTAAATTAATGAGAAAATTTTCCACCAGAATGGCAGGGAAAATAATACACAGATCACTGAAGTGATGAATTAGTTAAAGCACCTTTACCTTACAAATCTTCTGGACGGCATGGCCAATATCAGAACGTCTAACAATGTAACCACGAGCCAATGCTTGAAATTTAACTATTCCCTTCACACAGTATAAAGCAGAAACAGCTTGTCTTCTAACCAAGTGACCACGAATGAGAGCTTGTAGTTGTATGGCTCCTTTGAGTGTTTGAAATGTTTGACGAGCCTTCAATGAAAATGCAGGAATCACTTTTTACATTCAGTAACATATATATATATATATATATATATATATATATATATATATATATATATATATATATAACTTCCCAATGAAGACTCAATGCTTACGAAACTTGCACAAAATCGTTTACAAATTAAGAATCAATGAGTACGGCAAGTCTTGATCAAATACGAGAATTTCAAATAATAATGCAATATAAAATGCAGAATAGACAAGACAATTACTATAGATGAAATACCTACATTTCCCTTTTCTCTACAACTGAAAACTTCAAATATTAAAATTGAAATAAATGTGGTTGCATTGTATCTGGAATTATTTCTAATGCATTTATATGAATAACTGCGAAGGGGTGATCACCAGATAGCTTCTACAAGCGGCCTGAACTTTTATAGCTGCTTCTGTAAGCTTAAGTTTCTCAGGATCCTCTTGAGTTTCAAAATTAGCAACATCCTGCACCTTGGCCTCTTCACCAGTTGAAAGAACATTATTATCATGTGCAGATCTACTAACTACCTCCTTTTCTGAAAGTACTCCTTTGGTATCATTAGCTCCAGATATAGGCGAGGATATCAGCAGAGAATTGGCAGGTGAATCAGACACAGGTACCTCAGAAGACACCACCACATCCTTATTACTTGAAGGTTTCTTAACACACAAAAAGGAAAACAATTACAACACGCGTATTTCAAAAGTTCAAACACTCACAAACACAGATTACAGAAAACAACAATGAGACTTTCTCCCTCCGTAGTTTCTTTTAAAACAAATCATAAACACAGACTCATGTCAACCACAACAAACTTACAAAAATATCATTCTTCTTCGATGAAGTAGACTTTGCCGACGATTTCTTCCCCAAGAGTAAGTTCTTGAACCATTTGCCAGGACTTCTTCCTTTCCCCATGTCAACCGCAGAACTCAAGCATCAAAATCTGCAAGATTCAACTAGATGTCAAACTAAATTAAATTCACAATCCATAAATTTAAAATTTAAAACTAAAGACAGTAATACCGTAACGTAAATGCATTTTACAAGTACAATTAATAATGGAACTATGAGTGAGCAATTATGAACCGAGAAAGTTTCGTAGAGTAATTGAAAAATCCAAAACCAAACCGTGAAGTCTATTTACAAAAAAAGGACAATAACTCTAACCCGAAGTCAAAACGAACAAAAAATGTAATTAATTCTACACAACACCAACCAATAGTCAATTTAAGTATTTCCTTTAAAATAGCATAAAGATCAGTAAACCCCAACCCAAAAATAACAAAAGCAATAAATTTTTATCTTAAAATAGAAAACCCAACCCAATGAAAGGTGGAACACAATGCAGCAGATTCAGATCAACAACTCACAAAACCAAGGATAACAGAAAGAGGGTCAGACCCACAAACAGAAAAAGAAGGAGCTGAACCCTAAACCTGCAATGGTGAAGAAATGAAAGAGAACAAGTGAGGAAATTGGTGAAAAGTATTATGAAGAAGAATGATTTGGGAAGAGTAGAGGATAAGAAGGAAGAAGAGACTTGGTATGGCTGAAGCTGGGGTTTGGATCAAAGTTGCCGTTTTTGGTTGCAGGGAAGGGAACAGTAAGAACCTGAAGGGACATGAAAGGAAGAGAAAGTATGACTGAAGCTGAAAAGCAAAACGTCACAGATTCCTCTTACGAGGTTTCAATTTTGAACAAAAAAATTAGAACCACCTCGTTTTTCTTTCTTATAAGAATTTGTATAAACTATATTGTAATTAAAATGAGAAATTTCTTTAAGAACATAAATATGTATGTATTCTAAGACAATATTTCACTAAGTGAATTTAAAATATTTTAATTTAAATTAAAACTAAAGGATATATTAAAAGAATAAGTTAAACTGTTCGGTTGATAGTTAAATCATTAAAAATATTAAATACATATTAGAGTATATTTTAACTTTGAAGATAATTTGCATTAATACATTCTTTTTTTAAGTTATTTCCTGTTTATTAAATTTTAGTATATCTAGACAAATATTTTTATAAAAATCTTTAGAAACAAAAAAAAAATCTATTTAAAATTAATCTATGTATAAGTTAAATTATAAAAACTTTTGTTATATTTTTAATTTGTGCAAAAGATAATTTTAAATTTGAATAAATAGTATTATTTTATTTTCTTACTTTTATCTTTTAAAGTTTCTCATAAATAAGTTTCTCCAAACAAATATAAACTACAATTTATTCAAAATGAAAAGTGAATATAGAAGAAGGAAATAATCTTACAATGTATGTTTGTAATATAATATGTTTCCATGGTTTCAATATTATCGCAGCTTTAATTTAAGAAAATTAAATTGACATGTATTTTTAGTTTTTAGTAAGACATTCATTTTGTATTTTACAACAACATTTATCGAATATTCAACAACCCTTTTTCTAATATTTTCTTACCTAAAAAGAGATTAATTAAATTTTAAATTTTTTATAACAAATCTGTTTTTATTTAACAAAATTGTTTATTTATTGCGTAAAATTTTTTATATTTTTTAAATTGAGTTTCTTTCTGTTATATTTATGTCAGTAATTATTATTTTGTTTTGTAATCTTGCTTCCATATTTTCACGTGAAGAAGATTAGGATGTTTTCGGTTACTTCTATTCATCTCAACAATATCATCATTAATAGGATTGTCTTTATTACGTAACATATTTTTAATTAAAATAATGAAATTAATCATAAACTTATATTACTTATAGTATTATTTTATATTAATCATAAATTTTCACAAAATTTTTAAACTAAATAACAGTTACATAATTTAGTTAATAAAACAATTAATCAAATAAAATTAAAAGATATAAAATTTTGATTGTTAAATGACAAAAATGTAAACAGATATGTAATGCTTAAATAAAAATATTTAAATTTACAACAACAAAAAAAGTAACGACTTCATTAAATGTTAAAAGAAATTATGTAAACTCTAAAATTGGTGTTGGTTGTCTTGTTGTAGAGTTTGAATTCTTTATTAGTTTTTATCTCTTGATCATATATTATGTTTTTAAAATATATTAATGATCATTAATTTTAAAGTTTTAAAATATATTAAAATTATTTTTAAAATATTAAAATAGTGTACAATGTTTAGTAGTGGACAACACAAATAAATTTAACTATGATGCATAGATACGACACGTGTATCATATATGACATGTATTAGATATGTCAATACGTTTATTTTCAAAATAATAAGATAATTAGAGACCAATTATTTTGATAGCCAAAATCTGATAGTTAATGTCAGTAATCAATTTAAAAACAATTCATAATTGAAAATATTTTAATTATCAATTTAAAGACTAATTATAATTTTTTGAAACTATTTTAGTTGTTAATTTAATCACTTTATAGTGACTAATTATTTTTTATCACAAAATTTGGTCACTATTCAAAAGATTTTATTGTAGTGTACTACGATTTTATAAATTAGATATTTCATTAATAAGTATCATTAAAATATCTTAAAATATCAAATACGATATATGTCAGATATATGTCGAATCCAAATTGAAGTACTGGTGGATAATAGAAATTCAACCGAAGAAACTCTTGCTATATATGAGGTCACTTTCTCTCTCTAAAATATGGCTGTTCTTTGGGGTTAATAATGTGTTTTTTGGCCCACAATTCAAAGTTTTTGGCCCACAACTTTTGCAGACTGGGCTGGTGTTTCTTTTTGTTGTTATGTTTGCTTTGGTTCTCAGTTTAATGTGTAATAGTTTTAGTTTTACTTTAGAAATGGACCACATTCTTTATAAGGTAAAAAGGAGAACAATTTAAGTAGAAGTTATAAGAACTAAACTGATATTCTTGTCAATTTTCTAAATAGGGTATATTAGACTCACTAGATATTATCTTCAAGATGAGTTAACCTCAATGGATAAGACCAGTGGATATGATTTCAGGATGTTTTTTGAGTCATTGGGTTAGTGACTAAAATTACTTTTTTGGAAAAATTCAAAAAACTCGTGAAAAAGTTAAACTTCCCATGTAATTGTTTTAGTTTTAATAACATTTTTTACCACTTAATTATAATTATTTTTCAAAAAAAGTGCTAACAAAGCAACATCCTTTAATTTTCTGACTTGTTGGGTGACACATCATTATTTGGTATCCCTGGAGGTTACAAATAAAAATGGTAATGAAGAAAGATGGCAAAGTATGATAAGGAAAAGAATGGTATGGTGAAGTAGGTGAAAAGGAAGGGAGGAAAAAAAATTAGGAAGATGGTGAAAGTGATGTGAGAAATAAGATGAGAGATAATGATTTATATGATTCTTTAAATTATAAAAATTATTTTTATTTATTTTTATAAAAATAATAATAATTTTATTATTTTTTACAATTATAAAAAACGGACATATATTTTCAATTATAATAATAATAAAAAAAAAGTGAGATTGTGTATAATTTTTAATACACATAAATTTCATTTTATTTGATGGTGTCTCTAAAAGATATCATTCATGACAAAGATTAAAAATGTTAAAAGTTGGGTAGAAGATATAAATGGAATTCAAATGTTTTATTATTAAAAAGAAAACTTGAGCTATGAATAGAAAACTAAGTAATTCATTTAAGCATTAAACATACTCATTTTCTCTTCTTAATTCTCTTTAGATTTCTAACCAATTTATTCACTTGTTGGAAGATCTGAGTGGATAATAAAAATCTTGTTGTAGGAGACAATCATCCTATCTAATCAAAGTCTAAACCAAAATAAGTTCATCTTTCATCTTATTTCTAAGTCAGCTAAGTGATGTGCTTGTGTGTAGGGAAAACTTGTTTGCATGTGATTTCTTCGAGTTCAAGATGAATCTTTGCATGTCAGTGATCATTAGGGTGTGTTTAGATGATTTGTATAAAAGATTTAGACGATAGTCTAGATAATAGGATAAATGTTTGAGTTTTAAATTATTTAGTTTAGAATATTTTACTTTAGAACTATACGAGATTCTTTGTAAGTAATAAAGAAAACAACTTAAGTAGAAGTTAATAATACCAAACTAATATAATTGTCAATTTTTTAAATAGGATATAAGAGACTCACTAGATGTTACCTCCGTAAGATGAGTTAAACTCAATGGACAAGACTAGTGGATGTGATTTAAGGAAGTTTAAGTCATTAGGTAAGTGGGGTTATCACTGAGCTAAAATTATTTTTGGAAAAATCCAAAGAACTCATGGGTGGTTGGGTCATTAAGTGAGGGTGGACTTGTTGGACAATACACTCGTCAAACGATAGCTTCATAAGACTTGATCATTGAACAAGGAGGAGGAAAAATCTTCATAAAAATGTTGGAACCTTCATTGGTAGGTGTTGTCAAAATGGATGGTGAAATTATATCATCGGAGAAGAAGAGAGTTTGGACTAGCATGTTGTTATCTTCTAACACCGTTAATGAAAAAAAGCACGCATTGAATTTATTTAAAAAATATAAAGACTCATTTGAGTAAAAGAAATATGAGATCAAAATGAATTATAATCCTAAATACAGAAATCAAATTACATTTTGTATATGTGTCATATGAACATACATTATGAAAAGTAAATCTTAGGCCTTTCAAATCTTTGTTAATATATTTCCATCACATCAAAAATCAATTCAGAGTAACCATCAAAAGAATATTTCTAAGGAAAGAGATTGCTTATCCTGAATAGAGAAATTTCATCTTCCAAAGAAAAAATTACATTCGATCTCCTTGAAGAAAGAAATGAGATAGAATGTAAAATCTTGAGTTTTTATTAGATAGAATCATAGAACTAGAAGTGAAGCAAACTCTCACGCAGGGAAACTAATATGAAGAATTGGTTGGAAAAGTTATTTGTCTATCACAAGTATTTAGTTAGTGTAGTAGGTCAATTTAAGCATCGTGAGAGAGAAAGACACATGCAATCAATTGACAAAATTCAAAATTCTTTTGTACTTGAAGTTATGATCAGAAAAAAAAATGCTATTGTTTATGAAAGAAAACATTTTTACCTTGAAGAAAGATACTAATGCAGCAGACTGTGATTAATACCTTTTGGTATTGTATGTGTCTTGGAAGAAGTGGTAAATTGGAGAAGAAAAAAACAGTATAAATTATTTTATTCTAGTGCAAGAGCTTAATTATGAGTCCTTTCTCAATGTGTGTGTGTGTGAAGAAGGACTTTGGATTAAAATTATATTAGGTGACCTTTAAAGTAAGATTGACATTCCTATACAATTGTTCTATGATAATAAAATTAAGTTGTGAGTATTATCCATAATCTAGTATCACACAGGTCTCATAATTACAATCCATATCCTTACAAGACTTCAAATAATGAACATTTTCACTATGAATTTCTCAAAATAGATTCCATAATCTTGTAAGGAAGCTGAGAATGATGAATATTCAATTACTAATTTGAGGAAGAGTATTGTATATAATTAATTATTAGGACAAAATATTCTAAATCTTTTAATAATTATTTGGAGAAAATATCTTTAAAATCTTCTATTCATTTTTAGCATATTTCTAATTTCTTATTTTAAAGAGTTTGATAGTTACAGGTAGATTTGCCGAGTTATCAATAAAATAACTTTTTATTTTCTAATATAATTGAAGTGTCCGTATCAAACTTTTTTTTTTAGGTTCCTACAATCAATTCCCTGTTCCCTTAAACATTTAGTAAAGGTTTTTGCTTAGATCATGCGTCCAACATAGTATGTTAACAAAGTTATCCTACATCATAAACTTGATTATAATGGTGAACTTGAACAAAACATGATTATGCACAACACAGAGATCATAGATGGAACATCCATTCATATAAGTTCGAAGAAACACAAACACATTACCAAGGACTACAAAACACAACTGTTCTTTTAAGTACATAAATGGTTATTCAATCACATCCTTCGATAACCTTTTAACAGCAATAGAAATTCATTAATCAGCAGTCCAACTCTGCTCAACAATATCTCGTACTCTTCTGTTGTATTCACGTTTGTTTTCACTAAACATCCGTGCAGCTTCTGAATTCGCTGGAGAGTTTGGGTTTGGATCACAAAGCAAAGACTGCAACAAGAAAATTAACTTGGCATTAGTATTAAGAGAAAAAGCACATACAAATCAAAAAGCATTAGTAATGCCAAAATATAGAGAATCATTGTGACCTGAATTGAGGTAAGTATTGCAGCTACATCATAAATTGGACTCCATTGATTTTGCAAAATGTCCAAACATATGCTTCCATCTGCATAAACTAAAATTGACAAGGGAAAGGAGATCATAACTGGAAACTACTGAAATTAACAAAACAAGGCAAACATATTTGTGAAAGGAGATCAGAACAACTCTGTAAGCTAATTGAAGTCAATATCTTATCCATTGTTACTGCATGGTTTAGTATATGTTGGCTCAAAAAGAGAAACAAGAAAACAAGTTCTAGTTTCCTACTCACTGTTTGGATGAAACATTTGAGAAACAAAGCGCACCACAGGTGGTTTATTAGGATATTCCTCTGTGAACTGAAGTGATAACTTAAATGTGCCTGAAAAAGTTTGTTAATCTTAACCAATGAACATCAAAAGCAATATGAAGTTTTTTGTGAGTAATTAAGGTTGAAGATATTGTTGTACCTCCATCCCAAGGGGTGTCGTCTGGTCTAGAGAAACAAGAAGGAAAGCATAATTAAACCAGAATCCAAAACCAGAAAAAGGAACAAACCCTTAATGAGTCTTAACATACCCAAATATAACTGCATTCCAAAGCATAATATTGTTCTCATGTGGAGCTCCACTGATTCCAGCTGGAGGATCTTGTTGCACTCTTTTAAAATCCCTCATGAGCCTCTTTCTTGCAGGAGTCGACATCCTTCAATCAAGTTCAACACAAGCAGTGGTTATAAGCAATTGACAAGTCATTGAGCATAGAGAAACAAGAGAGAGACAGAGCAGCATCAGGAAGCAACTGATTCAAGAAAATAGAAATCTACAACACGTTGTTACACAACACATGAAAAGTTTAAAGGAAACAAAAGCCACACACAATTATAAACTAGGTTTTACAAGGACTCCCAACAACAAAGCCCTACAGTAATGATACATAGTGATCACGTTTCACAATTTCAAGAATTATGTAAGATGAAAATCCAATTCCCACAGAGGAAGTGTTTTTTTAACTGGGAAACAAACTACCCTCGTATTCGTATGCATCACCAAGTTAAAAGCTGGAAACTTTTCACTGACAATATCAAAGCCAGAAAGTGGGGGAAGCAAATTCATGCCCACACAGCACAAAAAGCACGTCTAAGGTCTCTAATTCTAATACCCACAAACTTGGTTTCTCACAAACACAAGCCAAATCCTCAGCAGATCATAACTCTTCCACTTCTCTCATGATAAATTTCCAAGGCAGGATTAGAAAAAGCTAAAAGGTAACCAAGCAAACTACTAAGAAAAGTGAGTATCACTTTCATTAACTAACAAACCTTCCTACAACATCAAGAACAATTTTTTAAGCGAATCTGGGGCAAAGAAAAGAGCAAGAAGTACCTAAAAGGGAGACTTGTGATTTGTGAATGAAGGAGCAGTCCCAGGAGAAAGGAAAAGATGGAAGGGGTTAAAAACAGAGGTGAAAGTGAAAAGGGTATTTGGTTCAATCATTTGAAAGCGTTTCCATGCTTATCTGTGAGAGAAAGAGATTCTTCTTCTTCTTATTACCATCATCATCATTAATAATATTGTTTATTAGTACATGATGTGTGAAAATTAAACTTTTGTTTGTGTGTGTGTGTCGCTTTCTTTCTAGTGTAAATTGTGGTACAAATGGCAACTTTTTCAACTCACAAGTGAAGGGAAATTTGCATGCGTGCGTAACTACTAACCACTAGACATCATAGTATGAAAGAGTTGGTCGAATCACGCTTCTAGTAAACATTTATGTTCGATCTCTCTTGGTATCTTGAAAACAATTCTCTATAGTATTACAATTAACAGTTAGACATAACAGTAAGCGAATTACAATGTTATTAGAATTAGTATGTGTAACACTTTTCATTAATTGTCTGCATAAACAAGAATTTCATCAAGTGTATCAATCAACAACCTAAGACATTTCGAATTCAAGTTACGTATATGTTTGAATCATCACATTAAACTGTTTTCTATATATTACTGAGTTGAATTTTAATAACCAGGATAAAACAAAACTTGCAGTTAGATTCCCTTTGCAAAGTTGAAGATCCAAATGCATCAAAATCATGGAGTATGGCTCGTATGTGGACGGCAATGAAAAGATACAAGCAGATCCAAGAATCTATCTAGATTTGTCTTGTGTTCCTGTTTCATGCAATAGAGAATATAAGAATATATCTTTGATACTAATCGATCTCGTGGGAATCTACTTTTTAGGTGAATTACATTGGCGCAGAACGAAAATGCATTCGGCAGTGCATGCAGCAATAATATTATAAGGGATATATTTAAGAATGGGTGGGTGTTCGAGATACCAAAGATGAACAAGTTGCTATGCTATTGGTCCAATCTCATACGGTAATGCTTTTACTAGAATATTTAATGGATTAATAAGAATGTTCAAAATCTAAAAAATGAATGTTTATTATGCAGAAAAAGCTATTTCTTCCTCCACGAAGATGTTTTGATGAGGTGATGCAATGCAAGAGTCTAAATACTTGGTTTATATTTTGGATGCACAATTTCAAAATGTATTATCAATTCCGGTTTTGAATTATATAATAGGACAAATATTTTCAAGAAATCAAAAATGCATTTTTGAATTGTTTAATGTAAAATATATTAATATAGAAATAAGTCAATTCTGAATTATATAATATAAAATATTTTTTATTTCATGGACAATTTGGATCTTTCCCTTAGATGATAAAGAAAAAAAATCACATAAGGAGTGACTGAGCTTATAAGGGATAGAGTATAGTCTGGAGTCTCGACCATATTGTAAAATCCATTTTTTCATAATTTTTTTTTTCCTTAGAAATGAGTTAGGGATCAATGTTGGTAATGAGTAAGAAGGATGTAATTACTTTATATCATTTGTTCATATATACGAGATAAAAATATTAGAGTAAGAGGAAAATTTCACTCATGCTACCTTATAACTAGTTGAAATTTTATTAGTTTTTTTATGGAAATTAGATATTAAAATAATGTTTAATTTAAGAATATTATTTTTGCCTCTCAACATGTATTGAAAGAAATTTTTTTCAGGAAAATATATCATTAGGCTCCACTAAGATGAGATGAACCCATTTATTTAATATATTCTTTATTTTCTTCGTGCATTTTGATTAAAATTTCTATTTTATTTTTTTATTGTTATTTCTCTTTTAATCTCCCAATCTGACGTGTAATATTAAGAAATCCTAAATGATATTTTTAAAGCTCAGATAATATTTTATAAATTTAGATATTTTTAGCTATAATTAGTCGTATAGTACCCAGTTAGGAGTTAGGGTGTCAAATAGGTATCCGGTTTAAAAAAAGTGTCAATTGCATCCCAATTTTTGAAAAAATGCTTCAATTAGGTCCCTTTCAGAAGGAGTTGACTAACGCCGTTAGTTAACGTGCCACGTGTCAGTATTTGTTTTTTTTTTTGTTTTTTTTAAATTTTTAATTTCTTTTTTTAAATTTTTTGAAAAAAAAAATGCCATGTGTCAAGTCTCTGTGTGTGACACGTGACATTGTCAATGTCACATGTCAGTATCACTATCAGATGTCATTGTGTTGATTTCGATTTAGTTCCCATATATGTTCTTTTGTTTCAATTTAGTACCTAAGTATGTGTATCTGATTCAATTTTGTCCTAATTTTTTTTAATAATTAAAATCCATTTTTTTATAAAATTAAAAGTAATTAAGTATAAAAGTTTAACAAAAATTAAGTATTTGATATTTGGTTTAAAATTAGTAAGAGACAATATTGTTCTATTTTAAAAAAATTAACAAAACATGAGTACTTAATAAAAAAAGTAATTAATAAAGTAATATGTTAAAAAGTCGTTTTTAATAAAAAATATTAGTATAACATTTATATAAATAATAAATTTGGTCTGAAATTGAGAGGAACAATATAAATATTAGTAGTTAATTTTGTAAAAATATTTATACTTAATTATTTTTAATCTTATAAAAAATGGGTTACAAAAATATTTTAATTATTAAAAAAAACTGGGACAAAATTGAATCAGATACACATACTTAGGTACTAAATTGAAACAAAAAGACATATATGAAGACTAAATCGAAATCAACACAATGACATCTGATAGTGACACTGACACGTGACATTGTAATGCCATGTGGCACTGACAATGCCACATATCACACAGAGGGACTTGACACGTGGCATTTTTTTTTTTCAAAAATTTTTTAAAAAAATTTAAAAAAAAATCAAAAAACCCTGAAAGGGACCTAATTGAAGCACTTTTTCAAAAGTTAGGATGCAATTGACACTTTTTAAAAATCGGGTACCTATTTGACACTCTAGCGTCAAACTGGGTACTATACTACTAATTATACCATATTTTTAATTGAGTTTTTATTAAAAGAAATTATTATATCGAGGGTATTTTTGTCAAAGTAGCTTGCTATTTAGTCATACAAATGATTTAAGATTTACCTTTTTTTTCCTCTACTCTATCCCGTCGATCAACTTGTATTTTTTCTACTCAACTAGTCAATTAAAGAAATTGACAAGAAAGCGACAAATTAACATATAAGTTGGAGATTAAAAACTATAAATAACGATCGACATCTAGGCAAAAAATATTTTTAACACCAAAAGAAAAAAAAAATAATATGAATTCCATTTAATTTAAATTTAAGAGTTACTTAAAATTTAATTAAACCCTATATAATACATTTTTTAATCTTAACTAAAAACGATTAGAAATCTAACATTTTTTTTTTTTAGAAATTTGTATTTCGGAAAATCTATATTTGTTTATGTGAGTGATTTGTATCACTTTTAAGTGGGAAAATTTATATAAAAAGGGTAAGTTTCAAAAGAAGTCGTAAAAAATGTATAAACCATATATAATAGCAGAAAATAAAAGAAAGGTAAGTTTCCCTCCATAAACTCACTTATGCTGCAAGATTCTCTGAGGAATCTCATAGGTTCACATTAACAAACATGTAGAAGACGCAAAGCAAGAGATTAACACTCGATGAGGAGAAATCACACATCACTCACAAAACTCGTTGGAGATGGATTCTACAAAGAAGCGCTTTCCCTCTTCTCCCACCTCCACTCTTCTTCTTCTTCTTCCCTTACCCTTCATTCCTTCACCTTCCCCACTCTCTTCAAAGCATGCGCCAAACTTCGTTTCCCTTCCCACACCCAAACCCTCCACGCCCATTTCCTCAAAACCGGTTTCCACTCCGACCCTTATGCTACCTCCGCCCTGACCGCTGCTTATTCTGCCACCCCTCGCCATTTCTCCGACGCACTCAAGGTATTTGACGAAATGCCCCAACCAAACGTTGCCTCTCTCAATGCAGCGCTTTCGGGTTTATCGCTAAATGGGCGTAGCGGAGAAGCTATCCGGGTGTTCCGGCGAATTGGGTTGGGCCCCTTGAGGCCCAATTCGGTCACCATTGTGTGCATGCTTGGTGTTCCTCATGTAGGTGTCAACCATGTTGCACTGATGCATTGCTGCGCGTTGAAGTTAGGAGTTGAATTTGATGTCTATGTTGCCACCTCGCTTGTCACTGCGTATTCCAAGTGTGAAGAGTTAGTTTCTGCGACTAGGGTATTTGAGGAATTGCCTGTGAAGAGTGTAGTGAGTTACAATGCTTTTATTTCTGGTTTGTTGCGGAATGGGGTTCTTCATTTGGTGTTGGATGTGTTTAGGGAAATGATGAGAGAAGTGCGTTTGGAGTGCAAACTCAATTCAGTGACGTTGGTGTCTGTTCTTTCTGCTTGTGGTAGTCTACAAAGTGTTCGTTTAGGGACGCAGGTTCATGGGCTTATTGTGAAACATGAAGTGGATGATGGGGTTATGGTGGTGACTGCACTTGTCGATATGTATTCAAAGTGTGGTTTTTGGCGTTCTGCTTTTGACGTTTTCACGGGGGCGGAAGGGGACAGTAGGAACTTGATCACGTGGAACTCCATGATTGCTGGAATGATGTTAAATAAAGAGAGTGAGAGAGCTGTTGATATGTTTCGACGGCTGGAATCTGAAAAGTTGAAGCCTGATTCAGCTACTTGGAATTCCATGATTAACGGGTTTGCACAACAAGGGGTGTGTGGGGAAGCTTTTAAGTACTTTAGGGAAATGCAGTCTGTTGGTGTGCCTCCGTGTTTGAAAATTGTTACTAGCATTTTGTCAACGTGTGCAGATTCATCTATGTTACGTCATGGAAAAGAGATACATGGGTTTGCTTTAAGAACTGATATCAATAGGGATGATTTTTTGGCTACTGCTCTGGTTGACATGTATATGAAATGTGGGCATGCTTCTTGGGCACGAGAAGTTTTTAATCAGTTTGATGCAAAACCAGATGATCCTGCATTTTGGAATGCAATGATAGGGGGGTATGGGAGAAATGGAGACCATGAATCTGCTTTTGAATTCTTTGATAAAATGCTGGAAGAAAGTGTTCGACCAAACAGTGCTACATTTGTTAGTGTTTTATCTGCTTGCAGCCACACAGGTCAGGTTGATAGAGGGTTAACAGTTTTTAGAATGATGATAAGAGAGTATGGCTTGCAGCCAAAGCCTGAGCATTTTGGCTGTATTGTTGATCTTTTAGGTCGGTTTGGTCAGTTGGGTGAAGCTCAAGGCCTGGTGCAGGAATTAGCAGAGCCTCCTGCATCTGTTTTAGCTTCTTTGCTCGGTGCTTGTAGGTGTTACCTAGATTCAAGTCTTGGGGAAGAAATGGCAATGAGGCTTCTAGATGTAGAACCAGAAAATCCAACTCCTCTGGTTATCTTGTCTAATATATATGCCGGGCTAGGAAGATGGAAGGAAGTAGAAAGGGTAAGAGGGATGATCACGGATAAGGGATTGAACAAATTCTCTGGCCTTAGCATGACAGAAGTTGCATCGAAATAACACTTATATATAAAAAATTTAAATAAAATGTTCTTTCAGATAATATAAGAGTTTGTTACATTTGGAGTATCTCCACAAAAATCACTGAATAAAAATTTCCTTCACTGCAAATCCATAGTAATCATCAAAATGGTAAGGAGGTTCAGTTACAAAACAAGAGATAACATCTCTCAGTGTAATGACTCCAACTAATTCATCCTGTCCATCTACCACATGAATCCTGTGAATAGACTGAGAAGCAAGAGTATGGATCACACTCTGCAGTGTCGAGTCAAGCTTGCATGTTATAGGCTCGTGGCTAGCGTTCCCAGTTTGCAGGGACGAAGAGACAATTCTTTCCAGGAAATCTATCACAGTCAGTTTCCTGGAATTCAAAACAGAGTAGCAGCGAGTAGAACATTTCAGTTAAGTAATTAGTTCCCTTGTTCAAGCCTGTGTAATCATAACCCAAGATGCCCGTGTTGTTTGTTTTCGTAAGATTAAAAAATTTAAACATCACCTCATACACACACTCAACTCATGTGTATTAAACAATAACCCTTCATTAATTTTATTTATTTTTTAATTTGTTCTAATTTGTTTTATGATCTTTTCTTTTACCGGAATGCAAGAATTTTACATTATACCTAAAATTTGTGATCTCAGGACTTAGCAGCAAGTATCTGATGTCTCGTATGCTCACGTTTCCAACAATTTTCTTCCCTGGCCCCTCTACTACCGGAAGACCACCGATTTTATTATCCCTCATTTGCTTGAAAGCTTCAAGAACCAACTCATTGCTCTGAATGCTAATAACCTGGACAGGAAGAAAAATTATGTTTTTAAACCTTACAGCCAAGGGAAACTGAAAATTTAAGACACCAATCCTTGCCTCAGCTGTAGACATAAATGGAAGTCCAAGATCAGATATACACTTGTCTGCAATGCAATCAAACCAATCTCTGCCTTTGCATCTCTCGAGACCTTGGACAACTGCAGACTGAGTAATGAAGTTCACCATGTCAGGTTTATCTGGTTCTATGACAGGTACATTCCTCAGTCTATACTTTGAGAGAAGCAACAAGACAGTCAACATAGCGCTATCTCTTGCAACTGGAACAAAAGGTGCCCATCGATATGATTTAAGTATTGATTTCACCTGAAACCATAAATCAACTCAAATGTTTGTTTTTTCTTTTCAATATGGAGATAAGAGAAGAATTTAACTGACCTGTGTTTGGCTTACGTTATGAAAAAAAAAATCTCAAGTGAATTATGTAGGAACATAGCCATCTTATTGTCTATGATTGGTTACAGCCTACAAGTACAATAAAATCTAAATGTATAAATGACTAGCTAACCAACCTAGCTCTGCTCCGCACTGGTCTTTACCATTAATGAGATAACATAAAAGTCATGAACCCATAGTTAACACCAGAACCTCTGGCATTCTCATGCTTACCGTTGTTGACTTGAAGGGTTCTTCTTCCAGTAAAACTTTGTAAAAATCTTCTCCCAGGTTATCAGCAGCTTGAGGTGCACCTTTAGCCATTGTATTATCTGCAGCAATGCCACTTGCCAGTGCAGCACCTGCTGCAGCAGCAGTTATTCCCGCGATTGCAGCAGGACTTGTCATTCCCAATGCTATTGCTCCCAAAGCACCCACGGTTCCTGCACCAACTCCAACTGCTGTTGCTGAACCTGCTGATATAGCAGCTGCTGCAAGTTCTGCGCTCTCCAGCACCCAGAGAACGATGGCTGAATAATCAATGATGCCAAGGTACTTGCCTCTCCAATCTGAACTATCAGCTGCGAATGGGTCTTTAACTGGTGCAGCTAAAATGTTTCTTTCAGATAGAATCTTAACTGCTTCTCCTACGGGCGTGTCTGCTAGAATTTCAATCACTACCAAGGCATTTTATATGTTAGTGCTTTTTCCCATGCAGATCCTTGACTCAAATTAAATGCATAAGATATCCCTTACCTTTTCCGCTAGGAACTTCTGGAAAAGAAGAGACTGGAATCTTTGCAAATGCATCTGTCAAGGTCTCCTGCAATGACAGCGGTAGCTTCTTTCTAGATTGTATGAATTCGAAGTAGGTCTCACATTTTGAAAATGAGTCGTTTGTTCTGAACTCCTGTTCTTGCGCCATATTGGAACTAAAGAAATGAATTAAGAGATGCTTCAATAATTTTCATAAAATTGTAGACATTGAAAATAAAGCTATCTCTCCCTGTTGTCAAAAGAGTTAGCAAAGCAAGATCAATGGGATTTTTATACATTTTTTCAACTGCATCTTCTGGACTATGAAGGTTTAACATACTCTTTTTGTCATTTTGGTTCATTAATCTCTCAGATCTTACCCCTTGGATTTTGTTTCTCTCGAATATACAAATGAAATGATAAGTTACTGAAAATCCTAAATGGCTATAGCAGGGTTTCATGCGGCAATTCCATGTATCACATTTTCTTTGGTTGGGACGTATACTCTATATTCAATGGATGATATCCCTGCAAGATTCCGCCATGCAACTCTTGGATCCATTCATCCTCTAGAGGAACTTGTGATAATAACTACTCATCTCCTCTATAAAACGATATGCCACAGTTCAAAGTTGGCATCTCATCTATGTCCGTCATTACCAGATATTTAAATTACAATATTTGGTTAGAATTTGTTTATCCTAGGATACATAAATCGGAAACTGAATGCGTCAACCGCAAATTCAATTCCAAATTGTTTCATGAAATGCCTTTAAATTGTAATGCATGAACAAGAGACTTGGTTAGAAATCATGAAAGAGATAATAAGTGGAGACAGATTGGATTTACCGCTTCTTGGCAATGTTTCTAGATTGTGATATGAAACAATGAAAGATAAATATATGGAGAAAGATCGAACATGACATACCTGTAAATATGTGTATATGCCAATAGATTTCAGAGCCTGGGAATTTTAGTTCTGTGGGCTATTGCAAAAGCAGTTTTATCTGGTTTTTGGAATTGTTGGTGGGGGTTACTAACAATGCCAAGTGTTGTTATAGGACGTGTGTCAAAGAAGGGTTAAACCATTTGTTAACCGTTACTTGTTTTTCAGTTTGATAATAATAATAATATAAGTAATAATAAAAATAATAATGATAATAATAATATAAATATTAATAATAGTTATATGATTATTAAATGCAATACAAACATTAATATTATCAATATTATTAATTAAAATAATAATACTACTGATGATAATAATAAAAATAATAATGCTAATAAATAATAATAATAATAATAGTGATAATAATATTAATATTATACTTATCTATTATTATCAATACTAATAATAAAAATAAAAATAAATAATAATTATTTTGCTGCTAATAAAATATTATACTAATAATTATAATTCTAATAATAATAAAATTATAAGAAGTTATAATAAATATAATAATAGGAACGTGTGCTGGTATTTTCGAAAATAAAGCAAGATAATAAGGGTATTAATTGGGTGGCATTTGCATAAATTGGAAAAAGTGATAAGGTATTTAGAATAAAATAATAAATGTGGTGTGTCGAATGATAAAAAAATTATGAAAATGGACATGTGTTAGTATTTAAGGATGGATATTTGTGGGTTTTTCATAATACTAAATTTTCATATATTGTCAGTAGATGAAAAAAGAAACCATGAAAATGAACCTGTGTTAGTATTTAAGGATAAATATTTGTGGATTTTCCATAATACTAAATTTTCATATATTGTTAGTAGAAGGTCGCAACTTCACTAAATGTAGTGTATGGTAACCGTTTTCTAAACCTAAGTCCCTAATTCAAGTTAGAGGAACATAAATTATACAAGTTTTTAACAAATTTAATATCATTTTCTAAATTAATTAAACTCTTTTCATAGATAATTGAAGTCATCTTATACTTTACAGAGTGTGATACGAGAAGTTTGATCGTATTTAAATATTTATCATTTTTTACATTTTTTTCCTTCTTTCTTTTCTCTTTCTCATTTATTTCATGCAATTAATCTCATACGAAATGTAAGGTTCACAATATTAATTGTGATTAAAAAAAATTAAACATTTAATACCAATTAAATTTGTAACGTCCCAATTTTAATAGTTTAAAACTAATAAAATAGGATGTGTTCAAAACATATAAACAAATGTATAAAGATACAGCTTTACAAATGATCGAACTATATAAATATATTAATTATACATACCAAACATTTCTTCCCATCGACCTAAAAGATGACTCATCAATCTCTAGAGGTGCCTCTGAAACTGCAAACACCACTGCTCCCATCGAATAGGTGATCATTGCAAAAGGAAAACATACAACACAAGACAGAAACACAGAAGAAGGTAAGCTAATGACTGTTAAAGAATTTTCTTAAACCATATAATATTAATATATATATATATATATATATATATAACAACTACATACAAGTAGATATTCGATACATATATTTATAAACTACCACTCAACTAATCCGGATACATGCATTGAGGTCGGATCCAGTCAGTTCTGCACTTGTAGTGGCATCTCATGCTCTGCTCGACAGATTAAGAGTAAAAACTCTACCACATACAAGGTCAGTCCGTTAACACCTATGATCAAGGAAAAAACCCTTGGCTAGGTTCTCTTGCTCCTGTCACCACATACCTCATTCTTCTCTACTTGGGAATTTGAATGGTTATTAGAGCGTCAAGATAATTGTCAAGATAATCCTTAGCTCAATTCATACATTACCGCAATTCATAACTAATTCTCCTTGAATTAGTGTTAACACCTCTCAATCTCATGTAAACAATCTCATATTACACCACATATATTAATCATATCTAAATCAATCATTCATTATCCCAACTAACTTCTATAACCAAAAATACCATTCAAAACACTCAAGAATGCAAGTTTCAGGTTCATACTTACTCGCCCAGCTAGTAGCACTCACCCAGCCACTAGTTTAAGTCTGGAAGTTCCTAACTTCGAAATTTGTCCAGCGAGTAGCACTCGTCCAACCGCTGGCCCATGCTCGTCCAATGAGTAGCACTCGTCCAACCACTAGCCCAGGTCTGGAAGTTCCTGACTTGGAAATTTGTCTAGCGAGATTTACTTGCCCGGTGAGTTTGCGAATCTGCAAAATTCTACAAATCAGTGTTCTGCATAATTCTAGAGATTAACTCACTCGCCTAACGAGTGTGCAATTCTGTAGAATTATATAGAAATTGATCTAACCTATTTTATGCATCTTCATCCAATCCATACCACTCCAAAATCAGTGCAGAGATTATTCAATTATCAAACATAAGTTCTATCTAATTATTCATACCAATTGAATGCAAAACACATTTAAACCACCAGTTATTCTCAATTAACACGAAAAACACACATCTTCATAGTTTTCAACATCACAAGCAATCCCGCATATCAAATACATCAATCAATCACAAATTAAACATACAATATGCATTCTTAACAGGTTTATGAATTAAGACAGAGAAATTAACTTCCCTTACCTGATATCCTGCTTAAACAAGTCTATAAACGTCAGACGTCTCTAACTCCATAGGATGCTCTATCTACACATAGAAACATCACAAGAACAATCAGAACATACCATTATGATCATTGATCAGTAGAGACTCATACTGATAAATAAAAGGAGGCATGCAAGCAGAAGAGGACTTACATGCAACAAATAATAAAAAAGACCAAAAAAGATAGCAGAAACTTAACTTACGCGAGCGAAGAAACTGATCGGTCCAGGTTGAAGAGCTCACCGAGAGGATCAATCCTACGGTCTTGATTTTTCAATCAGACGACCAGAAAGACAGAACTTGTATAGAGAAGTTAGAGAACTCTAAAAAAGTGGTTTATAGAGATGATATGTTTTAGAATAATGAAACTCGTTTATAATAATTGTATTTATACTAAAAGCTTTTAATATTAAAACAATCGAGTCTCACTATTTTTAAACTACTATCACTTTTAAAATATAATTTTCTTCGATTTTACAACATTTATAGTCTTAATTATGATTTTATCTTGTATTTGGATAAAAAAACTTCAGAATGTCTAAAAAATTTAAATTTATTGAATTTGAGTTTATTTAATTTCAAATTGTTTTATCTTTTGAATGTTCTCTATTTGAATAAGAAAATTCAAATTTAGTGAATTTTAATTTTTTAATAAATTATTTCAATTATTACCAAATATAAAAAAAATTATTTAAATATCAAATAATGGTTAAAAATTTAAAAATATAAAAAATGACTATCTTTTGTCATTGATCTTAATTGATGTTATTTTTTAGTAAAAAAAAATTAATTGATGTTTGCAAAAGAAAAAAAATCAATTGACATTAATCAATTTACAATGTTAATCGTGTTACATGCCAAACTAAAGTCAATTAAAAAATTTCTTAATTGGCATTGGTATAAAAACAATATTAATTAATGTCACCAATAAAAAAATTTCTAGTTAACATCAGAAAAAAAAAAACTAATAAAGCAGTGACAAAAGAATAACATTTCGGTTGATGATAAAAAAAAATCGTTAGAAACATCCATAAAAAGATAATTATTACATAATCAACTTAAAAAAATAATTAATTCACATTTCAAGAAAATAGTTTTCCCAACATTAGCCGTAAAAGTTACAAATAATATCGAACAATGATAGTCTATAAACAATATTCTAACTGATAAAATAAATCCTATTAATATTAATAAAGAAAATCCAAGTCGGAGATGAAATATAGTCATCTTAAAAATGTCTCTATCTCAATCAAGTTTACGATATCCAAAATCAAAGTACGACCATGTATCCATGGCTGAGAACTCTCAATCAAATTCTTGGATCGAGAATATCACACAAAAATCATGGCAAGTACATTGTATTTTTGACAATAGGTCAAAAGAGCACTAAACCTAATTATGCAATGTAATGACCAATTACAAAGTGATCAGGTCAACTCTAACAAACGTGATAACACAGTCCCTGAGGAAGATATGATCCTTCAAGCACCATCCATATGTCTTGTGTTTTCAGGCCTGGGGAGGGTTGTATGTAAACCCCATTTTTTTCTCAATTCAAGACATAAAAATAACAATATCTAATATAATTATGGTCCGTGAAAGTATCTCAAAAAATATTTAAATGAAATCTCAAGATATTTCAAAACAAATGGACTATAATCAATATAGTTATCCCAAAAGGTAATATACATCGTCATCTAAACTAACTACTATTTTATTGCTTCAGTGAGCTTCCCGAGCTCCTATGTTACTATTACCATTTGTTCCTACCTCTACTCACATATTAACAGTGTGTATGTGTGCGCGCACGTACGTGTTTGTGTTTGTGTTTGTGTCTGTGTCTCTGTGTATGTGTGTGCGTACGTGTTTGTGTCTATGTGTATCTGTGTGTGTGTCTGTGTCTGTGTGTATGTATGTGTGTGTGTGCCTGTGTATGTGTGTGTTTGTGTTTGTGTGTGTGTGTGTGTGGCGGGCTAGGATAGTGAGCCTGCGACCCACATAAAAAAATAATAAATAAATAACTTGCACTTGTTTGTATCAGTTATTTTTTCTATGGACTCTTGTATTAATGTTTCAAATTCTTATATGACTGAAAAAGACAAGTATTATGTATTTTTGTCTGTGATAAAATTTAAAGAATAAATCTTGTATATCATAGTACGAATAAGATGAAAATGTTAAATTATCAATTTATCATCAAACTCCCATGAAGTCTTTGCTTAATTTTGTGAACTTCTTAAAGTTTTTCAATTTTTTGAACATTGAAAATTTTATCATAAAAATTAAAAAAAAATTAACAAAAAAAAATTAGGTTGGTTCGCAGACCCGTAGTTATGTGGGACAGGCCAAACATTTCAGCTCGCATTGTAAATGCAGTGCGGTACAGGTCGGCCCGCATTGTGCGGGCCAAATGTGGGTTGGACCTAAACGGTCCAAACCAGCTTGCATTACCACCCCTATGTATATAGTATATGGTATATATATATATATATATATATATATATAAGAATCAATTATTAGATTAACATGTGTCATTTCTTTCATAATTTCACTATTTAATTACTCACTCAGAGAACATCCTATTTTAAGGTTTAACATAAAAACTCATATTTTTCATTCATCTAGATCAATTGTCAACATTATTTCATATGTCTCTATCCAACTATTTCATTGAAATCTCAGTCTAATTGTCTCAAACAACAAATTGTTCATTATATAAACAACCCAATAACATGAACAATTAACATTCATGAAATCAAATACCAGGTGTCAACCCATAAGACTCCAATAACATAAAACTAAAAATAGCTCAAACAACACACTGAATTTAAACTTTGCTTTTCTTAAGACTAGTGTATTGAATAGACTCGTGAGTAGGGATGTCAACGGGGCGGGTAGGGTACGGGTAGTAGTTCCCTCATACCCTACCCGCTGAATAAATATTCGCCCCGTACCCGTACCCATATCCGTCAGGTATCCGTTATGTGGGTACCCATCTATTTTTTTCATATCCACGGGTATCCACGGGTACCCGTGGGTATTTACAAAAATATTTTAAAAAATAATTATTTAACCATAATTATTGTTTGGATTAACAAGTTCCCTTTCTTCGATTGATTCTTAAAAAACAAACAAATAAAAAATCACTACCAATTTATATTGTAGTTTATTTTTGAATAAAAT
>Ga0214542_1001208_pt1 | contig 52277 bp, 16 predicted proteins | sample CNSS1metaG_FD_160096 | JGI IMG/M metagenome (GOLD analysis project Ga0214542, IMG submission 160096) | Root nodule microbial communities from cowpea collected in UCLA plant growth center, Los Angeles, California, USA - CNSS1 | ecosystem: Host-associated > Plants > Roots > Nodule | place: USA... | reverse complement strand
AATAAATTGATGATCATCGCAAAGGTAGAAGAACAACATACAAGGCAATCAAACAAGCAAAGGGTAAGCTAGAGCCAAAAAGATTTCATCATGCAATCAAATATACTTTCACAGTCCAATATACACACATCATCCAAACATGTTACGACCTTCAAATCAATACACTAAGACTCGACTCGACTCATCCGGATACATATAACCTGGTCAGATTCAGCGGATGCTTGCACTTGTGGTGGATACCTCTGCTCACCCTCGAGCTGCTCATCCCCTAACTGCTCACCCCCGAGCTATGTGTTACAAGTGTTACAATGAATCAATTCCCTCACACACAAGGTTAGCCCATGATGAGTTTCAAGCCTCCTGCTACTCTCACCATAGGAGTCAGTCCGCTCTAAGTGAGACTAACTGACTCCATAGGGTGTCAGGATGCAATCCTTACCTTGAATCCTTACCAAGTTATATAAATGGGGCACCACCATGGACACCCACTAACAGGGGCCATGGAATTACGTCTCGACCACTGAAGCACGACCCTGAAGTCTCACCTAGAAACTCCAAGGAATTACGCAGTGACTCATACCAAATATATTCATACAACCAAGTAATAGTAATCATGCATTCGAACCTAGGGTCAACATCTGTAACCAAATTCCCATTCGTATTCCATGTTGTACCATACCACCTCATTCACGAATTTCATGAGTGTAGAGTCTCATCTCATATCAATACCATTGCCATTTCAGTAATATCCATCTCATTCACTTTACATGCTAAGGCCACATCAATATATCAATTCAACCCATACCACATATATTCCATGCCATTTCTCATACTTCATACTTAAAACACATCAATCAATCAATCAAACAATTTATAGCACTCAATTGAAGAAAACAACGAGGCCCATAACGCATCTCGCTCAAGCCAGAAGCCCTCGCTCAGGCGAGAGGAGTTCCCTCGCTTAAGCGACAGGCCCTCGCTTAGGGGAGATCGCGACAGAGGCCCTGGGAGGTTTTCGCGCACTCGCTTCGGCAAGCCTTCCCTCGCCTGAGGTGAGGTCCCTCGCTTAGGCTGCACTGCAGTGACACACCTCGAGCTCTCACGCGTTCTCGCTTAGGCAAGCGTCTCTCACCTTAGCGAGATGGTACCTCGCTCAAACTAAGACCCTCCGCCTGAGCTCGAGCTCGAGCACGAGCTAAGGTTTGTCCTCTGCAAGTCTCGCATAGGCGAGATAGGGTCGCTTATTTATTTTAAAAGTTCACTTATTTATTTTCATTTGTGTGACAATTATTATAGTAGTGTGTTATGGTATCCTAACAAACGATGTTGTAGAATAAGAAAATAAAGTGAAGCTAGTATAAAAGAAAATTATAATTGTTTCTCAATAACTTTTACTAGATAAAATTTGCAGTTATTTAAAGTGTACAATGTTAATAATGTATAAATATTTCATATTGTGTTACAACCTATTATTTCCTTCCATTCTTCTATGCTTCAATGAAACAATTAGCAGTAAATGGAGAGAGAACATTTGAGACTAAAAAGAATATTCTCAAAATAAGTAGACAACATTATTAATGAAAATGGATTCGACAATGGATATTTTTCTTTTATCCTTTCGGTGATTCGGACTTGGTATAAAAAACATTAGTAAGAGGTGGAAGAGATTTGTTTGGTGAGCTTATAGAATCACTACAAAAGAGTTTCATAAATAATCAGAAAAAGAATTAAAGAGGTCAATTCAAAAAAGGGTGGAACAACCAACCATGCCCATAAATTAATCACACCATAAAGTTTAATAATATAAATCTTTTATAAATCCATAGCTACTAAACATGCCATAGAGAGAAAGTTTATAACAAAAAAGCATTTTCAGAAGCTTAAATATTCATTTAATTTTAACATTATATTTACCTCGTTTTAAAGATAAAAATATTACACTAATGAAATTTAATATAAATTAATCTTTTAATGTCCTTGGTTGCTTAGGTACAAATAAGCTTTTCTATTTTTTTTTCCTAATATTACTATAATGGTGTTATAATGTCTAACTTTAAGAATTAGTTATTAATTTTACTTTTTGAATTAATGTTGACCTTGAAATTTTGTGGTTTAAAGTTCAAAATTATACTAATTCTACCAGTAGTCAAATCTATATTTCATGATGTTGGGAATCACAAAATACAAAAAAAAAAAAAAAAAAAAAAAACCATATCACTACCATCTAGATCCCTTTTTTTGTGAATGAAAATTCATCACACTAAACTAAATCAAAGTATAATATTCACCTTTTGCTTAGAAGACCGTATTTTTTCTTAAATGAAAAGAAAAGTAGTGATATAAGTATTTTTCAAATAAGGAGATCTAATTCATTCAATCTTTTATTATATATATATGTTTGTTTTATTTTTTTTCTATTTATATATAAATATATATATATATATATATATATATATATATATATATATATTTCAAAAATAATATTAAAATATTTAACTATTTAGATACTAAATTTCGTATTTTACAAAAAAAAAAATTAATGAGTCTTTTCTCTCTCGCTAAAGTACATCAATAAATAAATAATAATTACAATTTAGATTATTTTAAATAGCATGGATATAGCTTGTTAACATATTCTAATATACATACATATATATCAAATGTATAATTAAAAGATAAATAAAACACAATTAGTGTAATTTAGTAATGTATTTCAACCAAAAGGGCAGGTGTTTACCGAATTTCGTACACATATACCACACTTGCACATCATATTTTATTTAATTATAATTAAAGCTTGTCCATATTAAGTTGTCAAGAAGGTGCATTCGAGAATAAGTTGTTGTATAAGGAACAAATAAAGACTAAAAAAAGTTCAATAAAAAAGAGATAAGGTAGAAGAAAGAATGTAGCTAATTAATAGAGGATCTATAGTCTTTTAAAAAGATTTTCCCTTTTTGTTTCTTTTCATTTTGGTGAAACAAATATAATACTAATTTATAAGCAATGGTCGGTGGGACACATAAACTTGCATGAGAATCCATATCCTCTTTGTTGATATTCTCCTTTTTTTTTCTTTGTAAGAGTCAATCAATTTCCAATGTGTAACAACTGGCTAAGGAATGAATTTTAAATGGCTAGGGTTTATCACGTGGCTAACATTTAATTGGAGCCATCATGGTACTATATGATGAGTACCATATTAATTATATCAATATGCTCGTGTAATGTTGTAGGTTACCCTACTAGGTTTTCAATTTATTTATTTATTTTTGAAGGAGGCTCATTTTAATCTTTAATTGTTTAATTAAAATTTTGGTTAGAAATTTACGATTGTTCATGAAAATTTAATAGGATTGTGTCTTGGTTTAGATGTTGTTATTTGATTGAAATGTATTAAAGAATAAGTATATTGGGCATGCCTAATTGTTACAAGTGTAGTAGAGAATATGAGTGTCAATTTATAGTATCTAGAAAATTGTATATGAAATTACTCATATTATGATAAAAAAATACATATTAGATTACTTATTTGTATGCATAGAATTTATTAAAAAATATAAGTGAATATTTGTATCTCAAAGATGATTTTTGAATTTATATAAAATATCTATGTTATTTCTTCTGACAATTTGTTGAATAATAATTTGAGCAGGGATATATCTTACAATTGAGTTGAAATATGGGTGAGAAATTTAGGTTAAGTTTTACATAAATTTTTGGATCGTGGTAGATCAAAAATTCAATTGTCTTTGTGTTTGGATTTGATTATGTAAGTGTAAAATATAATTTTAGGTGTATTAAATTATGATAGACATAAAATTTCCAATTTAGCTTAATAAACATGGTATAATATGTTTTATACAACACAAGCCTTATGTATATGTTCTTCGTTTGATAAACTTTTGCTTGAATGGACAAAAAACGAGAATACTTTGTTTAATAAGTTTTTGTTTGAATAGATAACAATTATACTTCATTTGACAAACACAAGCCTTAAGTTCTTCATAGTACACCTCAAACTAATAAATGTTTATTTTACATTTGTATAAAAAGTACAATTCTTCATTTTTTGTCAAGGGGATCTCACACTCTTTTTGTCAACATCAAAATCTTTTGAAGAACGAATAAAAAGTTGTTTCACGCAAGTATCTTTTCTGGAAAGACATAATATTGGTGTTGTAGAGTCAACTAATAACACCAAGATTTTTGTTATGCTCAAAAGGTGGAAGAAAAGTTACCTATCTAAATTTGTGAAACTTTCTCGTATTCTAGAGATGTTGCCAAAGAAATCACACAACATTTAGCACTTTAAAGGTTCTATATAACATGAAATTTGAAGCTAATTTTGGCACACTCAAATCAAGCCCTCAACCTTAATTACAAAAGATAAGGTAATACAAGGAAAAGACTAATCATAAGGTTATGTTTACAATTTTTCAACAAATTTGTCTCAACATTTAAATATTATACAAAATAGCATATGAATCCAAATATTGCATATTATATATCTAAATTGAAGCCTTAAAGTTTAAAATACAGTGCGATTGAAATTGGCAAAAAATGACATCTACAAACAAAGTTATGATTGAAAAAGTTAGTGAATGTCATATAAGCTAAAAATGCAAAATTAAGGGATTAATAAGAAAATGTTAGATCTAAGATAACATGAACCTATGTGTTATGCTAGTAATTTTTTTTTTTCTGAAAAAGATGGAATCTAATGTATCTTAATTGACTATTATGCCACAAATTGAATTATAATTAAGTATAAGTAATCATGCTAAGACTAGATGACTTACTTGATGAACTGAATTTCACATATTTTCCAAGATTGATATAAAAAATAGGTATAATCAAATTAGAATTAAACCCAAGGATGAATGAAAAATCCCTAATATCAAATTTGAACTATACAAATAGTTGGTCATTCCTTTGGCCTAACTAATACTCATAGTCCCATTGAAATACTCGTGCATGATGACAAAGAATTATATGGTCTTGCTAATACTTTGTGAAATTGAGAACATTATCTTCTTTAAAAAAAGAATTGTAATTCATAGTGATAATAAATCTCTTAAGCATTTGAAAGGCTAAAGCAAACATAACAAGAGACATACTAAATGGGTAAAGTTTAAAGAAACAATTAATTATGTGATTAAAAACAAGCAAGGTAAGACTACTATCTCTCATGGATATATGTCTCACTAATCACCTCAGAAACAAAATTCTTAGATTTTAATCATGTAAAGAAGTTCCACTTTGTTGATCCTGGTTTTTCTACTATCTTTCAAGAGTGCTAAAAGAGAGATGCAAATATTTTCTTATACGAAATAACTTTCTTTTCAAAGATAAGAAACTTTGTGAGCTTTGGGAGTCATTGAGAAGATATCTTATTAGAGAGACCCATGTGAAAGGATTAATGGTCAATTTTGGGTATCTAAAACCTTAGAAACATTACAAGAACATTTCTTTTGCCTATAGATAATAAAACATTCCAAAAACGTTTGTGAAAAGATGTATACCATGTAGAAGACTAAATCTAAGGTACAATCTTGTGGCCTTATACTTCTTTACCCATCCTTAATTCACCTTAGACAAATATTTATGTGAATTTCATCTTAGGATTGCCAAGAACAAAAAGAAGAATATATTATATGATGAATATTTAGAATTTCATTTGTAGTTAAAAATAGTCTTAAAATTCAATGATACTCAATTTGTTAAAGGAGAAAATTAGATAATTAACCACAAGTTTTTCACAGAGTTTCAAAATTAGACTTTAGAATAATCAAAACCTTATAAACAATCCCCCACCCTAAAACTTAACTCTAAAATTGAAATTGAGATTCAACATCGATATATATATATATATATATATATATATATATATATATATATATATATATATATATATATATATTCTGCCACGTTAATTAAATTCTTTAAAATATAAAGAATTAATTCATTTGGAGATTCATGAAACATATTATTTATGTACATATATATAATTTATTCAAACCTCAACACACCTCATTGTTACACATTCATTTGGTGATGAGGCTCGTCCCGCCAAACAATAACCACAAAGACAATGGTGCCTGGCACTTGGCGGCTAGAGGCTTCCACCAGGCGGTCTACAACTGAATTTCGCCTAGTGGCTCTAGAGCAACGCCAGGTAATACTGTTGAGGCAGAACTTTTGTATGCTTTGAATCTGTGTGGTCTACAAGGCTTTGGATGATACCTTAAAGATCGACTTGCTGGAGTGTTCCTTGAGTTGTAGCTTAGAACGGTATCCCTTGAGTTGTGGCTCGGGATAGAGGGTAAACACGTGGCATTCCTTGAGTTGTGGCTCAGAATGACATCTTTTGAATTATGGCTCGGGATGGCGGATGAACACGAACATTCCTTGAGTTGTGGCTCGGATTGGCGAGTGTTGCCGGTGTGAGTGTGTGAGTTGTGGCTCATACGGATGGGTCCATAAAGATTGCCCTTTTCGGCGTCGGTCGACAAGTTTGGTAGTCTTGGGACATTTACGAACTATGGTTCGTATTGGAAACTTCACCTAGTGTTACTAAGTGAGGTCTGTAGTAAGTTTCCTGCATGTGTTCTACAAGTTGTGGCTTGTAGGCTTGTAGGTGTGGAAAGAAAGGGGATCTTGAGGTTACTATCCAAAGATGTAGACCATGGATAACATGGTGGTGGCCATGTGGTATGAAATTAAAGGATAAAGTTTCTTTGATGAGTGTATGTTTATATATTTGAGTTGTATATATATCTTTATATTGTTAGCTCACCCTATCTGCTTGTGTTTGACGATGATCATGGGAGCAGATGATGTTACAGGTGGTGTTGGTGAGACATATATCGGAGCGGGGTAGCATGGGATTTTATGATTTCAGCTTATTTTAGTTATGTTGTAATTTGGTTTTAAAAACATTTTTGAATGTGAAAGCTTGGAGACTAATTTTACAATTATTGTAACTGAGATTGATGTACTGTTTTAATTTTCCCGCATTTTTGAGAAAGACGTTATAATAAATGCAGTTTGACTTTCTATTTTGTTTATTTTATTTTAAAATTAGTAATATCCGACCAAAATGTTACACCCCTCTTTAATCTCTTTAGGTTTTTAACAAGGCATTATCATCTAACAAAGTGTGTGGGTTGCCTAGCGAGTGAGTACCGGAAGCAAAAATATATAAATATGCCTAATAAGAATAGAGCTTGGCCAATGATACAACTAACCTAAACTCACAACATTTCCACAAAAAGATTTCATTTAGTGAGTGTTTTATTTGTTTAGCGAGTAAGGCCCCTAGGAGATTATCTCATAATCTCGCCTATCGAGTAAGATCAATCAAGCTCTGGAATCTCAAAGAATCACATTTTCACTCAACAGTTGGTTGCCTGACCCAACAAGTCTACATATTATCAAAAATTGATATGATATATTTGATCATCAATTGGTTTATTTGAGCAGTTATACTCCTTTCTTATGTTACAAAAAAACTACCATTTAGTTCAAAATGCCTTCAGATTGAACAAATTGACCAAAATGATATGTCAAAATCAACTCAACAATTCATACCACTAAACAATCACCACAAAATTCATTTCAAGATTAATACTCAACAATTCAATAACCAATTACAATCACTTTCTTTTGACATATAGCGATAATTCCTACTCAAGACAAAAACATACTACAAATTATTCCATGTCAACTATATATTTTAGATGATACAATGAGGACACTAGTGGCCCGTGGAATAGTATTTGAGCCAGTCACAACTCTTCAAGGTATGGAGCTATCGGACAATGAGGTTAAGGTCACAATATTGGAAGTTATCATACCAGATGTTTTAGTTCATGTACCAACAAATGAGATATACTATAGCACATATATTTCAATATTTCATCGTGTTGCCTAGAGATTTGGTTGGTTCTATTTATGATCCCCTAGTACAGACTCCCAAAACTATCATACACTATTCATTTATAAGTTTACATGTTATTTATGTTCAGACATAAATTGTTTTCCATGTAATGGTAGTCATATTGAGAGGAAAATCCTAAACCTAAGAAGATTCCTTTATATGTAGGCGATCCTCTTGGTACATTACATGAGCTTGCTGACATCATAAGCGATGAGTCGATGCCTGTTCCATGGGATTCTGATGTATTCGAGAGAGACACTGACATCCCATTGTAATTGCATAAGCAAGATGTCTTAGAGGTCGTGCCGGAGACATAAGAACTAAATATTACTATTATTCAATTATGAATGTTATAAGTCTCTAAACCATTCTTTATATTTAATTGATTTATCTAGTTACTTATATGAAATAAATGTTTTGTGTTTAGGTATATGTTTGATGTCAGTAACAATACGAGGTTAAATGAGTTATATGGGATCATAGACCCTAACTCACTCATGAAGGCAATAAGTTTGACGACATCCAAGCATATGTCACCATATGCTTCAAAAGGGGGAAGCAAATATATTTTGTCCCTTATATTGTTGCGTTAGTGTAGTTTTTTTACTTGTAATCATAATCTGTCATTTTAAGGTATAACATGAAGTTATTTTCAATTCAAGTGTCATTGGTATCTACTCGTGATTTCCCTTAAGGACAACTTTATTGTGTGATTTTGCTTTTTGCACAAGTCTTCCCCTAACCATCCGAGACATGTAATAGACTGGTAAGGACCTTAATATTATGGGGGTGATAAGTATAATGTGTTTGTTATGTTCTATACAAGTTTCATTTGTAAGTAGAAACAAAAACAACAACAAAATTATTTTAAAAAAATGCCTACATTAAGCTTCAATTATAACAACAAAAGCCTAATACCCTTTGTGATTCATATTATTTAATTTTAAGTTTAAGCTTCGATTATGGTAATAATTGAAGCCTAATACCTTTCTCATTTATTTATTTTTTTAATTTTAAAGGTATTAAGTTTCGATTATGGGTAATAATCAAAACCTAATACCCTTAAAATTGAACAATTTTGTTTAAATCAAAAAGGGATTGGGCTTCGATTACCATGTGAACCAAAGTCAAATCGCCCTTTTTTATTTTTCATTATTTATTTATGGTTTATGTTTCGATTGGTAAAAGAATTGAAGCCCTAATCACCATGTTTTTCTATTATTTATTTATGATTTCATACTTCTGTTCTCCCAAAATCGAAACATAATATGGAACTTTATGCTTTGGTTTATAACCAAAGCCAAAAAAGTCACCATTTTTTACCTCGTCTGGATATGTTTCGGTTGTTGAACCAAAGTACAATGTCCAAAATAACTGGTGTCAAAATTCTTTCCTGCACTAGTGAATATAATAGTAGAAAAATATACTAACTTCATGTTCCTAGATGGAAATCCTAATTTGCTTTTTGCTTCAAAAGTTCTAACTCTCACAAGATGTTTTATCTACACAAAGAAAATTCATACCAATATAAACATACCCTACTGACCATAAATAGACAGTGATTCTTCTAGAGCTCTCTTAAGCCACATGCAATCATACCATTGTCACAAGCAAACCAAAAATCAAAATGACTCAAAATAATGAGCTCTCTTACTTTGATCACAAATCTAATCGGATAGATATGTTGTGCTAAGTCAAGAATCCTATGATAACCTCATCTTCAAAGAGATAAAAGATGGGATCAAAAATCTAGAAAGGAGATAGAGAAAAGATAAGAATAATTTTTAGAAAAAAATAATTTTTATAAAATCAAAATTGATTAACTAAATTTTTATTTATATTTCAACATTTTAATAATTAAATAAATCAATGGTATTATGTATAAAAATTAATTCTACTTTTTAACTATTTTACAGGTATTAGATGTACACTTATAAAATTATTTAGTGCCAATTTATTTCTATTAGACAAATTCAAGAGTATGTTGAATTTTTGTTCAGACATTTAATGTCTAATGGTAAAGTAAATATATATGCCTCGAATATTTCTCTTATTTAAAAAAAAAGGCAAGTCTTCTGTAAAACCAAACGAATAAATATTTAAATAAATACGTTTTCAAATTTTGTTTGTTAATTATTTTCTTTATTTTTTAACTTTTTTAGTGAAAATTAGAATTTAGTCTCCCAATTTTAGAAATTTTATGAATTTAATTTTTTTAAATAAATTTTGTTTAAGTTTATTCGATGTTTCAAACTCGTTTCATGATTACATTTGAGTTGTTTATACTAATTGACACATTTACATCTCAATATTAATTGAGAAACGTGTATGAAATGTCAAATAAACTTCGATATAATTAAAATGATTAAATTTACGCAATCATAAAGTTGGAGGTCTAAATTAGACTAAAATTTTAAAAAAGGACTAATTTTAATTTTTTTTTAATTTCGTACTATTAGTTGTTTTGATGCAAACACTTTTCATAATTTTAATTTTATTATTAAGAAAAATAACAGATGCATATTAATTTTAATTTTATACATTGCATCAAGCTACGTGTCTAAAAACAATACTTTTTACTAATTTAAAAATTGTTGAAAGTACTATTGTACAAAATTTACTTAATATATCTACTTTGCGTTTGGTTTCATTCCTAACTTTCTCTCTTATTTGCATCCCATTGAAGCATGAACCTCGTAATTATCTTTGACTTACAAGACATGCATTTAGTGAAATTTACTCATGATCTAATTTTTTTAGCAAATTTTATCGATAATAGAAAATATTAAAGAATAACCTTTTGAATTGAACAATGTCAAAACTCTTAAAAGCAGCAATAGTTACCATACTGCAACAAGTTAGTCAGTAAGAAAAATCTCACAAAAAACTTTTTTAACTAATTCAAATTTATTAATTATGATAAAAAATAAATATAAAATCAATTTATATTCAATAACTTTTTGGTTGATTTATAAATTTGATGATTATTAAAAGAATATATTAGGAAATGTGGTCTTAATATAATAATAGTACACACACAACACCCTAGACAAAAATGTTTCCTTCTGCTTCCATAAATACTGTCATCAACCTTCATTTCTTTCTGTGCTTTCAGTTTAACCTGAGATCCATAAAAGTACACTCCCCACACTCTTCTTCTTTTCTTCAGATCTTCACACCAGTAGTAGCCATGCTCACAACACTAACCAGGTTCCTCATCTTCAACATCAATCCCTTCATTACCACTCACACTCTCACCAAACCTTAATCACTTAATTAATTATTTTTCTCCATGTCTTATCTCTTCTTAATTAATCATCACTTCAAGTTTTCAATTATTCTGTGTTTTAATGTAAACCTTTTTCTTCTGATTATGATTCACTAATTAATCTTTCTGCAGGGTGTTCAAGCACACCACCCTTGCCAATGATTTGCTTCAAAAACGCAGCAGATTCTATGCAGCTATGGTTGGTGAAAGAAGGTGAGTCTCTTTAAAGCTCTTTACTACCATTGCCAGACTTTTAAGTCCTTTTTCATTTAATGAATGCTATTATTTATCTAAATTCTTTCTTTGTAACGAAATGAAAAACAAATTTCATCCTTCATAGCAGAAACTTTTGTTCAAAGTTTGTATTCAGACAAATTGGTCTTCAAAATGTGAACTTGTTAACAGTTTCACCCCCATCTTCTTGTGAACTAATAAATATCACAGAAGTAGCATAATTATGAACTACCCTTTCAAAATCTCCACTAGGTTATTGTGGAGCAAGCTTTTATGCAGAAAAAAAGTTATTCTCTTCAAGTTTTCAATTTTCTTTTTTGAAACGTGACGGTGTTGCTTGGAACTAAGTTGTTCTAGATTTGAGTTTATACATATTCCCACCACATAGGAAGTAAAAACCTAAGAACTATGTATCCTGTTCTTAACATCAGATGAAACCTGTCCTATATAACTCTTTCTCTCTTTTTGTGTCATCGCAAGATGTGAACGGTTAATACAATGTATATGAGATAAGAAAGAAAAAGTGAAAGAAAAAGGGTTACTGCAAAAATCTAAGAGCAATAGTTAATTGAATTTGAGTGAGTGGCGTTGACAAAGAAAAAGCAAGACACTGTAGAATATATATATAGTTAAGTACACATAGCCTTGAAGTTATCAGAAACATGGAAATAAATTTAAACAAGTGAAGCACATGGAACAAATGGTGCTAGCTGCCTCCAATTTGCATGTTCTCATGCTGTAGATCTACCAAACACAAACAGCGAACGCGATTTCATGGCCCAATTTTATTTTTTAACGTGTCAGATGCTAATTAAGCGATTCTTCTACATTTCCCAACTAATAATGGATCCATCCAGCACACAACAAAGCCATTTTCTTCTTGGTCACCAGAATTTGATTTAGTTGATTTGAATTTATATAAATGTTGGTAGAAAAGATTTAGTTAAGTTGGTACATAGAAAGAAAAAGTAGGTCAACTTTGTTGTTCCCATTACCAAGAGTACTTGGTCTTACTTTTTGAAGGGGTTAAGGAACATGCAATCTAAATCAATCTTGTAGGAAGAGGATTTGGTTTGGTCCAAGACATGATCCTCCAACTTTGCGAAAAAGAAATAATGCTTTCTGATTTAGACATGAAGAAGATAAAGGTGACAGCATTATTTAGATAGAGGCCATCATCATTTATGAGTATTCCATTATTCCCATCATCCCATCTGCACAATATCTTCATCTTTTCTTCCCCATCATCATTCACATTCACCCATTTCGCTTCCAAAAGCAGGCTTCAGGGAAAAGTGGCACTCATAACAGGCTCGGCAAGTGGACTTGGCAAGGCCACGGCCCATCACTTTGTCCACCATGGGGCCCAAGTCATCATTGCTGACAACGACACCATCCTAGGCCCACAAGTTGCAAAGGACTTGGGCCCATCAGCCCGTTATGTTGAATGTGATGTTGCTGTGGAGGCCCAAGTTGAAGAGGCTGTGAATGTTGCCGTGGCCCACTACGGCAAGCTGGACATCATGTACAACAATGCTGGCATCCCAGGCCCATCAATTCCCCCAAGCATAGCAGATCTAGACCTGGATGAGTTTGACAAAGTCATGAGAATCAACATAAGGGGAATGCTTGCTGGTATAAAGCATGCAGCCCGGGTGATGATACCCATGGGCTCAGGCTCCATTCTATGCACATCAAGCATAAGTGGGGTAATGGGTGGGCTTGGGCCTCACCCTTATACCATATCAAAGTTTACAATACCTGGAATAGTGAAATCAGTGGCTAGTGAGTTATGCAATGTTGGGGTGAGGATCAATTGCATATCACCAGCTCCAATTCCTACACCTATGGTTTTGGCTCAGATACAAAAGTTTTATCCTGGTTTACCGCAAGAACAGATAGAGGGTATTGTGAATGGTTTTGTAGGGTTCAAAGGTGCCAAGTGTGAGGACATTGATGTGGCAAAAGCTGCATTGTACTTAGCATCAGATGAAGCAAAGTTTATCTCAGGTCACAATCTCATAGTTGATGGAGGCTTCACCAGCTTTAAAACTCTCACATTCCCTTCTCCATAGCTAACCTTAACAAACAAAATGCTCATTGAGTTTAGTTTCTAAATCGACCAATCATCCAAAATCATGTTAATGTTAACTATTAATTTATGATTGTGAGAGTGTAAAATTTCTCTTTTCTCTTGTTAATTAGTTATTGGTGTAACGTTTTATGACATGAGTGGGTTATGTTATGAATATGTTGGAGCATTTTGTGTGTACATGTTTTGATCCAATGCACTATTTTGAGAGTGACTAGAGTCCTTAGGAAGGACACCAAAAGGGTGATGAGATGGGATGAAACTCTTGTGGTAGTTGTTTAAGGCATAGAGATAGGGATAAGAGTCCTACACATATCTGGCCTGACCCAAGAGATGGTAGACATGACCAAGCTGTGGCCTGTATTTGATCATTCTTTAGGGTTACTTTTGTTTACTCACATTTATTGTGATGGGACATATGTGATTGAAGGTACAACACACTCCATTTCTACATATAAAAGTTTAATTTTCAAATTTTATTCATATCACGAGCCTCACAGCTCAAAATATTAATAAACTTACCCGACAACCATATAGTGTAAAAGATGTTAATTAACTTGGTTATTAGAAACCTAACACCTCAAGGTAAAATACTATTGGATAATGAAGTTTTATGACAGTTAATAAGAAATTGTTGAACCTGATACAGAATCATATGTGTCATGTTTTTATATATTTTTGGTTGATCATAATTTTTTTAAGGAAATAAAAGTATCCAATGAAATTTGTCTTAAGTTATAAAAAGCTCATTTATTGTATTAATAAAGACAAAAAGGAAGTTTTCGAAAGACAAAACAGAAGGACAGTAGCCAGACAGTACACAGCTTTCAAAAATCGTTATTTCAAATGTAAATATATGAAGGTAAGGATAACTTTTGGCTTTTTATATTTTGTCACGAAAATTCGTATGTGAGTATGTTTTCGTTTCGATTGGGACGGAACATAAAAAGGAAGAGAGGTAGGGAAATACACTGCAAAATGTATTTATTAAAGACAGTAAAAAACTGATGATTAATTTAGTTCCTGTGGTGAAAATAATTTTTTTATGTATTAATATATTTGAAAATAATTTATGAAATATAGTTTTAAAGAGTGTTAAACCTTATATCAGGCCAAAACCTTAAAAGATGTAGTGTGGATTCTTGGATTTGGATGGATGAAGAGAAAGGATGATTTAGAGTTAGGTTGACATATAACATTCCCTTCTTCCTTCAAATCACATAAACAAATCATGTTTTTTCCTAACAACAAAAAGATGAGAGAATAGATTCTTCCCAAACAAAATTTTCATAATAATACCTCTTCTTCTTCCTACATCAAAGCTTTTCCTTCAACCACTCAACTACTTGCGATCACACTACCTTTTCTCCCGTTAGCGCAACTGCCAAAGGCATTATTGATTGGTGTCACATACGAAACATGTAAATAAATCCCAAAATGGATTCTTCAATGTTCAAATTGTCCAAAAAGAATGCACTTATGCTTCATGAGTTGGCTTTCTCACTTCATCTTGGCACTTGACCGAAGATTGTTTTTCACCCTTTCCTAGAAATATTCGTTCATAAATTCTCTTAATCAAAGGAAACAAACTTACACCTTATGGGTCTCTTGGTTTCACTAGACAGATTTGAGATAATTTACTATGAGCATAAAAAGCACAGTCTACCAAAAGAAAACAATTTGAAAAACACAAAAATCAATGCAATTTGTTACTATATAATTTCTTCATATAAGAGAAGAGATTTGCAATTAAATTTGAGAAAATATCTTAAAACATCTCAACATAATTTATTATATTATATTATATATATATATATATATATATATATATATAATAATTTATTTTGACTTAATAAACTATTCTGTTTATAATAATAATAATATAATATAAATAATAAATTATATAATATAATAATATAAATTTGGTGGTCGAGTTTATGGATTATACAATAATGGAATTCCATACTAATTTTTTATTTAAAATAAAATGTCATTCACAAAAGCTTCGTAACATTTTTTTCAATACTATGAAAACAATTAATTTATTTTATTAATTATTGTAATTTATTTCTTTAAAGTGTAGTATTAAATAAAAATTTTAAAAATAATTATAACTCATACAAATAATAATTTATACTACTTATTATTTAAAGGGCAAAATGGTAATCTCTTATATATATATATATATTAAAACATTTTTTTATCTATCACATCAATTAAATCACTTATCAACTCTCATAAACTTGACTTTCAAATTCGCTTACAATCACCTCTAAAATCCTTAAAAAAAAACAGGACATTGTGTTTTTCAAATTCTTCCTCTCCTACAAATTCATCTATTTAAGTGAACAAAGTCTTTGTGTTTTTCAATCCTTATAAACAGGATATTCACAACTTTAGAAAAGGAAGTAGAAATTTGATATATTTTTAAACTTAATACCTTTTAACTTTATCAACTTTATTTCATTAACATTTTCAAAATTAAGGGAATTTTTTTTATAATGAAATTTTATTTATATGTAATTGTGTAATATTTGATATAATTAGTTTAATCTTATTCAATTATTTAGTATTGTGATTTAAAATTTATATAATTATTATTTATTTTTAAATATTTTACACAACATATATTTTTTTATTGAATATTTGATAATTTCAATTTTTTTTCATGATTTTTTAATAAAGTTAATTATATACATTGAAATGATAAAAAACGGATATGAACATGATACATATATACTTATTATATGTTAGATAAGAGGATGTGATAAAAGTTTCATATCCATTAAATATGGAAATAAAGATGAATATAAAATTTTAATTAAGAAATTTTGGTCGAATAATGAAAATCATTCATATCTCACTCTAAGGTCGTGTGTAAATTAATATTGATTATATTAAAATTAATATTCAAAATGAATTGTATCAAATATTTAATATTTCTTTATAATAATATGATCTCCAAACTAATTAAACTGAAAATAATAATAAAATAATTTTCAATTAAACTGAAAATAATCTATTAGCCTTTGTATATGTTGGAAAAGAATCCCTCTTTATGTCATTTTCAATTAATTTAATAGTTTATAAAATATGTAACAAAATATTAAAAGGAACTGTACTTTACACGTTAAAGTAGAAAAAAGAATGCAAAACTAATTTAAATGAAAAAGGTAGAATAAAAAAAAGCAAAAAACTAATGGAAAAATAAAATTTATTCATAAACTCAGTACAATATATTTATATAAATATAGACACTGTATACTTATATCTTATATATTATAATTGGTAGTGAATTTAAGTGAATAACAGTGTTATATTCAAAAAAGAAGAAAATTTATTATTTATAACTAATTTAATGTAACCATCTTGATATTAAAAGTATATGGGTAAAAATGTGTACCGCATGAGGATAGCAAAGTATATTAATTAAATGTTTAAATTGCAGAGTATTGAATATGTGATTTTTGGACGTAGGAATTTTAATAATTTCAAAAAATACAAAATATTTGAATTATTTGTTTATAATAAGTAAATGTTAAGTCTAACTTAATTCTATAAAATTGGATTACAAATTTTTTTCTACATATATATTATAAACTTGTTTTATTTCTAGTTGATGTAAATTTTTAACACATTCATCACGTTGAAGCATGTACATCTCATTGTGGTATTAATAGACATTAAAAGGTAATCCAATAGTGGGTGACACGATAGACCCAACAAAACAAATAGTTCAATAGCAGATGACACAATAGACATGTAGAAAACAAAGAAATATACGAAGGAGAAGATTTTGTAGTATTAATTGTGTAAAATGTTACAAGAGGTGTGTTGTATATACATACAAAGTTAACCTTATAAGTCAAAAGTAGATGGGCCTAAAACATGAGCCTATGCTAACATTCCCTCAAACTCACAATAATACGGGTAAGGAGTTTTCTTCCTGCACCCCCAAATTTTTTCCTACACCCCAACTTTTTTGCAGACCATAATTTCGTTAAACAAAATAAATATAAATTATTATATGAATAGTTAAGCACTAATTACTCCTTACTTACCGCATACCAACTTTATTTACTCTTCAACAACTTTGTTTTTCTTAAATATGCACCCCAAAACGTTTTTTCCATCGCCCGTACTCTTAGTGCACCACCACTTAACGAGTTTTTTTTTTCTTTTTTTTTTATCTTAGAGTTGTATGTGAAGCATTTTCCTTCTCTTTCGTTCTTACACTTCAAGAATCTTGCTTTCTTTTAATTTTTGTCTTCCTCCACATTATTCAACTTCATCCAGATAAGATTCATTTCATTTGAACAGTTTTGTTAACCTTTTTATTTCATTAAAACACCTTTATTTTGTTTCTCTGGTATAAGTGCCACTGGATTTTACAAAATGAAAACTGGTAGAACCAACTTTTGAAAGTCGGTCATTACGTATTCTAAAAGTCGTTGGGATGTAAAATCGATAATATCAACTTATGAAACCCATTCAAACCGGTTTTTGAAAGCCGTAACAACTGACATTTGAAAAGCGATAAAAAAGTGTAAAAGATTCTGATATGATCTGGCTTGTGAAAACCAAAATTAGCGACTTTTGGAAACCAATATTAACCCGTTCAAAATGGAGGTAAATACCAAATTTTGAAAACCGGTAAGTGAGGGTTGGATGTGTGTCATCAAATAAGGCTGACTTTTGAAAGTCGGTGTTACCAGCTTATGAAAGCCGGTATTACTGGCTTCTACAATCTGGTGTTATCGATTTCTGAAATCCAATGGTTCTGATTTTGATTAATTATAGATGTATTTTGCACTATGTTATTGTGTTTTTTAGTTGGTTATAATTGGTTAATTTGGAGATAGAAGACTATTTTTAAGAATTGACTAACTTCTGTGGAGTGAACCAAAGCTTAGATATGGAAGACTCTTTAATCTTTATTCTTGAAATCGATGGTGATTACACTATAAATTTTACTACTTAAGAGGTATTTTCTACATGTGATGATTTACTTGAGTGGGTACGGGGTGTTACTTTTAAGCTTGGTTTTGTTATTATTATTATAAGAAATCTAATACAACTAATGGTTAAGCACAACACTAACCTTGCCTCGCCATAGTAAACATGCTACATGATCAGAATAACTAGTAAGTAAAAGAGGTATCATATGGACCTCCAGGATATACAACTCCTTTTCGTGCTCCTCTTGCATTTCTCCAACATTTTGTGGCTCGTCAACAACGGGGCCATCATCGACATGTTGGTGTTCATGAACAACATCCACCCTTGGTACACCAGCATCACATTCATGGGCTCTTTTACGAGTAGACGTAGTAGGTCTTATTCTTTGGCCTTGTTCAGAGCTCTCTCCTCCAACTAAATGAGCACCACGAGTTCTTGTCATCTAAAAAAAACTTATCAATTCAAATATACCAACAAATATAAATAAAAAAACAAACCTTTTTCGAAATGTCTACAACCAAAAGTCGGTAACACCAATTTACAAAACTTGATGGCACAAAATTGGCTAACAAAAACCGGAATTCATGGGTTCTAAATACTGGAAGAAACACACTGACTTACGAAAGTCGGTAATGACGCACCGTAAATACACACTGGGTTACGGAAGACGGTGTTATCGGTTCCTAAAAGTCAGAACCATCGGTTCCTACAAGCTAGAAATATTGATTCCTTAAAGTTAATGCTACTAGTTCCTCAAAGCCAGAACTATCGGTTTCTAAAACCCGAGAAAGATAATATTTTACGAAAAACTGGTGGTTTCGCTGCCTATAAGCCAGTGAAGACGGTTTTCAATACCAAAGTACAAAATATGTGTAAGACTCGAGGAATTCAAATAATTAAATAAATAATTATTTAATAAAGGCGAGTAGTGGGAGCCTTTAAGGCATTTAATGCTAACTTTTATAATGAGGAAAAGTATTAGCTCAAGTGGTTAAGAGTACTTGATTGCGTTAAAAGGACTTGGGTTTGAGTTATTAGTATGTCAATTATAAAATATTATTTTGATTATATTATTTTTAGGATATGCTTGATCATGATGAGTGATTATAAATTCCTAGATTTACAAGAATTATCATGAAACATGAATTGGTTGAATGATTGTGTATTGATTTAACATTGGTATGGTTGTGTGTTTAAAACTTGGTTAAAGTATATTCATAATATTTTTTTTTTTTTGCCTTGGGGACGAATTTGAGAAGATGAAGAGTTGAATTTAAGTACTATGAACCTGGACGTAGACAAAGAGATTAAATTGAATTGATTAGCTATTATGGACCAATTAACGAGTTGATTTGAGTTTAATTTCATTTTAATTCAATTAAATTAGTTTTAGGGTTGGAAAATAAAGAGAGAACAACATAAATTTGTGTGGCTGCCAAGACGGTTGGAAAAAGGTCTCAAGAGGGGAGATCAACTTTTGAGCAAGGAAGATCGTTAGTAGATAAAAGTTTTAGCGGAATTTCCAGGTTAAGGGAGTTGTCATTTCCTGTTTTATTATGATTATCATAATTCTTCCTTTTGGCTTGACGTGATATTTAGAGTTTTTCTTCTATATACAACACACTTATTATTATTATTATTATTATTATTATTATTATTATTATTATTATTATTATTATTATTATTATTATTATTATTATTATTATTATTATTTTCATTTCATTTTATTTTATCATTATTTTTATTATTATTTTATTATTGTTGTTATTATTATCGTTGTATAATTTTATTGATGATTTTATTATCATTATTACTGATTTATTATTATTGCTTTATTTTACCATTATTATTATTTTATTATTATTGTTTTATTTTATTCGTATTACTGTTTTATTATTATTGTTTTTTTTATTATTATTTTTATTTTTAAAATTTTGTTCTTTCTTATTATTATTATTATAATTATTATTATTATTATTATTATTTATGTTAATATTATTATTTATTACTATTTTTATTATTATTATTTTTCTTATTTTATTTTATTTTACTATTATTTTATTATTTTTGTTATTATTATCATTATTTTATTTTATTTATGATTTTATTATCATTATTATTGTTTTATTATTATTACTTTATTGTATCATTATTATTATTTTATTATATTATTTTATTTTATTAGTATTATTGTTTTATTATTATAGTTTCATTTTATTTTATTATTATTTTCATTTTCATTATTATTTTTATTTTTTAAATTTCGTTTATTATTATTATTATTATAATAATTATAATTATTATTATATTATTATTATTTATATTATTATTTTCATTATTTTATTACTATTATTATTATTATTTTTGTATTATTTTTATTATTATTATTATTATTTTTTATTTTAATTATTATTGTTATTATTATTTTCGTTTTATTTAATTTTATAATTATTTTTATTTTTATTATTATTTTATTTTACTATTATTTTATTATTTTTTTATTATTATCATTGTTTTATTTTATTTATTTTATTATCATTATTATTGTTTTATTATTATTGCTTTATTATTATTATTATTATTATTATTATTATTATTATTATTATTATTTTATCTCATTAGTGTTATTATTTTATTATTATTATTTTATTTTATTATTATTATTATTATTATTATTTTATTGTTTCGTTTCATTATTATTATTATTATTATTATTATTATTATTATTGTTGTTGTTGTTGTTGTTGTTGTTTTTATTAATAGGATTATTACTATTTTATTGTTCGTGCAATATTTTGGGACAATTGTTGTGTGTTCTTCCTAGTTTGTATATTTTTTTGTTGTTGAGGATTGTGTGTTGGGTATAAGGAAGGATTGATCAAGGTAATCATCAAAGGGTGTAGAATCAAGAGGCGTCTAGAGGAAGATGTGAATGTTGAGTTGACAGTTGGGTTTCACGTTAGAGTAATGGGTTTAAGAATTAGTACTTTATTGTATATTGCATTTCTCTTTATTTGAGCTTACCAAGTGTTTGGCGATGATCATGTAAATTATTACATGGGAGCAGATGTTGATGCAAGTGAGCCCATGAATGCTTAGAGCCGGAGAGGGGGCCAGCTTAGGGACTTTTTCATGGATTTATACGCCATGGATTTTCGTATTAAATTTGTAATCATTTTACATTAACTGTTTGGATAATTGTAAGCATGGAACACATTTATGGATTTGATTTTTTGGCGTGTATAAACTAAAGTTTTACTTTTCCCACATTTTTGGGAAAGTATTTTATTAATAAATGCAGTTTAATAGTATTTCAATTTTTAATTTTTTTTAAATAAGTAATATCCAGTTAGGATGTTACAATATGCATATCAGCAACCACATTTGAACATTTCTCAACACATCCAAAACTTATAATAACACTCTAAACCCTTAAAAAAACTTACCTTGCAAAATGGAACCGCTGAGCTCGTGCACTACTGGAAATGTGAGAAATGGTTGAGGAGGTTAACAGAGGAGTGGTGTGAAAGAAGAGCAAAGAAACGAAAAGTGAAAAAAAGGGAAAGTGAAAGGGGTATGCGACTACTACTAGGAGGGGAAGAAAGAAGGTAAGAAAGATGTACGGTTTTTTACCCTTTTTTACCCGAATCAACTTTCATTCAAAGGTAAGTTAATATGGGAAATCTGAAAAAGTTGGAGGTGCAGGAAGAAAAATTGGGGATGCAGGAAGAAAACCCCTACACATAAATGCATTGAGAGTTTGACAAATAAAAAAAACAAAAGCATAAAATGGAATACGGCTTGGTAAATATATCTGCAATTTGTAGAGTAAAAGGAACAAATGGTAAAGATATAATGCCAAGTTGAAGATGATTATGAGTAAAATGACAATTTGTTTCAATATGTTTGGTTCGCTCATGAAAAACAAAGTTTTGAGCAATATGAATAGCACTTTTATTGTTGCAATGTAGAGGCGTAGGATTTTTCAAATAGACATTCATATCTACAAGTAACCAACGTAGCTAAATAATCTCACAAGTAATCAAAGTCATGGCGTGATACTCAAATTTTGTAGACAATCGAGATGTAACATCTTGTTTCATACTTTTCCATGGTATAAGTGAATCACCAAGAAAAATACACACCAGTAGTGGATTTTGGATCATTAGGATCATCGTTCCAATTTGCATCACAATAGGCACGCAAGTCTAAAGACGACGTAGAAGAAAATAAAAGAGACTGAAATTGAGTGCCCTAAATATACCTGAGAATACGAAGAACAACACCCCAATGAACTATTGTAGGAGTTGAAACAAATCGACTAACAACATGAACATAATGTCTGGTCAAGTCATAGTAAGATAATCTAGATTTCAACCAATAGTTTAATATAAAGTAGAATCAGTCAAAGGAACATCATCTAATGGGGAATATCATACACTTATCTCAAGAGGAGTATCAGCAATCTTGTTATTAGTAAGTCGAGCATGCTCAAATAGGTCAACAATATACACAGACTAAGAGAGAATATAACCTTTGGAAGGAGAAGCAACCTCAATACCCCAAAAGTAACGTAGTACACCTAAAAGGAAAAAGCAATATACTTTGACTGAGAGAGTAGAACAATATGTGCAATTTCTGGTCAAGTCACAATAAGATAAACTAGAATTCCAACAATAGTTCGATATAAAGTAGAATTAGTCAAAGCAACACCATCTGATGGGGAATATTGTACACTTGTCTTAAAAGGAGTATCAACAATCTTGTTGTCAATAAGTAAAGCACGCTCAAATAGGTCAACAATATACTTGGACTAAGAGAGATGATAACCTTTGGAAGAAGAATAAACCTTAATACCTAAAACGTAATGCAGTACACCTAAATCTTTCATAGCAAAACGATAAGATAATGTAGTTTTTAAAGATGAAATTCCATTAAAATCATCACTAGTAATAATCATATCATCAACATACAAAGATAGCAAAATGTGTTCTGCATTGATTTTCCTGACAAATAATGCAGAATCATGATGATTAGCAACAAAACTAAGAGAGACAATTATTGTAGAAAACTTCTAAAACCAATCACGAGATGCTTGTTTAAGACCATAGAGGGATTTTTGAAATTTACAAACTTCACCATATTTTTGAGACACCTAGTCGTGGAATCATGTATACTTCCTCATGTAGAAGCCCATTCAAAAAGGCATTCTTCACATCCATTTGAAAAATCTTCCATTGAAAAATAAAGCCACAAAAATCAAGGTACAGACAATAGTTATCTTTGCCACATGAGCAAATGTTTCCTCATAATCCATGTCTTACTCTTGGGTATATCCTTTAGCAACAAGTCTAGTTTTATACCTTTCAATTGAGTCATCTAATTTTGTCTTGATTTTGTATACCTAACGAGATCCAATAGACATTTTCCTGGTGACAGTGGAACTAGATCCCATGTATGAGTCTGGTGTAGAGTAGTAATTTCCTCAACTATAACATTCTGCCAAAGTGCATCAGAAATAACCTATGTATAGGATGAAGGCTCATGAAGGCGATGAATAAAGGCAATAAAAGCAGCAAATGAACAAGAATAAGAGGAATAAACAAAATCTAGTAGTTAAGTAGAATTATGATTGCGACTTGGTCGAACAAGTGGCAAAGGAACCACAACCTCAAGAGATGATTGATTAGGCATAGTAGGGGAATTAATAAGTACAACCTATGGTACAATGTTTGTAATTTGTGCTAAGACAAGCTCTAGAGTTGGTACGAGTGTAGGTGTAGTGTCATCAATATCAAAATAATCAATTTTATTGACATTAGATATAGTCAAATAATGTGAGCTAGCTGGAATAGAAAAGAATGAATTATGTCCTAAAAACACAACATATGACGTGAGACATACATTTTTTTTTACTAACTAGACAAAAATAACGATATCCCTTTTGACCAAGACCATATCCCAAAAAGACACACAAAGCACACTTAGCTGATAATTTAGTACGCTCAAATTGTGGTTTTAGAACAAAACAGGTACATCCAAAAACACACAAAGTATAGTAATTAGGTGCATGACCATACAATTTTTCAAAAGGAGACAAACCAGAATTATGTGAAATCAGGATTTGATTCACAACATGAGTTGTTGTAAGAATAGCTTCCTTAGAAGACATTTGGAACATCAACATTTCTCAATCATGGATCGTTTCATATATAGGGCTTAGGAAAGGAGAACTTACAAGAATCATTTCTCATTTATGGATCGTTTGGGCTATTGATATCATGTAGAAAAAAAAAGAAATATATGAAGAAGGGAATTATGTAGTATTGATTGTGTATAAAATGTTACAAGAGGTGTGTTATATATACACACAAAGCTAATCCTAGAAGCCACAAATAAATGAGCCTAAAACATGAGCCTATGCTAACATAACCAATAATAAATTTTGTCAAGATAGACTTTGGATATCTGTAATACCACCATGAGAAATGGATTTTAACCCTAAGTCAATCCTACAAAACTGACTTGTAAAGTGAAGTTTACACCGCTTATATAAAAGAAACCTACATTAACTCTAGTTGATATATGAGATCCAACATTTATAATTAAATTATCTTTATATTTTATATCCTTTGTCTAGATAGAATAATTAAAATATTTTATATTTCAACTTTTTTTAATAAAGTAATTGCTTTTTTCAAAAAAAAAATATTTTAAAATTAAAACTTATGAAAAGTATTAGTTAAATTTAAATATTTAAATATATTTGTTTCCCATATCTATTTGTATAATGTGTATAAGAAACGATTAGTTGTAAAATTTAATTCTCTTTTTATTGAATTTGAAATTATATTATTTTATTTGTTAGAAAGTATTTTCTTAAAATTTATATTATTTTTACTAACTCATTTTACTTCAAACAATTCAGTTTTCTTTTGTATTTGTTTCCAATGATGGGTTTGAGAGTGTGAGTAATATTTGTATTTGTTTCCAATGATGGGTTTGAGAGTGTGAGTAATAAATTTGATGGGATAGAGAGAAAACAGTGAGGTTGTTTGTTTTAAGGGATTAAGAGAGAAAAGTAAGGAGATTTGAAAATAAAATTGATAAATGATGTAATCGATGTGATAGATAAAAAAAATATTTTAATAAACAAAATTATTAGATAACAAGTTTACCTTTATGATTAAAATTAATATAAAATAAATTATAATTATTATTATATTTATTATTATGATAATAATAATTATTATTAGTGGTATTAATATTATTATAATTATAAATGTTATTATTATTATTATTAATAGAATAATAATAATTATTATTATTATTTTAATTATCCACAAGGTAAATAATATTTTTTACAATTATTAATAATTTTTACTCAATAGTTTTAATTTCATAATCAATATCATTTTTATTGAAATTTTAAAAAATTCTTAAATACATATTTAGTCCTTATTTCCACCTTTGTTCAATCTGGTCAACATTTTGGTTCAATGTTCAATTAGGTCTTAATTTTTGTCAATATTTGGTTAATTTGGCCAGTTTTGCTAACAATGTTTAAATAGTAAATAATGCATGCCACATGCCAGTTCCTAGTTTTTTATATTTTTTAATTATTTTAAACCTTTTTTAAATTTCTTTAAAAAAAATCAAATTTTAAAAGTATTGTCCATGTGTCAAGTTAACATTTTTAGAAAAATCAAATTTTAAAAATAATGTGTGACATCCCATTTAAATAGAATTGACTACTCAATAAAATATCACATGATCCTGATAATAAAGAGCAAGGCAACTGATGAAAACAATAGACAAAGAATTCACTTTTACAGTCATCCAAACGAGCACTAGAAAAGGGGGGTTCTAGGCATACAACCATGCCATAGCCAAAACAGAAACAACCAGATTCATAGTTATGCAAAATAAAAGCCCCTAGAGCAAGGGATTTCAAAGGCACTAAGGCCAGAGAATTGTTCTTCGAGGGCCACATCAACGAGCCCACTAACCTGCACCGCTACCACCATCAGGCCTACCTCCAGAAGTATTTTCATCTGCTCCCACCAATGGTGATCATCGCAAAAGGGAAATCAGAACAAGGACACACACACAAAAGAAATAGCAGGGTAAGCTAGAGTGAATTAAATTATACATGTTATTGCGGCGAAATATTTAGAAACAGTCCAACATCCAACACAGTAGGCACGAGAATAACATTTTAACAAATAAGAAAGACTCTATGACTCAATTATCCGGATACATATACTAGGATCGGATTCACTGGACACTTGCACTTGTGGTGGCCTCTACTACTCTGCAGAGCCATTGCCAATGGGTTTCACCCTACCACACACAAGGTTAGCCTTTAAGCGTCTAAGGCCATTATCCTGCGAAAGACTAGGACCTCCCGCTACTCTCACCACTTGGGTCAGTTTGCTCTACTTGAGACTCACTGACCCTTTAGAGTTTCGGGATGCGATCCTTACTTGAATCCTTATCCTAATATATACACTACTCACCACCATGAGATCTCCCCACGAGACTCATGGAATTACGCCTATCACACAATCAGAATCATTTTTCTCATACAATTCCACTTCCCTTAATACCTTCATCCAATTCTCATGTTAAGACATTTCAAAGCCACAAATCCATGATCAACCTCATACCAAGCATGCCAATTTCATTCATAAGTCCAAACACCCAAGCATATTCACGTACATCATATTTAGGACGAATAATTTAGACAATATATGCATCAAATCATCAAAACAGTCATGAAGACAGTGCCCTCACTCACCACTGCACTAACCTCGCCCAAGCTAGGGACCTCGCTCAGGCGAGGTGCTTGCCTCGCTCAAAATCGTGGGTTCTCGCCTAGGCGATACATGCAACAGTGGCCCCTGGGAGAATTCACGAGCTCTCGCTCAAGCGAGGCCTTCTCGCCTGAGCGAGACAGTGCGTCGCTCAAAACGTGACTGGCCGCCTAGGCGAGCGCTCGAGGCAGAATCTTGGGCGAGCTTCTGCTATTCTCGCCTAGGCGAGACGAGCTCGCCTAGGCGAGAATACCAGTTCTCCCCCACTGTTCCGCGCATGCAACCCAGAACAAACAAACCAAACATCATACTTTTGATTTCCACACAAGCACAAACATTTTCCAACTCATTTTATGCAACAATAGAAGGGAAAACAAGCACCCACAACGAAAGACGAAGAAAACTAGCTTCCCTTACCTTGCTTAGATGCTAACAGCACGACACTGACCCGCAACAGAAATACCACGGCTCCAAGAACTATATTAGAGAGCTGGAAATAGAAGGGGTTTTTGCTAACTTGGAGACGTAAGGATGGTGTGCCCTAGCAGAGCACCTTGCTTGAGATGAAGGGAGGGAACAGAAGCTGGTTTCTGAAAATGGAACAGAATGAAGGAGTTAGGGGTTGGCAAGGGTATTGGGTCCCCTTATTGGGCCGGCCTTAGGCCCACGAATGGCTAGGCCCAAAAACTCAGCTGAAAAGGAGAAAAAGAGGGCTTACAACATGTCACTTTGTGTTTGTGTTGTTTCCTTTAGTTCATTTAGTCTCTATATTTGTTATTTTTGTTCAATTCAATTCATATATTTGTTATTTTTGTTCAATTTAGTCTTAATTTTGGTTAAAATGAAGTAATTTTAATTGAGACCAAATTTAATTTTTTTTTATAAATATTATATTAATATATTTATTTCAAATTAAATTTTTATTAATTATTTTTAAATTTAATTATAAATTACTAGAATCAATTGTTAAATAGAATACAATTATTTAAAATATTATTACAATATAATTATTAAATATTTTTTTCTAATAATTATATTCTAAAATACTAATATTTTTAAATTTGACATTTAAATAAAAATATTTTAGATTTTAATTTCTAAAACACAACAAAAATATTAATTGTTTTAGATTTAAATGTCAATTTCAGAAATATTAGTATATTTTTCTAAAATATTTAATAATTTTATATTCCAATAATATTTTAAATAATTATTTTCTATTTAACAATTGAATCGAAGAATTATATTCAATTTATAATTAAATCTAATAATTTATAATTGAATTTTAAAATTAATTAATTAAAATTTCAGTTTTAATCAAAATATTAGAGTAATATTTAAAAAAAATTAAATTTAGTCAGACAAAATTGCTCTATTTCAGAAAAAAAAAACTAGAATTAAATTGAACAAAAATAATGAATATAAAGACTGAAATGAACAAAAATAACGAATATAGGAATTAAATTGAACAAAAAAAAAACACAACCCCAACCTGATACATGACACTAACATTGACATGTGGCATAATGGTGGTGACTTAACACGTGAATCATTTTTTAAAAATTTAAATTTAAAAAAAATTAAAAAATTAAAAAAAATTAATTTTTTTAAAAAAAACAAGAGTTAATACTTAACATACACTTTTCACACTAACGTTCACTATTTAAGCATAGTTAGAAAAATGACCAAATTTTGATCAAAAGACGAAAATTAGGACCTAATTGAACACTGAACCAAAATCATGACCAAATTGAACTAAAACGATGAAAATAGGGACCAAATATGTATTTAAGCCTTTAAAAAAAAGTGATGGACATTTAGGTAAATACCTATCTTTCTCTCTTCATCTCTTTATTTCATACTAGAATGAAAATATTCTATTCCTTCTCAAATTCATCTACACAAATCAACAATAATTCTTATAAACAAACGCATTTTGCACACCCTCATTCATTTCTCTAATCCTCTCATCAAACAATAAATACTAAAACAAAATAGCATTAAAGATTTCAAATTCATCAAATAAATAAATTAGGACTTAATTGAATACTGAACTATAATGAGGACTAAATCGAGCAAAAGTGATGAAAATAAGGACCAAATGTGTATTTAAGCCTTTAAAAAAAGTGAAGGACATTTAGGTAAACACATATCTTTCTCTCTTCATCTCTTTATTCATACTAGAATGAAAATATTCTATTCCTTCGCAAATCCATCTACACAAATCAATAATAATTCTTATAAACAAATGTGTTTTGTCCATCCTTATTCATTTCTCTAATCCTCTCATCAAACAATAAATACTAAAAAACAAACACAACATAAAAGATTTCAAATTCAGCAAATAAATAAATTAGGACCTAATTGAATACTGAACTAAAATGAGGACCAAATCGAACAAAGCAAATAGGGGCCAAATGTGTATTTAAGCCTTTAAAAAAAAGTGAAAGGCATTTAGGTAAACACCTATCTTTCTGTCTTCATCTCCCTATTCATATCAGAATAAAAAATATTCTATTCCTTCTCAAATTCATCTACACAAATCAACAATAATTCTTATGAACAAACGCGTTGTGTCCATCCTCATTCATTTCTCTAATTCTCTCATCAAGAAGTAAATACTAATAACCAAACATAGCATAAAAGATTTCAAATTCATCAAATAAAGAAATTAGGACCTAATTAAACACTGAACCAAAATGAGGATCAAATTAAATAAAAACGACACAAACAAAAATAAATATGTATTTAAACCTTAAAAAAAGTGATAGGCATTTAGGTAAACGTTTATATTTCTCTCTTCATCTCTTTATTCATATAAAGATGAAAATGTTTTATTCCTTCTCAAATTCATCCACATGAATCAACAATAATTTTCAACAACAAACGTAATTCTCATCTCTTTATTCTGTCCATCTTATTCATTTCTCTAGTCCTTCCATCAAACCGTAAATACTAAAAACAAACATAAAAAAAATTCAAATTCATCGAATAAATAAATTATTCTTTTAATTCCAAAAATTTAAAAAAGAAAATGGTAGAAATGGAGCCTGTGAGCTGTGAAGACAATGACTTTTATACATTCCTTTTTGCCATTCAATTACTATGGTCCCACTTTCTTGTCGGGACTTTGGTTTCAACCCTGCATGCCCTTCTGACTTCTGTAATCTGCCTCTTCTCATCTTCTTCTAATCCCAAAAGCCTCCAAAAACCCTTTATTCTTCCAAAGATGCTGATCATTAATTATTTACTTATATAAATTGTATAGCTTAGATTCATAACTTGAATCTAGTATTAAACTTTGAGCAACATATTTATGTATTTTTATTTTCTCTTGGAAACAACTTCTACAATTAGTTTGAAAGATTAATACAGAACTTTTTTATGTTTTAATATAATAAAGATTTTTACACGAATGATTAACCATCTCAGAAGATTATAGACATTATTGTGCTTGCATTGAAGCAAGAGAAGGAAGACAGAACTTGCCGTTGTCTTTCTTGCATGTTATTCACTCACTTTCGCTACCAACCATGATTGCATGTTAGCCACGTGTATTGCTAAGACAGTGATAATGGTGTCACGTGCCTAGTAAATTAGGTTTAGAATTATTCTTAGCATATGAATTATCGAAAGATGGACAAAAAAATTACGTTGGATACGCAACCAATGATCCAATGATCTTTTGTTTCTTTTCTCTGCCATTGCGATAGAGTTCGATGAATATTACTGGCTCAGTCTGATGAATTTGAAAGTAGATTGAACTTTTCTTTTGAATTGATATTCGAGGTAAAATATTCACCAAAATTACCTAGCATTAATCTCAGTAAAAAAAAAAAAACTTTAACAAAGAAGAACAAAGTTTCATTTTTAGAAAACTCAAATTACGTGATATATACAAATTAGTTTCATTTGAATCAGTCACACGATAACGATTGTATTACAAGCTAATAATATTTTATAAGAAATATTCAAAATATACAAATGTTAAGATAATCAGTAATATCTTCTTTATTTAGCAATTTTGAAAAGTTATTTTAACATATTGTGATACAATTTAACTTTATAAAATATAGAAAATGATACTTAGGGTGTGGTGGTGGTTTCAAACACACTTATTTTGTTACCCTTGAAACATAGAACCTTCACATATGTTGAGCTTACCTTTTAATTCAAATCCTCATATTATTTGCATGTTTTATGTCTTAGTCATAAATACTATGTTTTCAGTTAACCATTCATTTTAATATACAACAACCTTACATAAGTGTCATGTACCAATACTCATTAAGGGAGTTAATAAGTTAACAATACTGATAAAGAAAGAGGTTGTTTATTAAAAACTATAGACTTAAAGAAACAACGGAATTATTATAGATTAAATTTGTATAATTGTAGAAATTAAATGAATAATGTTTTTGTGTAAAATTTTAATTTTGTTAAAAATTTGACAAGACTTTGTTAATTAATTTGGGTATGCAAGGAGAGAGTGACAAGTGGGAGGGAGATATAATAAGTGTGTAAGAATGGAAATTGAAAAGTTAGGATGAAAGTTTGAAGTTAGATTGAAGAGTACGCAGTGTGATTAAAACAGGGGTAAAAGGGATCACGAGAAGCTTGGCTTTCTTTTCAAAATTTTATTCCAAAGACTTGGCTTTGAATATTGCTTCATTCAAATGGCAACTTGGTGTTCACTTTCTTATTCAACCCACCATACAGGGTTTTTTGTTAGATTATTTAGTTTTTCTATTTTTCAAAATTTTCACCTTTTTATTTAGATTGAGTATTTATATTATGGGTGTTTGATTCATAACTTCATCATATGGTTATTTATCATAATTAGCCATCAAATAGTATTATACTAAAAGATATATAGTATTATTTTAATAATACTTGTATAATTAATTATATGTTTTTGTTATTAGATTTTTATTTCATAGGTCTTAAAACTTATAAATACATGTATGATCACAAAAAATAATGATATTCAAATGGTCATATAAAAGAGAAGTGTCACAAAATAAACGTTAAAGACCTATTCTACTATGTTCAATAGTTTGTATGAACAAAGTCATGAAGAAACTTCAAATTTCAGGACAAACAATATACTTTTAATCCAATAAAAAGTTGTAAAAAGTGTTCTCTTCATAATATTAAAACAAAACAACTTGTCTTGAACTCATCAGAAAAATAAATTAATACAGGAAAAGTGCAAATTTAGAAGTCTTAAAAGCTACACTTACATTTCCAAAGTCTTGTAAAAAAAAGAGAATAAGCAATTTATGGTTTTGGCGCCTGCATGGTGGAAAGTTGATAATATATTTTGAAAGTAATAAGAAAATGAAAAAAATGGAGGGAGAGAGAGTGGGAAAGAGAAAATCCACTTGGTGTGTTGAAAATAGGATGTTTCGCTTTCTGGTCCCAATGAGTAAATCTTGTTTATATCTTGGATGAATTAATAATTGAATATGTGCATGTATGTCAGAGATCATTCAAAATGCAAACTAATCAAGAGAAACTAGATAGACATGTAACAACCTTGTGATTTCATTAAATTCTGGCTGCTGGTTTTCTCTTCTTAACTTTCAAAATCTTTCTTAGCTTCTTCAACATCCTAACAACACCTCTATGGTTAAGTAATGCTTTCTGTTTCATCAACATCCACACTAATTGGTGATTTACCAATTCTAGTAGTAACATAATTGGATGAATGTTGAGTGTGTGAGGAAGCAAGTGTAGTAAACCCTAACAGCTACCACCCTCTCTTGCACATGTTAAATCACGTTTTAACCAAAGTTGGGGACATGTGGGTTTGTCCACCTTACGTTTCAACCAGATACAACGTAAATTTAACCATCACGGAGATCTTTGTCACATTTTTTCCTTCGCTATGTTTTATTTACTTTAAAAGTTAAATAAATATTTTTTGGATAGTAAAATATATGGAGTGATAATGTTTCTCACTCTATTAATTTCTAAATAATTATTTTTCCATTCCTCGTTAGATTGTATGTTACTTAGGAAATTCAAAGATTAGTATAAACTACAAGTTCAATAAAACAAGGGTATTTATACAAGGAACACATACTCAATTAAACCATTTTAAACACAATAATGGAAATGATTAAGAATATAGATACTTCTTAGTATGAGTTTGTAACAATTCCTAAAGTTATAAATACAAGGATTGAGTTATGTGTTTATGAAAAAAAAAATTCAATAGAGGTTGTAACTAATGAAATGATTATGATGAGATATAATTTTTATTATACTTGTGTGATGATTCTTTAAAACAGAAATATAAATGTTGTAAAGATTAGGAAAAGATATGACTCACTATGACTTGTAGTGTAATGATTAGGAAGAAACAAACTCTTCCTCATATTTATTACGTGTGTTTAATTATAAATCAATACAAGGATTGTAATGATTATAAAGGGACATGACTCATATACGAGAGTTTTATTATAATAACTATAGAGAAACAAACTTTTATGTAATTGTTAAAGATACATAGTAATTAATTTCTCAAAAAGTAGGAATAAGGATAAGTTGTAACTGAAATATGAGTAAAGGACACGCATAAACATCTTTTATGAATAACCGTTATATCTTGCAACAAAATAAAAAATTTAATAAATATTAAATAATAATAACTTAATTAATTAGAGTTACTTTCTAAACTTTTGACTAGAAAAAAATTAAACAGATATTTTCTAATTAAAAAATTCTACTCATCATATTATTTTTCTCTAAATTTCAAAAGAATTGTTACCCATTCTTATTTTTAATTTTGGGATTTGCCTCCTTTTGTAATTTCCTTAATATATAAATATTTAATTGAGTTATAAACATAATACTTAATTAATTGATTGGACAGTTTACTTTTAGGATTATTGAACATTTAAAAGCAATGCAAGTGTTTAAACTAAAAATTATATAAATATTAAAAGTTATTGATTAAAATTAAGATAATAAAAAATTAATGATTGATTATAGATTGTTTAAGTATTCAGCTAACTTACGAATTTGACCATATTTAATTTTACCAGAAAAATATTGATTTAGATTTAAGATATTGTGGAGCTGAATTCGACCTGACTTGCTGCTTATATTAAAGATGTTTAATTTGAGCAATGAGATTTTGCTTTTGAATTCCCAAAGAACATGTTCAAAACCATTTTTTTTTAAGTTTATTAGCTTGATCAAAACTAACTCATTATTGATTAGTTGATTTTATTAAAATTTAATTGATCAAATTCAAAACTCCACGGGTATTTAAATCGGGTTGGATAGCAAAATTAAATAAATTCAACACCGTTAATTAATTAATTAATTAATTAAAATATAATTCTAGGCAATAATCCTTCTTTTTTACATGTATAATAAATACTTTGTCCATTTTGAACTAATGATACGATTTTAGGATTTTTTTATGCAAATTTAAAAATATTTAACTTGCATAAATTATCCACTCTTGTTGTTTATAAATTTTTCTGTGCCATTCCAACTAATTTATGTATATTCATATAAACCATTTTTTTGCTAAAAAGAATAACATTTAGTTGCACTATAAATACCTTGTAAAACTCGAAATAATTAATATATTATTAAAAAGGCACATATATATGCGAACATAAATTTTTCTTTAAAGTTAAAACAAGGAAGTGCAAAGTCTTTGGACATTGTAAGTATTTGTTATTGATTATAATAAATTTAATCTAATTAAAGTTTATTTCAAAGAGAAATGTTTTAACCATCACTGTTCAATAGATATTACATGAATACAAAAACAGTGAGAAAACAACAAAAATGAATAATAGTAAGAAGGGTAACTTCTAAAAAACGTAAGCCTTTTGTTTTTATTTGTAATATACAAATGGCAATGTTTATGTAGATTTTGCTATTATAATTTTTTTACTTTAACTTTAGATCTTGTGGTATATCATCATAAAAACTTGAAATAAAGTAGTGATAAACCAAATTAAAAGTTTAGAAGAGTACATGATAAAAGGACATAATCAAAGGTTTTAGCTACAAATGTTGTTACACAAAACAAGGTTCTTTGCTGTGGCAATTATCATGAAACTTTAACAGAACACAGTTACCACTTCCTTCCTTAGGAACTCTACCATAACAGAAGACACATACAACACACTCTGATGCGATTACAAGAGTTAAAGCAAAGAGTTTTGAGTTTTCTCCAAATAAAAAAATCACGACACACACTCTCACACACATGGATAAACCACACCCTTTCAACCGTTTCCCTCTCCATTCATTTTCTCACCACAACAGACAAATATAAATTTCATTCGCAACACACACACACACACACACAACATAACCATTCTCACTCACTTTCCCACCTTCTTCTCCGTTCTCTCATCATCATCATCATGATGGAAGGCTACGCGCTTCCACCACCACCCGGTGAAGAGGACGCGCCACCGCCGTCATGGGGTAGGCCCAATTCACAAGAAGAGGACATTGCCATTGCCTTGGGTGCCCCTCTTTCCTTTAAATCCATGCTTCTACAACAACCTCAACCACAACCACAACCACAGCCACAGCCACCACAACTTGACCCTTACTTCAACTTCAACATGAACTCTGCTATTCCCATTCCCTTTGTTCCAACCATGGAATCTTTTCCCCCTCTGGACCCCTTCTCACCATCACTTTCATCATCTCCTTTCTTCAACAACAGCAGCAACACCAGCATGCCCTTTGACCCGGGCTTTGACATGGGCCTGGACAACGGGCTTCACTCTTCGTGCCCCCCTCTTTTCCCCCAGGTTCAGCCGGGCTTCGAGTTTGGAGAACTGGAAGCTCTGACTGCTGCTGCACCTGGGCATGTGCCGTTTATGGAGGGGGCGAAGGTGGAGAACCCTCTTGAGAGGGTGCAGCCGACCCTTTACCGGAAGCGGAGGGGAACGGCGGAGATTCCGGGGCTGGAGACGGTGAGGAGGAAGGGGAGGAAGTGGGAGGAGAGGGAGGCTGAGGAAGGGAGCAGTGCTGACGTGGATGGTTCTGGGTTGAATTATGAGTCTGATGAGAATGATAATGGAAATAATGGTTTGAAGGGAAGTGAGAATGGTGAAGATCACAAGGGGAAGAGAAAGGGGTTGCCTGCTAAAAATCTCATGGCGGAGAGGCGCCGCAGGAAGAAGCTCAATGATCGCTTGTACATGCTCAGGTCTGTTGTGCCCAAGATTAGCAAGGTATGAAAACCAAAATCCCAAAAGAATTAAACTTTTCATAAATGCTTCTTAATTGTTCTTGATTCTTGGTTTGTTTCAATGTTCATTTTGTTTTGCTTTGTTTTGGGGGTGACTGGTTTTATCATGCAAAAGTAGAAATGGCATAAATTTTGAAGCCTTTTTGGTGTTCTACTTTGCTAATCTGAGTAATTAAAGTTTACATTAGATCTTAATGCAAATTATTGAGGTGGAATTTTGATTTTGGTAGAAGAATTCTACCAAAAGAATCTAATTTTGGGGTTGTGCCTGAGGAGAAATATGAAAGTTGTTTTTCAAAGAATTGTTTGTGGAGAAAATTTTCTAAACATGACATTATTCTGAGGTTATCTATTTCCGGTTGTTGTCTCCTATACTGAGAAATGTCATTTTGTGACTTATGTTTGGTGGAGAATCTGGTGTGTGGTTGTGCATATTGATGACAGTTTTGAAGAATCTGTAGTTGATTCGTGTTAGGAGCATAGGAAAGGTGCATGCTGATGTTGTTGCATTTGTTTGCAGATGGATAGGGCTTCAATACTTGGGGATGCAATTGACTACCTGAAGGAGTTGCTGCAGCGGATTAATGATCTCCATAACGAGCTGGAGTCGACTCCGGCGGGCTCATCGATGCCGCCGTCGGCTTCTACAAGCTTTCAGCCTCTCACCCCCACCCTGCCAACTCTTCCCTGCAGGGTCAAGGAGGAACTGTATCCTGCCACCTTGCCAAGCCCCAAAAATCAAGCTGCAAAGGTAACTTTTTTGATGATTTAATTGCAGAATTGGTGATTGTACAAGATCGAAATTGCAGCTTGTTTTATGCTGAGCATGTGAACTATGCTGCAATTGAAACTTTTAGAAAGTTAACTTTGAAAAGTTTCAAAAAATTTTGAAGCTGAATGATGCATAGAAGTTTCTCAGTCACACATGTATAAGCTTCATTCTGGACTTTGAAACACACATATGCTTCAAACAGCAAGAATGAACTGAAATTTGAAACTAGGAGACTCTAAGGTGTAGTGATAGATCCTGGTATAAAAAGTGGTTGTGAAAGCAGAGAAAAATTGAGTAAATTGTTTTAAAGTGACTTTGGTGCTTGTGATATGATACATAGGTTGAAGTTAGAGCAAGAGAAGGGAGAGCTGTGAACATTCACATGTTTTGCACCCGCCGACCAGGCCTTTTGCTGTCTACCATGAGGGCTTTGGACAACCTCGGATTGGATGTACAGCAGGCTGTTATAAGCTGTTTCAACGGCTTTGCTTTGGATGTGTTTAAAGCTGAGGTATTAACTTACTTGTAGCACTAAGATCATTAACAATTTATGTTTGAGTTTCTGAGTTGCATATGATGTTTGAAGTTTTGGCTTTAATGTAATGTTTGCTGTTTTTTAGCAGCAATGCAGAGAAGGACAGGATGTGCTACCTGAGCAAATCAAAGCAGTGCTCATGGATTCAGCAGGGTTTGGCATGATGTGAAGAAAATGCTTGATGAGTTTTCCTTATAGAGCAACCAACCATAGTTGCTGTGGCTTGCAGTTTGTAAATGCAGTGCTTCTTCTACTCTGTAGAGGCTTTTCTGTTTTGGACAAGATCAAATAGGTAGCTGAATCTGTAGGTTGAGTTATCTTTCGTACTTTTTTCTTAATCGTTCTTTTCACAAAAGCCAACTTCTGCTGTTTACTTTATTTTCAACTCATGTAATAAATCGTTTTATTTCTTTTCTATTCTTTCCCAGTCTTGTGATTCTCGTCTTTTCATCTTCAATTTGGTGCAACTCAATGAGTCTTCAAAGGAGTTTTTTCAAGAGAATAGCGATGAAAATCATTCACTTTCTTCAAATATTTCAGTTTACGCTCTAGAATTAAACCAAATGAGTTATTTTGGCTTCAAATTCATGCTTGGACAAATTTCACCCTACCCATTTTTAGATAAAATTAGTTAATAGCTTTATTAATTACTTTGGCATGTTTTAATGGAATATTAGGAAAGTGACTCCATTTTATATATGTTCATATAGTTCACGTTTTGAGATTGTTAAATATAAAAAGAATAATGATTAGACTTTTATCGTGGAAAAAGAAAAGAGCAATTTTTGAGATGCTTTATTTTATTTAATTTTTTTTATTTTATCTTAGCGCAATATGCCTTTTTCCTTTGTTTAGGTCATAACTGGGCTTCAGTTACTTGATTGATTGAGATGATCTTGTTATTTATGAACAGCTTAAACAACGCTCTACACTTTTTATGAAGATATTGTTTTTTATTGTGGATATTAGAGGAAATTAGACTTAAGTTGTAATTGATGCTTTATCCTGCTACAGTTTCTGTTAAGTTGGTACACTAGCTAGTAACAATTATTTGCAGTATATCCAAATATTATTAAAAAATAACGAGAAAAAAGAAAAAAACAAAACAAAAGTATGCAACACTAAACCAGGCCTTTGTACGAGGCAATTGCTTCTTGCACCTCATTAATTTCTTCCTCCACCCCATATTTTTTAAAATTCTATTTCTAGGTTTATTTGCGAAAGGGCGACAATTTTGAATGGTATTTACTTAATAGAGACTGCTGCTTTTTAAGTATCACGTGATTTGAGTGAATCCACGTTAGACAATACGATTCTGAATAGGTGAAGTTGTTACTTCTAATACCGACTTCACTATATGTATGATAAGCTAAATTTGTCTTATTTAAAGTTGTACAAGATAGCACTACTTTAATTTTATTTTTTCTTTCAAATAGAGCTATGTAATGTTAAAAGTGAGTGAGTCTAACCCGATTTACTTTTTTTGTGAACCATAAACTTTACAATCCAGTTCAACTCACCATGTGTTAGAAGGTTAAGTGATTTGAATTACTAATCCATATAAAAATAAAAAAAATCTATTTTTTAATAATTTTCAAATATTTAAATTTGTAGAATGGAAACAATTTTATCATTTTTCGGATCTTGAAATTTGCAGGATCTCAAAGATATCAAGAAATGCAGATAAATACAATGAAATTAAGGTTTCTTTTTCTAGTTCAAAGATAAAAAATAGGTTTTACAAAAAAAAAGTGGGTTGTGGATTAAGTGAGCCTAACTCGACTCGAACCTACATAACTCGTGAATTAAGTGAAACCAACTTGTTTTTGTCCATAATCGAAAAAAATTTCAATTTTCAATCCAGTCCTGCTCAAACCTAGGGGTGGCAAAACAGTCCAGCCCGACCCGTTTTGGCCCGCTAAACTGGCGGGCCGAGTTACAATGGGCTGACGGGCTAAAAATTTCAACCCGACTCGTCCTTTTTTTGGCGGGCTGGCAGGCCTGGTCCATTTTGACATCCCTACTCAAACCCATGGTGAGTCGGGTTGGTTCACGATTTCTGACCCGTTTTAACATGTTTATCCTTCACGTTGTAAAGTATACCCAAGTCTACTTAAAATGTGTTTTCTTTCTTTGAAAGTGTTTTCTCTAAATTATATTGAAAGTTCTTAATCTTAGGGGGAGATTAAGAAGAATACTTGAAGAGGGTAAACTTGTGATACCTTGAAAGGTTGATACTCATGATACCTCAGAAGTTGTTACTCGTGGTACTTGAAAAAATTGATACTTGTGTTACCTGGGAGGTTGATTTCATTGTAATAAATATTATTTTATTAGTGGAATCTTTTATGTTTTGTGGTTAAGGAAGAATTGGACGTAACCCATCAATTTTAGATAAATCAGCACACATTATGTGGTTTTTATTTGATTTGTCTGTTGTTAAGTTTTTCGGTTCATGTTGGGAGAAAGGGGTCTGAGCTTTATTCAACACACACACCTCACCCCTTTTCAGAGCCATTTGCCCCAACAAATTTTAGCATTTTTTTATCCGTAATCTGATTTGATTGTGATTCTTGTTCACTTTTATGTTTCGAAATAGTTATTGTATTATTTTTATTCTTTGAAATTTTGGATGAATGATTCATTTTTCCTTTTGCTCGCAGTTACTTTTAGGATCCATTTAACAATTTTTTTTTTGTGTGTTTCTTTTTTTTTTTCTTAGTTTTTCTTTTGTTGGAAAGTGCAAAAGCTTCAAAGAAGGAGAGTTCGATAACACATATTTTGAACACACATTTATAGCTTTATTACATAATGATTTCACTTTCCATTTGCTTTATTTTCGATTTTTAGTTCACTTTCTTTCATTATTAATAAATTATGTTCATTTCATATAATTGTTTTAATTTTGTATTTTTAGCCCATCTAAACCTTTGCTTACTATTTTAGTCATAGCTTTCTTTATACATATTATTTTTTGTGTAATATTTGGTGTTGGACATTTATTAAAGCCTTATAATTGATTTTTTTTTTCTATTTGTTTGTATTAAACATTGTACATGTTTCTATTTTCTTGCAATCAGAGAGTTTTTGTAGTTTTTTAATAGGCTTACTAAATAGGCCTTAGTATATTTTGGATCCACAAATACAAGGTCCATGGTATATAAGGTTTAGTGTAATTCTTTTTGAATCATTTTCCTGAAGTGAGAATGTTCTTAGTTCTTCATTAAATCTTTTGTCCCATATCTTTAAGTCTCATTCAAAGTTGTAAATCCTCCTTTTCTCATTAATTTATCTTAATTTTTGAAGTTGTATTATTTTTATTTTCTCAATCGTTTAGTGAAAAATATCATAGATAATCGTATACAAGGTTAGTTTTTCATCATTTGGTAATTAGAGCTAGATCTTAAATTTTTTAAGTTAGTTTTAGGCTTTTTGTAACTTTTCCAAACTTTGTTGTTGTGGTATTCCACCACTTGCATGATATTTTTTTTTGCAAGTTGGTTGATTTTTAATTATATAATTTTGTTGTTGATTTGCTTCATTCATGTTACACAAGTATAGTTCTTGGTTATGGGATTGAATTGGTGATTCCAATCGATACGAATACCTCTATGACTTCTCGTGACATGAGAAATGAGTTTATTTAATCAAATATTGAATCAGTGCGTGGTAAAATTCATTGTGAGGTGGGTGATTATAAGGTGCATCAATCTTCCATGAGAGTGATGCATTTTATTTCCGACAAAGCTTACAAGGGGAGATTATAAGGCACATCAATCATGCACAAATAGTTTCAATGATTTCAGTTTGAATCTTCATTTTCTCATTTCAATGCAATATCTATGTGATTTCGGTGAGGTTTCATTTTCAACATTTTGGATTTGTTTTGGTGTTATTCTTTGAATTAGTAATTTAAGCTATTGCGATTCAATTTTGGTGATTCCAAAAACATGAAGTAAGTGGTGTTCATCGATTCAATTCAATAAACCAAAGTAGTGATGATTGACATGGTGGAGAAATAACCACACTATTGTAAGATTTACTTAGTTCTAGGAATAAGGCTTACTCAAAGAACATATAGCTTACTAATCGATCTAACCAAGTTATTTCAACTGTTTGAAAGTTGTTGTCAAAATATCATATGAAAACCCCTTCTAAACACATTATTGTCCTTAAGGATTGAACATAGAGTATTTCTCCTTTAATTCATTCTAGAACTCTCAAGTAGTGGGAGTTGATGCTTCCATTTAACTAAAACTTTAGCCAAAGTTACTCCCTTTTTTTTGACATTTAGCTTACCCACGATGTCTTATTATTCCTTACATGTGAAGGTATTTTTAGCTTGATATGGCAGGTTAGAAGGTGTCAATGTGCCTCCAACATGTTTTTTGAGTTGTGAAATGTGAAAGACATTGTGAATTGTGACTACATATGAAGGTGGTGTTATACCTCAATTCAACCAACCATCTGGACTAGTTCAGTGGAGAATCTACACACATACATCTAAAATAGGTTTCTAGACACCATTCACCTCCTTCATCTATTCATCCATTTGTAAATGATTGTTAGTTGAAAGTTGAATTTCAACCCCTTGAAAAAGCATAAAATCTTACCAAAATTGACATAACATAAGAATACAATATCTCTGTCACCAAAAATTTAATATGGACACCTAGGCAATTTAAGTATTTGATTCAATTTTCTGACATTATAAAGAAATTATGGAGATATGTTAGTGATATGAAATGATCAATCAATTTATCCACCATCACAAAAATAAATGTTTTCCAAAACGATACAATGACCCTGTTAAATTTATTGTAACGTGATATCAAATATTTATACACAGTAGAAAGTGATAATTTATAATACCAAAATAATTTTGTACAATGTTAATTATAGAAAAAAGTTATAGAGCTCACAAGAAAATGTGATTTTTGAGAAAAATAAATAAATAAATAAATGATATTTAAAAGTAGAGAACAATTTATAAGAAGAAATAAGAAAAGAGACGGGACTAAAAATTAAAAAATCGAAATTATGTTTGTCTCTAATGCATGAATGTGAAAAAGATCAAAATGTCTAAAAAGTTAACTTCCCGAATCTTGTGAAATATATGTTAATCAAGATTGTATGTCATTTTTAATTAAAAGTATCGTGCATTTAAAAGGAAAACAAACTAAAAGGAAAACAAACTAAAAGGAAGGCAACACCAATTTCATTCATGTGTCGATGAGGTGTTAAAGTTTCGTTTTAGCATTTTGCCCTTTCACATAATATTAATTAAGAGTAATATTTTACTTTAGATAACAATTAAATATGGATCTAGTAAACAAATTATTATACTCTATATTCAATTTAATTAATGATTTTTAAAGTACTAAATGCAAATATAAAAGTATAAGAGTTAACACAAACACATTCCATATGCCATACAAAGGGAAGAAGGAGTTCTTCGTATCATTTTACATATTCTGAAAGGAGTATTTCAATTAGAAAAGAGAAGATATATCTTTAGTATGAACTTCAAGTTAGGAAAAACAAAACTTTAAATGGGGGGAGTCTGTCAGACAACCCTGCAACCATCCCAGGTCGTGAACAACTGAGAACGATCCTCTACGGTGGAAGGTGAGTCCAGTCCAGAGACAAAGACCATCCTATACCGTTAATCACGCTCTGATCATAGAACTTAAGGATACAGAGGTACGAGCCTATAGAACAGATCCTGTTCAAGTAAGGTCGTGACCAAACCTGTGAGGTTTGTCTTTATAAACGCACCTTCTTTTCAAAAATCTTTCGATGTGGGACTATATTAGCGGTTGTCATTGTGAACACTTCCTGTCTAGCTAGTTTCTTGTTGCTTGTAATCTGAAGATGATGTTTGTGGTGGCAAGTGGGGTGCCCTTTTGATGAGTTTATTTATTTTGATTATGAGAAGTTCAAAGGAAAGATGTTAGAAGGTTTGGCCAAGAAAGATTTTGCATCAAGTGCCAAACATGGTGTTGTCTCTGGAGCTCATGGTGGTTCTTGGGGCCATGTGTGAAACAGTGTCTCTGAATACCAGAATCGTTAAATAAACACTTTAAAAGCTAGATTGTGAGAGAACTTCTGATTATTATGCATTACCAACAATAATAAACTTCAAACTAAAACTCACCGAAGGGAGAAAAAGAAAAAAAAATTTGGACCATTTCTCGATTTGTGCGTGTCATCCTTGCGCAGGGGCCATGCTAATCTTCTCTGTATCGTTCCAATTTTATCGGATGTCCCCGAAGGGACGAGCAAAGTTGCAGACTGCATCTTTATAAACACTAAACATTCAGTGAAACTATACGGTGTGGGACTCTAACGGAAAGTAAGTGAAAGGAAACTAGAGTGGGTCTGTAACAGGGTGTAGGTGGAAGGAAAGTAGAGTATGAAGTGTAACATGATCCACAGGAAATAAAGAAGAAGAAGGTGTAAAAAGATTTAGTTGTTTGGGCAGTGGAAGATATTTTTTAATGGATTTTTGAAACACAAGTATAAGGTAAGACAATTTCACTCTAAACACTGCTAACGTAGCTGCCCTCTTAGCCTTATCATTACTCTGCTCTCAGACTGCACCCTATTTTTCATTTTACACTTTTCTATTTACTTCTGCTATCCTTTTTTTTATTTTTTTCTCTCTGCATCTCTGCTTTTCTTTTTTTTTTACTGTCGTCATTTTGCTTTGCTTTTATGTACTTTATCACCATTTATCATCTTTGGTTTTTATATTATGGCAGTTATAAATGATTTATTTTACAATAATTTTAATATTCGTTATATGTTTAAAATTAACTGTAAACCATAATTTATATAAAACTCACCCACTAATAATATATCCAATGAATTTTTAAAAGTATCAGTACTATTCTTACTTTTTACAACCTTTCCGAAAAGAAATGAAAAGACTGATTCGTGGGTGATTTAATCAATCATCCAAAGCATTAAAATTGATGGAAGTTTCCTTTTCCCATTCCATAAATTTTATAATAATTCATTTAATTTCACTTTAATTTATTAATTAATTGCGACCTCATCCGTTTTTATTTTACATTTTTACTTTCGTATTATCATTACTTTCATTCATGGATATGGTTAGTTCAGCGTTTAGAAAATTTTCCGATACAAAAATGAAAATCATGGTGTTACAGTGATGATAAATAAAACTTAAATTTTATCCTGAACTTGTTAATTAAAAATATTTATTTTATTTTATTTAATTTTATATATATAGCTGAGTGACGTAATATTATCTCGTAGACATTATTTTTTAAATTAAAAAATTAAAAAAATTAAAAAAAATTATGAACTGAGACGTAACATACACGTTTACCATCCGTTAATTATTTAAATAATTTAATAAAAATGATTAAATTTAACAAAATTAATAAGAAATAAGACTAAATTGATAAAATCGAATGAAAATAGATATTAAATTAATATTTTAACCTAATTTTTATAACAAAATATAGTTAAATAGCATTTTTTATCTTTAAATGAGTACATCAACTTCTAATTAATCTTGAAATACATTTAAATTAAAAATTGGTACCTTAAAATAAGATTCGTTATTAGTGTCAATTTTTTATATTGAGAAGAAAAGTGATTTAAACTCTTATTAGATACAAGTCTTAATCTGCGATTGACATTTAAAATCTGATAATAGAAAACAATGACATTTTTTATTTGTCTAATAAAAGGTAGTTTATTTTGAACGAGTATTAGACAAAAGTATAATTCTGTATTTGATTTCTTATTTATCTTATCACTATTTTTCTATTATTGTTGTTTATCTCATTTGTTTCTCTCAAATATAAAGAATATTGAATATTTTCAAAGATATGAATAAAGGTGTTTTCTTTCTTTAATTAATTCAAGAAAATTTTAGTTTAAATTTAATAGTGCAAAAGTCCAATATCTTATAATTTTGCTTAAAGTGTTAAAAGTAAATAAAACATTATCATACTTCATCTAAGGTAACCTTTTATTTTTAACGTAAAACTTCAAAAGTTCTTTCCACATCTTTGACTCTCTTATCACACTAACATTTTCAAAGGGATACAAAATGGTTTGGTATTATTGTATTGTAGTGGCACTTTGATGTTGTAAAGTTTCAACTATCATCTCAATCACTCTAGCTATCTTGGGCAAATCATTGAAGGTGGAGTTGGAGATTTAAGACACATATCTTAACAAATAAGAGAGTTTGGATTAAAACTTAGATTGAAAAAAACATAGGAAAGATTTTCATCTAATGCTCTTAATCTACCACACAACATACACATAAAGATAAAGAAATGTAACAACAATAACAACATACCACAAATCAACAAAAAAACCTGTTTTATTAATTCCAACAATATGAGCAAGTTTGAAACCTTATTTAACACTCCGAAAACAATTAAAAATTTGTATATCACTTACTAGTTCAAAATTACTACTTCAAACCCAAACATAACATTGAATCAATCATAACCCAGAATCCTCCAATTATATACAATTCAAGTCAATGATCACCCATACCATATCTAACCAAAATTAGAAAAATCACAAATTTTCATATCTTTAGTCCATAAAACTAACCAATTTGTACGAATTAAGACCAATATTATTTTTTCACCGATGAACTACTCAACAAATTCCAAAAACTAACTCAATTTGGTACAACATCAATTTACTTTAAAATATTCAATTTTAACTAAAAATCTCAATCCCTTTTTATTTCGAAATCAAATGAATTAAATTAAGTTTAATAACTCCCCCTACTTGTAAAACACTTCCCTTCCAATCTACAAATTTTAAGGTTGACTGTAGTTGATAAATTAAATTACTTCTAAGAACTTCCAACATTTAGGAAACAATTAAAAAACAAAATAAAATGATGATTTTAATGAAACATTATCTCCTCATCTCACGATACTTTGTGAGTCCAAACTTCAACCTAAACACATAAAGGCTTGAAAATATATTGTAGAGAAAAAATGAACTTAATCTATAAAAAAAAATTATTTGTTGAAAAAAGTTTTTGATTACTCATTTTTCTCAGTAGTGCTATCCAATAAAATGATGAAAATCAACTCTAAAATCTTTGAAAAAATTCAGAAAAGGTTTAGAAAAATTAATGTATAGAAATAGTAAAGTTTTAAAAATGAATAACTAAATAGTTCGACTTCTAATTGATATATTCAACATAAAATAAAACTTTAACTCTTATTATCTTTTAAATAAAAATTAAAACCGGATCTCTCACTTTGCTATAAAAAAAGGCAAGAAAGGAGTTACGAAAATATAAAAGGAAAAAATGAAAATGAGTAAAAAAGGGAAAATTTTAAATTAAGCATAAATAAATAAAATATTGTTTCATTAATAATTAATATATTTAAAAAAATCTTTATTTTTATAATTTTAAAACTAAAAAAATAGTTCCATATACTATTTATGGGATTGATCCATCCTTCGATTTCAATCTTTTCGCTCTTCCATCCTATCAAAACCCACCGTAAGGGTAACTCTAAGCTTTTATGGCATTATGATTTATTCTAATTGGCGAAAAGATGATGAAATATAACTGTTCAATACCAAAATAGCTTCTCATTGTAAACGTGTAATAAACGATTTAACTTACATTTTTCCACCAATTAACAGTATACTCTTTCAATTGAATCTAAGTTTTAGCCATACTTCGTGAAATGCATAGTTGGCCAAAAAGTACTCAATCAAAAACTTGTATTCCACAATCAAAAAGCTTCAGGGAGTATCAGTCTATAAGAAAAAAGGATGCTTTTCATGAAATAATATGCAACACAATGATTATTTCAAGTTTTCTTACATCAATATTTTAAGAAGGTTGTAAGCATAGGAAAAACCAAACTTCATAGTTCAAACAAAAACGTAACAAGAGGGTAAATAAAGTCATAAGGTCTGTGTCATACCCATACATCATTTTAATTTTGTGATTATAGTGTTTCAAAACTCAGCTACCATGAAAGGAGCAAGTGATTTACCATGAAAATTGAACTTAAAAAGGTCATGAGAATATAAAGTTAAAAGCAAAATAGGTGGGAGATCAGGTAATTTAAACACTTTTGCTAGCTAAAAGTACATTCCGTCCAGTGAGAACAAAAAACATCTGTTTAGGCTATGCCGTCAAGAAATTAAGTTGTTCTTCTCTCACTAACTCATTTAACCATTCATTCAAAAAAGTCTAACAACCAGGTAAAAACTGACCGCAGTCAGAATATCATGATCTATCCTCCCATGTGTCTGATTGCAAATGCACTAATTTGCCAATCATCAACGCTTCTTCTTGCTTCCTTTTGTGCTAGATTTTGATGGAGAAGCTACCAAGTATACAAACAGCACCACGATGGACACCACTGAGATTAGAGATCCATACTTAGCCAGCAACCTCTGTGGACAATAACAGTTTCACATTAACTAATAACTCAAAGATTGCATTGTTTTCTAGATGAATCACACATTTATCATTCAAGAAAGGGGTTGAGGTAAATTTCATTGAGAATATGATAAAAACTGCATAATTTTCTTGAGGAATCAGACATCTATGTAGGGAGACAAATGCAAAACAAAGCAACAAGCCAAAAAACAGATAAACTTTATGCTCTGTGTTGTACTTGGATACAACTGATCAAATCAGTCATCATGCCTGACCAGTAACATGCAAAATGAACTACCAAAATAGGTAACTCTCATGTTAACTAATGTCCTTTGCATAGTTTTGAACTGCAATTATAGAGAGATTAAGATAATTGTCCATACCTTAGCCTGAGATACCGGCGGTCCAACCACGTCAGAGTACCCGAAAACAAAAGGTAAACATATCAGTCAATAGAAGCAATTGATATTGATTCATGTAACTGTGCAGTTCAAGCATACACAAACATACAAGAAAGAAACATACCCATTCAAACTTCTTCTCGGGTGGTCTATCAGCAAGAAGATCCAAAGGCAATATGGGAGTTGAATAGGCCTCCTAATAGCAAAAAGATAAGAAAAAAGTTTCTCACAACAAAAAATAAAAATAGACAACAATTACAACAGGTATTAACCTGCAAAGCAGCCTTCGTGGGAACACGAAACTTTATGACAGCTGGTTCACCAGCGAATAATTCCTTGGATTTTGCCTCCAACTCAAATGTGTGAGAAAGGATGCCACCACTGAAGAGTGTGTATTTCAATTGTAAGAGAATATGGAAAAAGAAGCAGCAGAGCAAAATCAAGAGGAAGTAATAAAAGAAGGTACAGAAAAAACATAGGAAACTCACGCATCAAGTCTTTCCCATGACTTTGAAGTGGTGCCAGTAACTACTTCAAAAGTATCACTTGGCCAGCTATCGTCCGTTAAACTCACATCATATGCCGTCCTTTGAAACAGGAGAATGAAACAGATTAGTAAAATTCAGCAACAAACATAGGTTACAAATAGATACCATCATCAAATATGTTGTTCATTTTTTATTAAGAGAATCCTAAATTCAACAACTCAACCAGTTGACAAGGAAGGAATTGCAATCTCATGGATTGACACCACTTTCTACTAACCTACCATAGTCCACGACAGACACTAAACCCAATCCTATAAAATACAAGAAATTTCACGTTAACGATGAGTTTGATTTCACATTTTAGCGTTCATTCTCACCACTATTTCAGTGTTCATTCTCATTGTTTGACCTCAAATTGAAAGGTGCTGTGCGTATCCATCGCACGCTAAGCAATACAGCATGCACTTCAACTCATTTTGAAACACAAACTCATAAAATTACAGACAGCACCACCGAAAACCCTCCAAACCCTAATCAAACCACCAAATACCAGTTTTTTACATCAAATTAAGCATCATCAAAGTGTACAGGAACTCCCCATTTCGTCAACAACCAGATCAAAACCTTAAGAGCAAAATCACTATTCCTTTCACTTACCAACTCATACAAGCAAAAGTGGAGTGCCCCATATACTTAAAAATTGCTTATAAATAAAAAGTCTCCAACTTAAATCGCAGAAAACTTCATCTAAGCTGATCAAACACAACCCTTCTTCTTAATTTCCCATACCGCAACCCCAAGATCCAGCTCAAATATTTAATTTTTACAAACATTCGTCAGCAGCCAAGTAGCACAGACACGATCGAACAAATATTCACAAAATTAAAATTCCCTAAACTTTAATTCAGTCATGAACGAGGACATGCATGAAAAGGGGAATTGGGATCTCACACAACGAAAATTAAAAAATTGGAAAAAAGGAAAATTGGTGGTAGATCGGAGCGTACGAGGTTCCTTGGTTGTAGATGTCGATGGAAACAGAGACCCTTTCGGCACCAGACTTGAGTCTGTTGAGGGAGGCCTTCTTGTGAGCGACGATGAAGGGAACGTCAGAGGAAGCGTGTGAACACAGCAACAAAGAAGCTAACAGCGCAAACGCTATCAGAGTCTTCGAGATTGGATCCGCCATTAGCACAGTAGATTAGAGAGGGGGATAGAGTCAATGCGGAATGAAGAGAGAGACACAGAGCGAGAAACCGAAGACAACGTGGGAATCTTATTTTATGTGGTTTGGTTGTGTTTTGTGATCTGGGGCAAGGCAGATGGGCTTTGGAATACTAGGGTTGGTTTGGATTTATTGTTACTTTTTTTAATATTTTAATATTTCATCAAGTATCTTTTATCTTTATCAAATTAAAATTAAATTTTATAATAAATAATTATTTTTAAAAATATAAATCAGATCATTATAATGGATATTCTAATCACTTAAATAAGTGTTAACGACCAATATATCCTCCATTTTTGTTTTTAGATCTAATAAATTAGTTTTCAAGAATATTTAATAAATTAAAAAATTTTGATTTAATTTCTTGAAAAAACATTTATTTATATCTTATCTTTATTTCTATTAAATTATTTTTAATATATCTTTTAATTTATTTGATTGAGACATTTTTGGGATAAACAAATATGATAGATAATAATACATATGCAAATTTATAAACAAGCACTCCTATATTTTCTTTATCTTTTACTAGTGAGTTCGCATTTTCTATTTTTTATAAAAATTTGAATTAAAATTAATTAAAAATATATTTTTTAATTTTTAAAATAGTTGTTAAATATAAAATTAGAAAAATAAAATATGCACACAGACCAAAAAGTTTTTAAAATAATAGTTAAAGATAAAAAGATTTTTAAAGTAATAGTTAAAAATAAATTATTTATAAAATAATTAATTTTTAAAATAATTAAGGGTAAAATTGAAATAATGAAATTTGTTAAAAAAGATATATCTTTTTTTATATATTGTTATAGATAATTAGATTTTTAAATATAAGTTGAGCCATGATAGACCATAAGTTGTTTTGATTTTCAAAATTATATAAGACTTAATTATGCTATATTTAGGAAAAATTAGATCATTTGCAAAGTTTTCATAATTTTAGTTTTTCTTTTTTTATTTTTCTTTTTATTTTTGTTTTTCCTTCACGGAATAGAGATCAAACAATACAATTTATTTTTTGTATTAATCGTTCTTTACTCCAAATCTGTTCTTCTTTTTTCTAATTTTGTGCATTCAATCTTTAGTATTATTCATGTACAATTAATTTTGGAGTTTAGGGATTCAAAAACACAAAATGAAAATTGTAAAACAAGATTAGAGGTAAGAAAACAAAATCAAGAGGAGAAAAATGGAACGGTTTATGTTCAAACAATAAAAAAATCATAGTTCTCTAAAGATCTAATCCTAGTTTGAATATTTAGTTGATCCAATCAATCAACTAAACTAATTATGTGAATTAATTCTCAATATCATTCAACCTAATTTGAATTTAATTATCAAATTAAGATTCAATCAATTCCTAATTTGAATTTTAGTTTAGAAACACAAATTGATATTAAAGAGAAAAATCAAAATTAGAGAAGAAAAGAACAAACTTAAAGCAAAGAACAATTGAAACAAAACTCAATTTGTGTTGTTTGATCTTGATTCTGAGAATCAATCCTCAGAGATTTAATTCTCCATTATTGAACAATAGAAATTATAACAACAAACCGAGGAAAGAGTGTTGGACCATACAAGGCAAATAGTCATTCCAAAATTGTAATATTACTCTTTAGAATGTGTGTTGATGTGGACAACTATAGCACAATTTTAAAGAGATATTTGATATGGACTTAGGCTTTGTGAGATCTTCTTGGTGGAAATGGACGTGAGAATATAAGTTCATAAACAGAGGCGGAACTTGCTCGATTTTTATGGGGGTGCCAAAATATACTTAAAATTTATATATTTAATTTATATATTTAATTATGGATCCGTAAGATTATTTAACTTAATAATAATTGAATCAATACTAAAATTTTTAGTTATATTTTGTTT
>Ga0214542_1001207_pt1 | contig 52284 bp, 27 predicted proteins | sample CNSS1metaG_FD_160096 | JGI IMG/M metagenome (GOLD analysis project Ga0214542, IMG submission 160096) | Root nodule microbial communities from cowpea collected in UCLA plant growth center, Los Angeles, California, USA - CNSS1 | ecosystem: Host-associated > Plants > Roots > Nodule | place: USA... | reverse complement strand
ATATTTAATTGATATATGGAACAATAAAAAAATGGGTATGGGTATGGGTATAAGAAAATACCTGTTACCCGGTGGGGATGGGGATGGGTCAAAAGTTGTATACCCGTTGGGTTTGGGGATGGGGATGAGGATGAATTTTTATTATGGGGATGGGGATGGGATCATGATACCCGCCCCGCCCCGTTGCCATCCCTATTTGTGTTTAACATTTTTTTCTATTTGATCATTTTCTTAAATTTAACCACTTTTAAATTAAAAAAAAAAAGCAGTTATAAAATAAATAAAAACTATTTATCACAAAGTTACAAAATTTATTTATATTAAATTTCATAATTATAACAATAACAATTATAATGTCCCATTTTAATAGTTTAAATATTACTAAAATATAGCATAAATTAATATAATTTTACAATACTATTGTCACATCACTTATATACATTTTCAAGTTATTATACAGTTATTATATCATGATCCTATTATAATATCATGCTTCTACATAACATGATATAAAGTTGCTCATTTCTAAGACATCAAATTTCTCAACATCAAGAGGTGTCTCTCATTTTTATCTCCATCCCTCCACACCAATAAGATGATCATTGTAAGAGAAAAACACAATATATATAAACAACAATAAAAGAGGGTAAATCAGTTCATAAAAAAAAATCATATACCAATTAAACTTATCACATCATAAAATAACATATTTCAAACATTTATTAAAAAAATACATTCTCTAAACTCAATTATTTAAATTTATACATTGACTCAGAAATAAATTATACACCTGTCATAAAAGAAAATTATGACAAAGAACTTGACTGGCCATGCATCAATTTTCTATAGAGAGAATAAGTTACTGTACATTTGTTCTTCAAAAGCTTATTATTAAAAAAAAAAAAACTTCGAATAAAGTAACACAGACCTCGTAATTGATTTTATAAGTTTAGTTAAGAATGTAAATTGAATCTCAAATAAATTTTGAAAAAATAGGGGTGGAAGAAGAAATAAAGGGAGCGAATAACATCGAATAACCCCCAAATTGAACACGTAAGAGCCCCAGAACCACAAAAAGCAAAACAGAGAAAGATGTAGTATTGTTTATTTATTTTATTATTTTATTTAATTATAATAAGTTGGTATTTGTTTGGAATTGGTGGCTGAGGATGAGAACCGGAGGAACGGATGAATGGTGAGAAGAGAGGAAAAAAGCAGGAACGTTGAAAAATATGAAACTGAATTAGCAGAATAATATTATGAAATTGAAAGCTATTCCTTCATCGCGTAATTCCTTTGTAGTAGGTGGAGACTGCAATCACAATGTTGCTGCTTCTTCATCTTCTTCTTCATCATCATCATCATCCTGTCACAGACAAAGCATTGTGATAGTTGCAAACAAAAACAGGAAGCAGCACGAGACTCAGGGTTCCGAATCCACTCCTCCAAGAATCACATCCAACGTCAAGCAAAACCTCCGCTTCCTCAAGCTATGGAAGGTAACTTAACCTCACTCAATTTCCCCAACCCTACCCTCATATGCATACTCATTTCTACTCTTATGCCATTCGATAGAGCTTCCAAAGTAGAAATTCTGCAACTCCAAGACCTTCAACCAGTTACCGCAAGAAGAAGGTGGAGAAGGATGAGGATGTTGTGGACACCGACCTCTATCGTGACCCCACCTCCTCTCTCTACTAGTAACTCCACAATCATTCTTTCATCTTTCTTTCGCTTAATTATCTTTAAATATAACATTATATGAATGTCCTCTGCAGTACGAACCAGGTGGGTATTGACAATGCCGTCCCTGTATTGCTTGTGGATGGCTATAATGTGTGTGGATATTGGATGAAACTCAAGAAACATTTCATGAAAGGAAGACTTGATATTGCTCGCCAAAAGCTAATTGACGAGCTTGTGACCTTCAGCATGCTTAGAGGTCCCTCTCTCTACCTCTTATTTGCCTATCAATCCCCACACTGCAAGTATTTTTTTTGTCTCTAAATTTAGTCGTCTTTTCTTTTGTGCAGAGGTCAAAGTGGTTGTTGTCTTTGATGCAATGATGTCTGGACTCCCCAGCCACAAAGAAGATTTCGCAGGGTACTCTTTTATCTATTTTTGCCATACTATATAGTCGCAGTGAAGGACCATTTCTTTAACATATCAATTTACATTTTAAATTCCTCCATGTTCTGATGTTGTATTTTGGCCATTTTGCAGTCTTGATATTATTTTCTCAGGGGAAACATGCGCTGATACATGGATTGAAAAAGAGGTTAGATATTACTACAGGATGCTTTACTGTAGCTCCCAACTTCCTTCTTTTGTAACAGGATTTAGGAAACTGAATTTTACTGTCAGTTTGATATACTACTAATGTGTTTGAGTAAATAACTTAAATACTTTGGATCAGTTTGAATAAACCTGTTCATAATCACTTGTATCCTATAAGAGAACAAAATAAGAAACAAAATCCATCTAGTCTGATGGGAAAACTTTTATAAAAGTTGAAGTTTATGAGTTGATTTTAACTTACCAGGCAGAAGTTCAATTCATTTTAATCTCTTATTCTTTTCCTATAAGTATTTATTGGGAATTTATTAAAAAGCTGTACTGTAAAGTTTACTGGAATAAGCTGAAATGTAGTTTATTATGTTAACTAGTTTCATGAAACTTATTGAAATAAGCTAGCCAGATCTTATAGGAAGGTCACAAGCCATTTCTGTAAACCCACATAAGCTCTTCCATTGCCCTGTGGATCCTGTTTCCAATGTCACTTCTATATAAACACACGGGCCTTAAATTGCGATGAATCATTATGAATGCCAGGCATGTGCTTTAGAACTAAGGTCATCTCCTTTTACAGTGCTTCAATCTTGCTTTCATTCAGTGAATCTTCAGTAGAGAATCACGTCATCTTTATGAGTACAGCACATCTTTCATTTCCTCTCATTCTTCGAGTGGAACTTAACAGTAGTATTTTTTGCTCATTTTAGGTTGCAGCTTTAAGAGAGGATGGTTGCCCCAAAGTCTGGGTAGTCACTTCTGATCATTGCCATCAGCAAGCAGCACATGGAGCTGTATGCTTCCTTCCTATAAATTGAAAACTTGAGTGAAATGGATGCAACTTGATTGTCAATTGTCTTCACAATTCTTTTCCAGCTATGAGTATTTGACTCTCCTTAGCAAAATATGCAAATTATTTAATTTCTGCATAAATAAAAGTAATTCTCGGATCTGATCATGTTTTCCTTTTCTTGATTCTTCAAATGTTGGTAAATATCATCAATTGAACATTAAGTAACAGTGTCTGCATTGTGCTATTTTTATTGGTGAGAGATATTTATATTGCTGCTTACTTTCAGGGAGCCTTTATTTGGAGTTGCAAGGCGTTGGTAACAGAGGTAAAACATTAATTTGAGGCAGCATTGTTCTGTTATCGTCAAAAAAATTTCTTTCTTAAATTATCTGACACTCTACATGGCACACAATTGCAGGTTTTCTGGTGGTATATTAGATTTATTAGTTTACGTCTGTTTAAATTATATAGAAATTTCTTTATTTTAACATACCATATGAATTTTATTCCCTTTAATGATATTTACATTGGTCCGTTTTCCTAATTTTTTGGGTAGTAGATCAAAGCATCGCAAAAGGAGGTTGAAAGGATGCTTCAAGAGCAAAGGTGTGCCCTGACTGCAATAATTTGAGAAAATATTGATTTTGTGTCTGAAGTTTGGTTTGGTTATTCTCTCATAATTTATTTCTCAGTATGCTTTATGGGTTAGTGTGTGCAATAATCTAGGTTGCTATTATATGGTTTACCATCTCCAGTTGGTTAACACTCCAAGCTGCATCAATCATTTGTAGCATACCAAAATGACACGTGAAATAAAAAAAAGAAAAAAGAAAAATAAGACAGTGGTTACTAGAGCAAAACTCACTCAGTTAATAGACATCTTGGTTTATACTGTATATGCTTCCATTTTAATTCTTGACAGGCTTCCTGTAATAAAATAAAATACACCAAAATAAGAAGGAAAAGAAAACAGTATTTGACATGTATTTTTGTAAGTTCATGCAATCATGGGCAAAACCAGCATCCAAAACCCTACCCACATCCCTCCAATAAAACAAAACTTACAATAAAGAAAGAAAAATGACAAGCAACCTTTGAAGTTTGATATTTTGCTTTGTTAAAATGCACATATTAGGGGTGTTTGTTGCATAGTTTGGTTCGACTCTTGGTTATAAATGCATCTGAACCAAACATTAAATTTATAGGCCATTTGGATTGAAAATAAAAAATCCAAATCAAACCAATTTTTACAATTTGGTTTGATCGGTTTTATGGTTTTCTTGTATAAATTTGCAATAGTACATCCAATCTTATTTTTTTGACATGATAATCTAATGTTATATAGTTACAAATAGTTTCATTTTTTACTAAAGATTGTTCTCTTCAGCATGGTGCATATTATTAAACAATTTGTTTATACAAATTAGCAAAATTTTTTATCAGCAAAGAAACTATAATAAAATATAAAGACACAAGGGGTGCTTATCCTTTTACAATAAAAGAAAACTAAAGACCAAAATTGGTTATGTTATATTTATATATTGTGACATATATACTGTATAACTTGCATAATATACATCCGATAACCCTGACAAATCTCATGCACACATTTATACAATATTACACAAAATTCAAAACCAAAACCGTATCGGTTTATTTTAGTAATATTTTATTTTGCTTTAGTACCTTTTTTCTCCCAAGACTCTTGATTTAATCTTCACACTACCAAGATATATCCTCTATCACTCCATTCATATTTTGAAAATACTCATTACATTTTTTTTCTTGCGCAAACAAAGTAGGTATATAATAATATTTAAATAATTGATTTCAGCAAATGAACCGAATCACTCCGTACTGTAAAAAACTATTCAAATTGATAGAAATTTAATTGATTGTTGGATTTTTGGATTGTTTTTTGGTTATTTTTTTGGAGCAGTTTGGTTCTGAACATCACTATGGCGCATAATGTTTTTACAATTGAATTGAATCAATTTGATTGTGCTATTTATGTTGGTCTTTTGAGAACACACCATGCTATCACAGTGACAGATCTTGCTTATTTGTTTGCTGCATGTTGTGTACAGTTCCACCTCTTTTCAAGGTAGATTATTGAAGCACAATCTTGATGCAGAAGTAGTGGATGCCCTAAAGGACCTGAGGAAACAACTATCTGAAAATGAGTTGAAGTAAAATATGATGTCTGACAGAAAAATTCTCTACAAGGTTTTAATACTTTATCTAGTGCTTGATACTTTTCATTTTTAGGCATGCAGACGTGCATTTATTATAGTGCTGCTGGAACCTTTGACGCTTTGGTTGAAATATTTTTTTACGTAATGACTAAACACAAACAGCACACAATCAACGTCAACTATGGAAAATGACACTGCCTACATTAAAGTGAACTGAGATATTGTATTTACTGATACACCTAACATCAATCAACATGCTTTTAATATCTTAGTAATCAGTACCTTGAATGATCAATAATATACCCTCACAAGGACTGTTAAGATTGATTTTTGCTCATGAAAGAAATGCAAAATCACTGTAATTTAGAGCTGATGTATTACTAATTCTTTTCTCTCTGAATGATTTGTAGGAAATAATTCTACTTAGCAGATGACCAAAACTCGTTTAGGAGTAATGCGAGTATTTTTGTTACTTTTTATTGTTTGTTAATTAGCCTATAAGCATTTGTATATTTTTTTTCACGACATTTATAAAAAAGTGGTTTAACGTATTGATTCAAACCTCATTATCCAGTTGATTATTGAAATGAAAAGAACATATGATTTGGGATATGGTGTACCTAGCTAGGTTACTATTATCTAGAAATAACAATAAAGAAAAAACATTGAAGGCCTCTATAAAGTCAACAAAAGTCTAGGCAATAACTGAAATAAAAAGACCTCCAGCCTGAGATCCAAAAATTGAAGTATAAACTTAGAGAACAAGTTCTCAAAACTTATGGTAGTGTAGTGTCTGGATTTGAAAGAAGTCACAACTGAGTCAAGCCAACTGTTAAAGAACAAATCCTACATTGGTAGGTTAGAAACAAATGAAGGAGAAACAAGATACTGAGTACAAAATTCAAGACCTTTTCTTGGACATCTAGACCATTCAAATTAAATCCATAAATTTGAAGATAATGTCAAAGAGGCTTTTGCTTCCAGCACCTCCAAGATTGCTACCTGCACCTCCTTGTAAACAGCAAAAGACTAAAATATCTTCCTTTGTTGCACCATGTTGTTGTCACTTGCTGTCACTGCGTCTTCTTCTTTTGTGCTGCAACCCGCCACTATGCCTTTGCTATTGAGTCTCGCAATGACGATGACAAGATTAACGGGTGTTGCTGATGGTCTCTAGGAAGCTTGAAGCCTTCTCCAGGGAGATGTCGGAGATGGTGAGAATGAAGAGAGAGATAAGGAGAGAGCAAAATATTGGGTTTGGTGTAGATGTAGTTTTTCCCCTTTCAGATTGCCTAATCCTTGAAATTTCTAGATTGCTTAATCTGGAATGTTTCTAGATTATTCAATCTAGAAAGGGAAGATAGATCTTTACCTAGAGTTTCGGAGAGTTTGATCCCGAAAACATCTCATGTTTTGGATAACTTGTTTAAGAAAACTTATTTTAAAAAACTTGTTCCGAAAACCTTATTTGGAAAGTTTGTTTGGAAAAATATCTCATGTTCTAGAAGTCATTTTCAGAAATCTTGTTCTAGAAATTGTCTCGAAAAGCTTATTCTAAAAGATTTTTGGAATAGGCAATTTGAAATCACCGTTGAAATAACATAAAGGTCACAATGGTCATTTAAAAATTTATGGGGGTGCAAGAAGAAAACTTCTTTTGCTTCTTGCCCTTCATACTAACGGAAAAAGAATTATAATACCCTCCCTCACCATCCTACACCACCGTTGCCGCTGCCGCTCTGCAGAGAAAGAAAAGATAAAGAATGTTAGGAAGGAGAGAATGTGTTGCAAAAGAAAGCTCTTTTCGAATTACATTTCATATTTTTAGAAAACTCATTCTAGAAAACCTTTCTAAAATTGATTGCGTACATTTTGAAAAGCTTGTTCCAAAATCTACATCATGTGTTTTTGTAAATTCCATTTGAAAATTTCGTTTTGAAAATCCTATTGCAGAAATTCCATTATGGAAAGTTTGCTGCAAAAATTTCCAGAACAGGTCATCTAAAAGTTACTTTTACGAAAAATAAAATGTCATTTTGAAAGTTATGGGAGTGCCCCAAGAAATTATGGGAGTGAAGGAAGAAAAAAGCATCAAAGATTATATAGCCCAAAACAAAACAAGAAACCACAGTATTTAAAATACCTAAACTATAAAAATAAAAAGTCAGGCAAAAAGATATATAGAATTGATGGTGATGGCTCTAAAAGTCAAGAAAAGGAGCTCAAACCCAGAAAAAATAAATGATGAAATAGAAAGAAATAGGTGTTTTAGGAATAGGACTGGCTGGTAGGATCCGGTAACTGTTAGTCTAGTTAGGTAACGGGTTCAATAAATCATTAATCAGCCTGAAGAAAAATCGATCTATCGAGAAACTAGTCTGGAAAATTTGGTCCAAATAAGATTAATAAATAAATAGCTAAATAGAGTACTGTTTTAACTTTTCTTTTTCTTAAAAAAGAAAAAACAATCTAAATTGTTCATCAATTTTTTTTCTCATAAACTTGTTATTATTTAGGGTTAAATATGTTTTTGATCCTTCAACTTTTGGTGAAAATTGAAATTAGTTTTTCTTGGAAACTTTAAACCAATTTAGTTCTTTAATTCTCTAAATACGTTAATTTAGTTCTTTTAATCAAAATTTATTAAGTTTATTTGACGTTTCAGACACATTTCATTATAATATTTTTGTTTGTTTATACCATTTGACACATTTTCGCATCAATGTTAGTTGAGAAACACATTTAAAACGTCAAATAAATTTAAAAAATGTTGATTTAAAGGACTACATTCACGCGTTTATAGAGATGAAAGATTAAATTGGTTCAAGGTTTTCGAGAGGAATCCATTTCAATTTTCATTAAAAGTTGAAGGATTAAAAACATATTTAACTCTATTATTTATTATTGATGTATATTATTGAAATTTCAATTTAAGAATGATAATATTCTATTTGAACATTTATGCTTGGAAACTTTAAGTTTATATTTCATTTTTATTTATTTTAGCATCAAAAAATCGCGATATTATATTTTTTTGATATTATTTAACTATTATGGCAATTTTATTTTGTTGATTTCCGCAATAGCATATTGAACTTTTGATCTATGTTTTTACCGGTTTAAAAAAAAGGAGATATAATATTATTTTGACTCCCATTTTGTACTTCTGACATTGTTTAGTATTAGGCATTGATTGTTTCAAAAAAAAAGATAGTGGTGCATTAATTAATGCTCCACACTAAGCTGAATCAAGGAATACAAAGTAAGAGTCAAAATACGTTTGTTTCTTCTTAAAAGAAAATATATTGTTGCATGAGTAGTTGTATGAACAATAGGACTCAAAATGAAGTCCAAGCAGGGGATTAATAACAAGTCACAATTGGCTTAAGCTAATTGAAGTTGAGGGCGAGTGTTGGAGTACAAGTTGCACAATTATGGATTAGAAAACAAGTTAGAGGTGTACAAGTAAAAATATCACGAGTGCATGGTATAACATTTTTGGATAAACAGCTCACTCGGACAATAAATGAGAGAAAGACTGGCTTATCTGAAAAAAAAGAGAAAGCAAGACCTGTGGTCTCTGAAGCCCAAACTTAATATATAAGCCCAAGTTGGACATTGACAAGTCACAATTTGTCTAAAGGGTTGGACAAAAAGTCCCCCATTGGCTAAAGGGTACATAAGTAAGATCATGAGTTTCTGATGTGGAGACATTTTGTACGAATAGGTCACTCAATATTTGAATATACTACAATCAATGCATGTATCTGTGTAGCGGAAATGGGGGAGGTGGAGTAGGTGTTGCTAGTGTAACATTTTCTATTTCTCTCTCTCCAAATGCAATGTTCCATTCACTCTAGTTTGTATTGGTTAATGTGATAAGGTGCCAATCAGTTTAAAAATTCATGCTCTATACTGCATAAGTGGTTTACCTGTAGAAGATTGCTGTGAACACAGTGTGTTTCTTAAAAATAAAACAAATTGTATTTACCATATTACATGATCAATAACCAACTCTACAAGACACCTGATATCTGTTATGATCGCTCCATGAGCAGAAATATTCAGTCAAATTGATGGTTTCTCGGTAATCTGTTATGCAGAACAAAGTTTGGAAAGACCATGCTCGATGGCCAGCAAGATTGATCAAATGTGAAGATCCTGCTTCAAGTCCTTACAAACTCCACAAGTAGCCCAGTTGGAGGCCAATCACTGACCATTTGTTAATCGTCTATTTTATAATTACAATCTGCGATTTACTTTCGCTTGTGCAAGCGACTGAACCAGACCACTAAAGTATGAGACGTTATTTTTTACTGTTTGTGTTTATAAGTGTAATATGTATTAGTTTAAACTGTATTCATTGTGAATTTGTTTAACTTCAATTAACAAAGAAGTTCCACATCATTTCATTATGTAGTGTTTTTACTTACTGTTGGTGTGTGATAATGCCATTGCTTATGTAAATCTGTACATTAATCTATTAGATTTGCTATTTACGTATAAATTTTGTCCCTATGTGGTGCATATATAATATGCTATTTGTGTGAACATTTGACAGCAGATGCTAATGAAATGATGGTTTATTTGAGGTTAGATTCATGCTGTAACTCTCAACATCTAATTGTTTTTCCATGTTTGTTTATATCTGCTATTATTCAAATATTGTTTGCAGCAGTGTGATTGATAAATCTTACCTCATGGTAGACAGAGACAGAGGGAGTCACAGACTATGGCAGTCGTTGTACTACACCTGTAACTTCCAACGCCAAGGAATGAGTGCGACATCAATGCACTGGTCGTCTGACTCATACCCCACCACTCTGTCCGTATCATTTTTTTTTGCATCACATTGCATGTTCGGTTTCGATCCAAAATTATGATTTCGGTAAAAGCTAATCCAAATTCTTTGTGTTCAATTACCAGAATTCTTTATGCATTGAGGTTATAGGTTAATTACTATAAATGTTAAGGGTCACTGCAGCTGTCAGTATATTTTTCTGTTTTTGGTAAATTCTCCTGAAGTTGATACACGGTTATTCATAAGTCGACATTTTACACCCTCAGTATTTTCTTTCGGTACACTATGATTTGTGGGTATGTTAACATTACAAAGGTTTTATCTATTTATGGTTTAGGATTCTCTGCAGCGCATGTATGAAGAGAATAGGAAAAAGAAGACGATGAAAGAGATAATTTTGCAGGTAGATCTGTGAAGAAATATGCAGAAATATAATATAATTGATTATAAGTTTTGAGGAACTGGTTAAGCTGGTTTTGTATTGGAGTGAGGAAAAGATATTGTTGTCTTGGGTGATGTGGTGAAATAAAAAAAAGATTAAATGAGATAGAGAGGAGTAGAAAATAACAGAAAGCATTGATTAGTGGTATCCAAGCTTGCATGTAATCACGGGATGCTTGCCTGCATATGAAGTATGGTCCTACAGAAGAAGGGCAGTGAGAGAGACACTGAGAGGAAACAATTGACGGTACTTTTTTTTTCTTTTTGGGTTCAACCGGACCAACCAACAAGAAGTTAGTTCCAAAGTCTTTTTAAATCTAAAGAAGAATAAATGCAGAGTCAGAGGGTCAAAAATGGGTCAGGATTAGGGTCAGATGGTCAAATGATTGACCGGTCACTGCTTTCATTTGGATCCAATGACCCATTTAATGGAATGGATCCAACCGTTTAATTGTGGACCCACCCGCCAATACTTTTGTGTGTTTCAAGCAATTCCCCTTCTTCTGATTTTCCCCATTTATTATTTTCAACTACGAATTTCTCCCAGCAATCTCATTCAATTCATCCAGATACGCGTTTCAATACGAAATGCAGCTTCATCTTTTTTCCCCTTTTTTTTTAATTTTCGCAATTAATACTTGGCTAATTTCTGAGCCAAAAACTGAGGAACCTGCTGAACTAATACAAACATGAGAAAATTGATGCATTTGTTGTTTTGTTTCTGACAGGTCTCTGAGTGTGTTAGTATGTGCTGAATCCACCTGTGAGGTCTTTCTGACTCTGACTTGACCAATGGAACTTGTAGCCGTGGGGGCTATATGCACATCCACACGTCACAAACTAGTAGGAACAACTATCCTAATTCCTATACCTTCTTCTGTCTCATTTTACTGCCATTACCATGCCACACGAACCATAATTCATCTACACACAGCACATCATTAACATTCATGTCAATGTTTTTTTAGACATCTTTTAACACTAACCAAAACCATCACATACATTTCATATTATACGATAATGTCACCTGGTTATAACACTTGAAAATCTTCCATTCAGAGTATTAAACATCTCAATCTAAAGTGTGATTACATGAAATATTATACATGGATACTACTGTTTCGCTTCTCTTTAACATGTGGAACTGTTTGAGACTTTGCACTGATCAGTAGTATCAGAAGAATGCTCAAGTAGTAAGAAAAAACTGATGCAGCTGACCCTTTTTATTGAATAAGATAAAAATATTAATGGTTTAGATTATGGTGTAGCTTGCAAACTATATTTCCCCCGGGAATAAAAGTTTGCGCAATGAATCATTCATGATTCGTGTTTTAGGAAGTAATTGTTGGAGTGGTTGAGAAATGTCACAGTGGACCAAGCTTTAAAAGCGTCGTCGTACCGCAAACAATACAGTGCTCAAGTTGGTGGATATTAGACAAGTATATATCCTTCCATAGCAAACAACAACAACAACCCTAGGCTGCATTTAGTTCTTTGCATGTTAAGCGGTTGAGTTCGCTCTTAAGACTTCTTTTTTTTATCAACATATACAAATATGTAAATGAATGAAGCATTACAGGTATTTAAAATCATATACAAAAGATAATTGAAATATAGAACGTTTCATATCCTTTTTCCCTATCAAAAACATAAATTAGAAATAATATGTCTAACTATGCTAGAAAAAATTAACTCGCGTGGCAAAATTAGAGTACAACTCTATAAAGTCTTCTAACATCAAAATATATGATCGATGTTTGTACCATTGGACTATGTAGAACTCTTTTATAAATTATTCTAACATATTCAATTGATACCAAAATTTATCTGTTGTGCTATTTCAATATTGATTAAAGTTGGTAACTTACCACATTGGTGATCTTCATATTGTCATCATGTCACATCATTTGAGTATTTTTCCTTCCACTTTCCATATTTTTACTCTTCACTTCTATTCCCTTATATCCCTTGTGGTGATAAAACGAGCACGTGCTATTGGAGTAGTGGTGGGGCTTATAAAGGGCAAGAGGTGCCCTCTATCCCACAACTTTGTTACTAAATCAATCATTTTATTCTATTAAAATTATTTGCATTATTAATCATAATGGTTAGGTATGCGTATTTATCTGAACATTTACTTAATAGTTCTTTAGTTATATACACCAAATGATTACAAATCACACTATTTTGCATAATAAACTATTTGTCTTTCCATTTGATATTAAATATAATTTTTTTTGTATTATAAATTTATGCAAATTATGCCGATGAGTCTGTCCTACTCGTTATTGCTTTATAGGATGTGAAATAAACAGGACTAAATCAAACTAGTAGACTCAAACTTAATATGTCTTACACTTTTTCTTGTGAACCTGCGGGCAACACTATTAAAAAAATTTATATTTTCTGTTAATTTTATTTTAAAATTTTTTTAATAAAAAATACTTGTAAATTTTGTTATGAAAAAAAAAATTGTAAGAAATTGTTGTCAATTTTTTTACAAAACTATTTTGTATAAAACGCTTTTCACAATAAAATTTGTAGGAAATACTTACAAATTTTATAATTTTATAGGAAATAATTATCCACGAAATGAATTACCTACCAATTAAGATTTTTTTAGGAAAAATAATAGAAAAAGGTATTTTCCTGTAAATTCTTTTAACAAATTTGTAAAAAAAAAAAATTCATGTAATACAAGAATCTTTAATAGTGCAAGCCCTACACCAATCTTGCATTATTCTTGAATTTGCACTTAATTTGAATATATAATTTTAATATTCCTAAAGACTAAAATTTTCCATTGAATTGAATAATGTCTTGTAACCGTTCCGTATGGCATGAACAACGAAAGATGCCTATAACTATATAAACAAAAATGCAAGACAAGTCCTCTTCATCACAAAGTAACTTTGACAAATTATAGAACACGTATAAATCATTGGAAAAATTAGACAAAATATTATAGTTGTTGGGCCTTACTAAAGGCTAGAAGGCTCACACAATTTAACATATATATATATATATATATACATATATATATATATATATATATATATATATAAGAAATATAGAAAAATAAAATATAAAAAACCAATAGCATATAATAACAAAAACGAAAATCAACAAAAGTAAATGAATATTAAAAAAAATAAAAATACATGGACATGGATGATATAAAAATTGAACCCGTTTATTGTGTTTGACATGCTTCTGTCCATGAATTATGTGAGTTAAACCAAACAACATACGAAAAAGAAGCTAACATTTTTACAACCTGTTGGGTGAGTTGGATTCAAACAAGATTCAGAAGAACTCATATAGAGACTAGTATAATAATTAAAGAAAAAAACAATTTTATGCTAAGTAAACGAATATAAGTCCAAATATCAAATTCTAAAATACTAATAGCGTAAGAGAATATTTGCATGCAGAGTTTTTAAATACACTAAATCCCATGAAAAAAGATGTACTGGTGAAATATAGAGGTGGGAAATATGAATAAGAAGTCAAAGTTAGAATTCATGAAATCACCCTCTTCCTTTAATCATTAATTATATTCAAAATACTCTCAATTAATAATCTCACTAACACGAATCTTACAAGACCACACACAGAGCAAAGGGGACAAAACACTCATGGAAAAAACATACATAAGGAAAAAGTATGAGATAAAGGAAATATAAGATTTGAGAAAGTTGAAGAGAAAAAAAATGTTGTAGCCGACTTAACCTAAAAGAGGCCAATAGCAGATGGATTTGGATGTTGTTCTTGGAAGAGATTGGTTGGACGGTTGAACCCAACACAGATATATATCTTACATATCAGACAAACTACTCCTTTATGGTCGGTGATTGCAAAACAAAACCCATCTCATAATTAATTCTACACACTGTCACATTGCTCACACCAGTACACAATTTTAAGAAATTATAATTTTCAGGTAATTAACTGTCATATAAATTATGCAGAAGAAGTCATAACAAGTTTAGATATGAGTTTGCAAAACACTGGGTGTGGATGAGAAAAGCACAAGAGTGTCCTATATAAAATTTTGTCTGTATATGACAATAGATAGATATAGTACAAAAGTGATTGTGATGGGAATGTGTGTGTCTGTGTGGAGTGTGTTGGTTGATTCCATTTCATGAGTCACATGTCGACGCATGCAACGACCGCCAAAATGGTCCAAACCACGAGCTTCTTGAGCCTTTGTTTGTGTTGTGTGACCATTTAATGAGATAGGAACCCACAATTCCATAAATGGGTCCCATTCTCTTCTAATCTAATACTCTTCATAAATCCAACACTGTTGCTGTTACTCTTTTCCGAAATCCAAAAGGGAATATTTGTGTCATTACTAACACTACATTGCATCATCCTCATTCATCTACCACCTCACTATAAATAAACGCTTTTTTTTCTCATTCTTTCTTTCGCAGGATATTTTAGCAGATAACGAGGTCTCACCCCCTTTCTCTCTTTCACACTCAAATCACAATGCTGTCTCTTTTACATTATGCAATTTTGCTGTTTCCTATGTAAACTCATCGCATTCATCTTTGCATGCTTTCTAATGGCGAGCTTTGACAAATGCTGATAACGTTTTTTCATAACATTATCTGTAATATTTAGTGATTTAGGCTATTATTACCTGTAAATAATAATAATAAAAAAAAAACATGTTAGTTTTAAGGTTTATCTTTCTTTGTGTGAACCAAGAATCTAGAGTGGCAAGAGGTTAATCCTTTCAAAGTATATAGACAAACAATAAACAAAAGTTTCCTGGTATATAGTGCCAAAAAAACAACCAAAAGTCAAAAACCCCAGAGACAACCTGTTATAAATGAATGGTATTCTTTTCTTGTCTTCATTAGGAAAATACATGAAATAATGATGCTTAGTTTTTTCTTTAATAATACTTCTCGTAGTAATTTTTTTTTCACAAAGAATATATATCTTTAATTATGATTTTTTTAATTTTAATACAGTAAATAATTTTTTTTTAAGTCTAATTTTGTCTCATGTAAAGAAACATTTCAAGAACTTCGCTTTTAACTGAGAAGATCTCACATGAATCCTCTCTCTGTCTATCTCTGTATATTATATTTGTTTTTGTTGTGTTGATGAAGTAAGTTTCCTTAATTGGCTGCTTAATCATTGCTCACATTCAAAACGCGTATATAGGTTGGGGGCAAAATATCTCATTAATCCTCTATACTTTTCACGTTTCATTTCCCATTGTGTATTGGGGGCTACCTAGCACAAACCTCTTCCTAATCTAACTTCAAAAATCAATTTAACTCAAAAAAGAAACAATTGGATATCTAGTTGCCAATTGAAAACAATGTGTGTGTTCCAATGACCTCGTTTCAGCCTATGAGCCAATGTTTTGATTTGCAAGATATCATTAGACTCAATCACGGGTAGGAACGACAACAGACAGAGTCGAACATGGATAATATTTACTCGCAACCTGACCTGTTTATAAATTAAATTTTAATTTTAATTTTTTGTAAGTAACGGATATCACAAATACAAATAATATGATATATACACTCAACTCATTTATAAATAAATATTAAAATACTTGTTAATCACAGATAATATATATATATATATATATGTAAGTGTTAATATTACTCTATGTTTAAGATCATCTTAGATAAATATAGTAATTAAAAATGTTTTTGCAATGATCGAGATGTTATTATAAAACCTTTATGATGACTTCTATGTCGAGAACTTTGTTCAGTTATGGTCACGACGTGGGAAGAGCTTAGAAGATATTGCTCAATATCTCGTGAATGGTTTATTATTTATAGTATTTTAATGGGATTTTATGTGGATGAGCCAAAATTAGTTAATAATTAATTATTAAATTGATCATAATGACACACGTTTGTTTTATATTTCTTTTTACTTGAGTAAGTTTTAATATTTAACTTTTAAATAAAATTAATTTAATTTCTTTTATTAAATTAATGTTAATAATATTTAAAAAGTATAATGAGTTAAAATTTAAGAACGTGACACATGTTAAATTATTAAAAATTAAAATTGGAAAGTTGTTATATATTAAACTGAAGATAATAAATATCATTGAGATCGAACTGAATAAAAAAATGAAAACAAAATAAATTATGTACCTAAATATATAAATAAAAGAATAATGATATTTTAACTACTTAATTTTAATAATTTGCTTTTATAATATGAAGTAATATCTTTTAATTAGTTTTGAAATATTAAGAATGAAAAAATAAAAATTAAAACTTTTTCTTAAAAAATGTTAGTAAGAAAAAGTTGTCTCAAAATTTAATAATGAAAAAATTATTTTCCTAAACCAAATTACTAATTAATTTATAATATCCTCTACGACTGAAATTATTTAGTACTGAAAATCTTTACAAAATTAGTTGGAAAATGAGGAGGAAATAATAAGAAGAAGGAGAATTTAAAAGGAATGACGTTTTATAAGTCTGATTCGATGAGAATGAAATCAGTTATTTAAGTTATAGTTTGAACCTTTGAATGAGAGAAGATGGATTTAATTAATATCTGGTCGGTCCAAATTGAAAATGATCTATTTAAGCGGCTTCCAGAAATTTGTAGCAGAGTTTAAATTCTGAAGTCAGGTATTACAAAGTCAATATATATCTGTTTTGGCCCGATTCATTCGTAATTAATTAATTAATTAATTATAATTAATTAAAAAGTGGTTGATTTTTGCTAGAAACTGCATCATATCTTTCTTGTTTAAACAATCACCTAACTCTGACATATGAAAATCAACCAGATTTTTTTTTGTGAGTGCCTTCTGCTTCAAATCTTCACAGTGTAACCACAGCACCATTGATTTCAGACGGTTCGTGATTTTGTAGGAAAATTCTTTTATTCTGAATAGTTTTTGTTTTGTTCTTAGGGCTTTGAAGAAGACGACGACGACGACTCACACAAAAAGACAGAGTTGAAATATATTTAGTCGGTCACCTCCTCAGACCATTTCTGACTTTCCCTTCCACCTCCAATACTCACCAACTCTTTTTCTCCATTTTTTTTTTATCAAACACTTTATAGTAAAATATATTTTCAAACACATCACGCATGTACTTCTAACATTTACCAGTTTCATAGAAAATCTGAGAGAGTCTGAGGTAGACTACGCATCATAACACGACACGCTTTGGCTTTTACATGCCAACAATTTTCTAAGTACAAACACTGTTTCGGCTAAACACTGCCTGCATCAATATTCCGTTTTTACACTTTTTTTCTTCATTATTTACTCTCACTCAATTTTCTTCTTCCATGTTCTTGCATTGTAGTTGGCTTTTTTGGAAAGATGATAAAGTTGATGGGACTAAATGATATGAAGATGCAATTGTCATTGTAATAAATGCGAAAAAAGTGTGTGCGGATTTGTTTTTGTGTGTTCCATATTGAAAGTTGAAAGTAGGGTTTGTTGATTTTGTGTTTCGTAGAGATAGAAGTAAAAGTGGTAATTAAATTGAGTTGTTGTTATGAAGAGTGAGAGTGGTCACGGGTTTCCCTTGACTTGGATAGAAAAGAGTAGCAGTAGAAGAAGAAGAAGAAGCAGAGGTTTGATTCTGCACTGCCCCACTCACCTCTCTTCCAATCTGGATCCATCATTTTCTTCTATCCAATCAATTTATAAGTACACCACATGCTTTTTTCAATCACAGCATACCATAATTTAATTCATTTAATTCTTCCTTTGACTCAAATTAATTCACTCTACTATTCTATCCCCACTCCATACTACACTTATATTTTCTCAATATTATTATTGTTACTATTATTCAACTTAATATATCAAATATTTTACTTCACTGTGCAATCATTACACTTTATGTATTTACATATATATTTATATCAATAATAATCAAGTGAAGAAGGATCTTTCATCCTTTTAAAAATTTAGTTACACTTTTTTTAAGTTAGTCACTCTCTTGAGTCATACTTCATTTTTTAATTATATATATATGTTGATATATATAACTTTTTTTACCTATGATTGACGTGTCATGTCATCTCAATTGATAATCTAAAAAAAAATGAAGTTTTAAAATAATATAGATGTTGACACTTCAATTTTTGAAAGAAAAAATTCAGTAAGTGAATCCTTGTTATATATATATATATATATATATATATATATATATATATATATATATATATATATATATATATATATATATATATATATATATATACACGTCATCTTTTCTATTCTTTGCTAGTAATTTCATTAGCAGATGAACAAACGTTGTGTGTTGGATTCTTCTAACAAGAAGTGTTGTTCGTAATTTATTTTGATTTTTTGACAACTATGTATATAATGTAAATGTGTTTTTGATAAAATGGTTCGTTTTTAATATTAAATTTATTAAGTAGTGTCAAAATTTTGCAAGATGGTATGAATTGAAATCGAAGCATGAAAAGAAAGTATTTCACTCGTTATTTTTAATGAGATATAATATTAAAGGTGACAATTGGATTTAAAATATAAAATTAAATGAGAGTTAGCATTATTATTTGACGAGTATAGGTTTAAAAATATATTGTTTTTTTATATATAAAACAATATATATATATATATATATATATATATATATATATATATATATATATATATATATATATTATGTATAATTATGGATGATTTAGGATAGGTTAATAAAAATTAAAGACGCAAGTTAAGATTTGATTTATAGAAAGAGAAGCTAAACCTAACATGAAAATGACAAATTTTGTTAGCGTTTGGGGCGATTAATTGCAGCCTATCTACCTACATATCCAATTAATGACAATCACGTTAGGATATGCATAAGGTGCGCGTTTCTAAAAAAGTGCTTTCGTATTTTTCTAACTAAATCCATAATTAATAATTGTTTAGTCTGAAAGCATTGTTAATTAGGTAAATTTAGTCTGAAGGTAACCGTGTGTGTGATGTGAGAATCTTAAGGGTTTCATGCATTAATTAATTTGTCAGGGTTACATTACATTAACCTATCCTAACCCTAATTCCTAATTCCTAATTGCTAATTGCTAATTGGTGACCACAAAATTACAAGCGGGCACCAGCTAATTAAGCTCACCACAATGCATTGCATCAAGAGCTTCTGTGTCAATTTGTCAACGCAACCTTTTCTTCTTATTTTGTTTTATTCTTACAACTAGTCTGCACATACTTCTAAAATCACATCACATCAAGACTTTTTGTGATTAAATTTTAATAGCAATTATGGGAAGAAAGATTTTATGCAAAACACAAAATATCACTCGCAAAATTTTATTTATAATAATATTATTTTTATAGAAAAACAATACAAAAGTCTAACAAAATATTAAAAACTCTAGCTGTAACGTAATTAAAGTACTATAAAAAAATATAGTACTGAATGAGTGAAATATAAAATCCAAATATTTAGTATAGTGTTTTATTGATAATTTGTAAATGGAACAGATAAAGTCAAATCATTCTCTATGTCATTCAATCAATATATTGTTGATAGAAAAAAAAGAAAGTAAAATCATTCTTAAAAATTACTTTAATGATTTCCGGTAACTTTTCACCGTTAAAAGCTTTTTAACATTAACTTTTAATGTTTCCATAAAGTATACCGTGCTTTACAAAATATTTCACAAACTAATATAATTCGTTATCTTACTTCATGGTCATGTGAGATGGTTTTTAAATAATTAAATTTCTTTGTGTGAATTGATATTGTTTGTCGTGTTTGTAAAGTAGAGATGAATTTGTGAGTTTGCGGTTATTTTTTAGAGATGTGCATTGATTTATAAGAATTGATTTGCAGAATTGTTTTCATATTTTATTTTTGTTGATATGTTACGATTTGAGAGTATTATCGTTAATTTTATCAAATTAATCTTGTAATTGAGTTATTTTCATCAAGCACATGAGTGTATTAACTGTTGTTTTCCGCTGCCCAAGATACATCGGTGTGAGTGAAGTGAACCAATTGTGGTAGTGTTATTTAATGGCAACATACACTAGGATGAGTGAAGTGAATCGATATTAATTTTGGTGTGTGAGTGAAAGGAAGATGGGATGATATGTGAATGCTCTGTGAGAGGTTGCGCATCGATTACATAACTTGTGTGGTTACGTGTGTGTGAAGAGTGACATCGGTTATGTAAACGGTGTTGTGTGTGTGGGTGGTGATTTTTTAACTTGTTTTCTCTTCTTCCAATATATTTTAAACTTCTTAACCAACAAATTAGGTACAAATTTTAATTTTAATTTTATAACTTTTTTCCACATTCATACGAAATTATATTTATTTATTTTAACATTTATTTAATTTTTATTTTTTTTTAAATTCGTATTATTTAATTTTAATTATTTTTATAACATCAAATTACAAAATCATTCTATTTTTTCATCAAGGATATTTTGGTAATTTTCAAATTCTATCTATTTTCACAATTTTTGTTATCTATCACATCAATCAAATCTTTCACTAACATTTATAAAATCTATCTTCAAATTCACTCACTTTATTCTTTAAATCTACTTAAAAAAACACATATATTTATCCACTCAAATTCACACAAATTCATCTTCACACTTTCCCAAAATTCATCCACACAAAGGAATACAACCTAAAAGTAAATAAATAATCTGGTAATATTTTTATGATGGTCTAAATTGTATAGAATTTATATTTATATTTATAAACAGAGTCATCTTAAAAAGATTTATTTATTATAATAATATTTTGGGAATGTTATTTTATTATTTTTGAGTTCATAAATTTGTTGTTTTAAGTTATTTTAATAGAAGATTATGTTAGATCCTTATATAAATTTAGTTTATATTTCATTATTGTTGTATTTGCTCCCCTTTTCTTTTTCTAAAAGTCCTAATTTTGCACATTAGTAAGTACTATTTTTAAAATAATCAAATAACTAACCAAGAACTTTGTTATGGAAGATAAGGAGACACTAGAATTTAAGGTAGTAATATAAATTTCAATAATTGATGTGATTATTTTAAGTAGCAAGGTTATTAAGTGCATAATGTATTTTGTATCATTAATCACGGGTCTGATGACGCAATCGTTATATTAAGACATACTAATGTACATCACAAATAGGATTAAGTCGAGACTTGAATTATTCATAAACGAATTCATTTCCGTACGTCAAAGGCTTGATTAAATTTATTTATTTATTTAAAGTTAATAATTTGGTGTTAATGAGTTGGAACATACGTGTGTATCACAGTATGTGTGTTATTTATAGCATTTTGATTGATTTATTTACTTACTATACTTTCATGCATGCGGAGATTTGTAATTTTCAATTTATTATATGCTTTATTTGTATGTACGTAATAGTTAACTCAATTTCAATTTTCAAAATATCATACTTTAAAACAAGTGGTTATTAATCACTTTCTTTGACAAAAAAATAAAATTTAATATTTTATCTTGCAGATATAAAATAGTGTTTAATTCCATTTTACTTGTATTTTAGTATAAAGACAAATGATAAATGCTATAAATAGTTAAACATAAATATTGAATGAATCGGGTAAAATTTGGATAACAAAAAAATAATAAAAATTATAAATGAACAAATTAAGACAATTTAAACTTTATATTTTATAAACTATTGGAATTTAAGTAATGTTAGACGTTACTATAAATATTACGATAGTTGCGCTGATATCTCAAAATTTATCTATCCTTTTTCATCACATGAAAAAATTTATTAAAGAATACAAAATATGTGGTATGGGAGATCACATCAAACCCATAATAAAATTTATATTTCACGAAACATATACAAGTTATACCTATTATCAAAAAAAATTAAATAAATACATGGAGGTAAAATATTAAACAATTTATATTCTTCTCTACGAAGAAAAACTAAATTAACTAATTTATCATCATCACAATGATTTTCTTCACGAAAACATGAGAAACTTTGAAATGTATATACGTAATAAGTACTTGTTGGGAATAATCCAAGTGAATCAAGGTCCTACATTGGGTAGAAAAGACAAAGTTAAACATTATATAAGATGAGAGACCCATAACCACATCATCTTAAGGCTCTGGGTTAAAAGTGGTGTCAAATACTTTATATGTGTAAGATCAATGTTATATGCATAGAACCACAATCTCTAGTCAATGACTATAACCATATATGAAAAAATATATATATAAACCCAACAGTAATAACGTCATCTCCTTTTAAACACTACTAACAATTCTTATATTACATTTACAAGAAATAACTATTTTCTAACCAATGTCTTTGAAAACTCTCCCTCTAAACATGCTCCAAACCATAAATATCGAGTGTGTCTCTTATCATTTTGAATTTGTTAATAAACAAAAAAAAACATTTTTTTAATGAAAATTCATTTTCTTGAACAAATATCAACTCTATTTTATACACACAATTCCAATTAATAAATTATTAAAAATATAAAAAAAAAACTGAAGGAAATTTTTTATAAAAGAAAAAGAGAATCAGATTATAAACAAATAAAATTAGTTAAATCGTGATTTATGCATTTATACACAAATAATGAAATTGATTTATTAGTTTATAACATGTTAACTAATAAGTGATTAGTTTGAAAGAAATAAAAGAATTAATTTGAATAGAACGACAACTAAATAGAACTTGGGAGATAGGGTAATCTAAGTAGACAAACTAATGCAGGTGTGATGTGTGGTGAGGTGAACTAAACAACTTGAGATTGCATTTTTTTTATTAAGTGAATCAGTAAATCAATCCATTTAACTCATCAATTCGTGATGGATCACACTGAGTTCAATTTTTTTTTTGCTTGTTAATAAGTGAGTTGAGTTTGGTTGACTCACTAAGTAGTCAATCCCCGGATAAGTCAGGTCGGGTTAGGCCGGGTGACTCGTTTTGACAACTCTGGTCAAAATTATATATAATGTGCTATGGAAGCTGAAGAAATGGTAGGTATGGATTGTCACAAAGTCATATAGAGGTTGAAGTTTCTCACTATGAATTAATGAACATGGGGAGGGGGGTGTATTCTAACTAGAGATTGTTGGCAAAGAAATTGGTTATTCATGTGAAGATTTTTTGTAGTCTATTCCATGAGCAATGTACTATATTTACAGAGTTAAGGTTTGTGGTTATTCTTTACTACTATCCAATATTATTTTGCAGTTTTGTACATAAGTCTGGACACCACAGGTGTTCTACTTTATTTATATTGTTTTGCCGATAAAAAAAAAAAAAAGGCCCTTGCCTTTTTGAATTTGCATTAATATTGAATTTAAAAGATAACAAAGACAAAGACAATGGAAAAAAGGATCACATGATTCTTTCAAAGAACATCATAGGAAGTGACAAAAGAAAACCTGAAATGACATGGAAGGTAGTATTACAACTAAGACATTATATAATTTGTGTACATGTAAAATTTGGTAATTATTATTTTACACTTTTTTTATTCTAAATTCTTTTAAATATATATCCTAAAAAACTGAAAAAGCCATTATAAATGAATGTTGACATGGCTTTTCAAATAATGAGTGTCATGCATTATGTGTTATAATTAGATGGTAGTATAAAAGTGTTTTGATAACAGGAAGTCACATAATAACGTTATTAGTAGTTATTAATTAGTTAACTTCCATATATAATTAATCCTTATGGAAGACGAAGTTGAAGGTTGGATGACATTTTCATCGTATTATAATTGATGAGACTTACAAGATTCATGTGGTGCACGTGAACTTCCAATTGTACGGGCGGGAAAAGAACCAATCAACCCAATAACCAAACCAACAATTCAACACTCTCAAGAACTTGCATGGAACATATCCCACTACTCTAACAACCCAACCTTTTTTTATTTTCTTTCTTTACACAAAAACAGACTTCAAAATAGATAAGTCATTGTTACTTCTTTATATTCTTATATATAGAGAGAGAGATGAGATAAAAAAAAAATATAGGTATAGTGAATGTAAAGTTTTAGTTAAAAACAGTTGAAGTTTAGAGGTAAAATATATAATGTATGGGAAAGAGAGAGAAAAGAGGAGAGAGAGAAGAGCACACGAGTGTTTCCTTTTGTTTTAAAAAAATACATAAATATGTGTGTGGGGTAAAAGAGAGAGGTGAGAGAAAGTTAGAATAAGAATATATATTTTGGTGAAGGTAGAAAAAAAAATGGTTATAAAATAATGAAGAATTTAGTTTGGAAACATATTTGTGTTGTGTTGTTGTGTTGTGTAGGAGATGGAAGAAAGGTCCAAGGGCACCGCTTTGGGGCTGTAGCCACCCTGTCTTCTTTTTGAAAAGTCATTTTCTCATCTTAAAAACACCTTAGCGTATACCCTCTTCCCATGTAGGCCCTCCTTGAAAGCTATGTAGATGTTTCTATTAACTCTTGTATTTTTTTTATTTTTCAATTTAAATTAAATTGGTTGCATTTTCTAGAGTGAGAAGAGAAAAGACAATATTTTTGAAATGTAAAAAATAAAAAAAAGATTTTTGAAATGTGAGTTATTATAGTTGCATATACATATACATAGTAGTAGTAGTGATGTTAACCATCAATCTCTTATCTTTGCCTAACACTGGTGTACCACCAAATTCGTACAAATATTACTTGTGTGAGTATAAAGAGGTGAGGCGAAAGCAAAGTGTAGTTGTAGCCCCTGTCTGAGTCTGAGATTAACTACTTGTTACTTACTTACTTACATAGAGGACGCAGAGTGAATGGCAATTGCAGCCGCAAACTCATCACCCACCATGAGTCTCAGCCAGAGCCAGAGCCAGGAGGACGTCACCACCGCCTCCACCACCAACGACAACACCAACAACAGTAACAACAACAACACCACCACCGATAACAAGCCCGATGATCACGAGCATGACATGGTTATGCCCGGTTTTCGCTTCCACCCAACCGAAGAAGAGCTCGTGGAATTCTACCTTCGCCGTAAGGTGGAGGGAAAGCGTTTCAACGTTGAACTCATTACTTTCCTCGATCTTTATCGCTATGACCCTTGGGAGCTTCCTGGTATATATATAGATATACATACACACACTCGCATACGCATATATTAAAGTTTAGCTTCCCTTTTCCTCAAGCAATTCTGGGAACTAACTCCCCCTTTCTTCTGCCATCTCCCACTGATTTTTTATATATATATCATTCCTTTCTCCTAGCTTGTCCCGCTTCTTATATAGATGATTCTCCCACATACATATATATGTCATGTGCAATTTTGTCCTATGTTTTCATGTTGGTTATTTGATTGAATTCAGATGTGTGTTGTGTTCATGGATCCTCCAATTTTTGATGAAGTGTGTTTGTGTGTGTGTGTGTGTGATGAACAGCCTTGGCGGCTATTGGTGAGAAGGAGTGGTACTTCTATGTGCCGAGAGATAGAAAGTATCGCAACGGTGATCGTCCCAATCGTGTCACCACCTCTGGGTATTGGAAGGCCACAGGAGCTGATAGGATGATCCGTACCGAGAATTTTCGCTCCATCGGCCTCAAGAAAACCCTAGTTTTCTATTCTGGGAAAGCTCCCAAAGGCATACGAACTAGTTGGATTATGAACGAGTATCGCTTGCCGCAACACGAAACCGAACGATATCAAAAGGTACCACATACCACACACCTCATATGTACGAATTTCCCATAATCGATGCACTTGCTGCTTCTTCTTCTTCTTCTTTCATGATATGTGTAGGAAAACCCACCGGGTCTTAGTTTTGGTTTTATGATTATTCAACCCTAGTTTGTTTTAAACTTAAAGTAGTTCGTCTTGGTTTTGGGTTTGAGTCGTTTTCGTTGGCTAGATTTTATCTGGTGTTGCTAGAGATTCTTCCTTCCGAAATCATAGCTAGATTCGAAGCTATGGCACACCAAAATGCTATAGCAGCGCGAAACTTGCAGCCACTCATGGGTCTAAAGTCAAGATACTCGACCAAGATGGAGAAGCCGAGAGGTGAACAATTAATGAATACGTGATAGAAGGAGGGATTGAAAATTTAAAATAAAAGTGTTGGCAGAAAATCAAAACAACCAGCACCGTTTGTCATTAATTCACTTTCTTTATCCTTTTCTCTCGCACACATTTATGACTGCATGCATGAATTTTGAAGTCTTATCATAAATTCAATCCGTGCCTCCCTCCGTACTGGTACAAAGTTTTTCTCAAACTTTGTCCGCTCATTGATCTTTTTTCATCAAAACCTCTTCACGGAATGCTTAATTCCCGAACATAAAAATGATTTTTGTTTCTATTTCCAGGCTGAGATATCGCTGTGCCGCGTGTACAAGAGAGCTGGAGTAGAGGACCATCCCTCCCTCCCTCGCTGTCTCCCGACAAGGCCATCTTCATCAAGAGCTTCTTCGCACTCCGAAACCAAGAAACACAACGAGATGGTTCATCACAACATGGGATTCGTGGGGCAATCGAAGCCAACCGAACACATAGTTGAGAAAATGAACGAAACGGAAGCAAGCAGTGATGTGAACACGGCTCTTGGACTTTCCAAATACAATGCTTACCGTGCTGCGATGGGTGCACTGAGCAGCACAATGGCACTTCCGGTTGTTCCGATGGACGAGGAAGGGTTGATGATGATGCAGCATCAGCAGCAGTCTAAGCAAGCAGCGGCACACGCAGGTGTTTCTGGGATTGGCACAATCTTCTCTGCTGGACCTTCTAGTTCCAACAACAATGGAATCGTGAACATGGATGATCTTAATAGGCTAATGAGTTACCAGCAGCAGTACTACAATGTTCAAAGCCATCCCAATCAGTTCTCTACTCTGCTGATGCAACCATCACCGGTAGTGTCTCTCACCTCGCTACCAAATCCACTTCCAACCACCTTCTCTGACCGACTCTGGGAGTGGAATCCAATCCCAGAGCCACCAAATCAAGAGTACAGCAACATGTCCTTCAAGTAACCACTTATCAATATTATATCTGTGATCTGTGAACTGCACATACATATATATATATATAGAGAGAGAGAGAGAGAGAGAGACATTTATCTGTGCTAATTTCTACTATCAACTTTATCTAGGTTGTTCTCGTTACTCTGATTAATCCTGTGTCTTATCTTAGATTTCAATAACATAATTGTATGACACACTCTCATCAATCATCAATATATGTATTTGTCGGTAGCACTTTTAGGGTTTTAGTTTTAAGCCATTTTTATTATTCTTGTTTCTATATATGCACTTTTGATTGTGCATATAGAAAAAATGGATTTTCAAGTTATAAATTTTGTGTTAAATGTTTTATGTTAGATGGATAGGCAGAGTAGCGTTTCTTCCAGTTTTTTCATAAAACGAGGACTGTATATACATGACAGTTCTGTCATAGAGTAATTAAGATTGACATTCTCATAAGTAAATTCAAAACGTAACACTATAATTAAGATTATTTTTACATAAACAAAACTAATCCCAGTGTAGATAGAACACTACGTACTAAGATTTATTTCAAACAAAAGGGATCCCAATTTAGATAGGATACACCAAATCATTAAAGAAGATTCCAGCCTCAATTTTCAGCTTATTTAATGGAGAGAAACATATATAAGATATATGTGTGATTTTAGTGTTGCAAATTTATATATAGATGAGGTGTTTGGCCATTGAGTGCCTACCATCGTAAGTCAAAAGTAATTTTTACGATATTTTTTTGCTGATATAGAAAAGTCGTAAGTCAAAAGCCATTTAGTTAATAATAGGGTAATTTTAGAATAAGAAATTGACCATTTACACTTCAATAATACACTTTGGAATATAATTGGAGAGTAATAAGAAAAATAGAGAGAAAATTTGACTGGGAATGTTACAAGAAATCAAAGAACAGTTTATTATGTAAGGCCAAGCTTCCAGAATAAATTACACAGATATTGATGCTAATGTGTTCTTAAATAAATCTGACAAGTTATCCAATCCATTTTATTTTATTTTTCAGAGCTTAATGTTTATGATCATCTATTCCATGTTTACTTTTTTCATTTCTCATCAAACATCACTTATTAGATATTTGTTTTATTCTCTACATTTCTATTCTTTTTATACACAAAAAAGAATCACTATTTTTATTTTCCTACTATATATACACTCATGATAGTATAAAATCTATATAATTGTTTTATCACATAAACTTTAAAGTCGTAACTTTATTTTGGTAAAATCTGTTTTATATATATAAAAAAATACAATAATTAAAAATGGCTCATTGAATGGGTTAAGAAAGAAGCCGAAATAATTAACGACTTCATGTTTGTTTTCAATTTTATAATATTTTCCTGATTGAGTATTAGTTCCAACAATACTATAATACTCAGTGGAAAATCTTCCACAATATTGTTGGACTTTTATTTTCTGGAAGACTATATATCGTATTAATTCAAAATTAAGATTGATTCCCGCACTTCTTTCTATCAATCTCTTAAGCATGTATTTCCACACTTTTGAAAAATGAATTCTATATTATGATGTATATTATACATTGTTAATTAGTATTACGCATTTTGACAACATATATAATCCTCATTTAAAATACGATTAAATCTGTCTTATTAATCACTTCATATTATATTAATATATATGTTCACATGTAAAGCTTTCGTTTGGCTGATATCTATATCTTCTCCTACACTTTGAATGTGATCGATGAAAATGTATATGTTTTCTAAAAAAAATATTCTGGGAATTGGGGTAATAATACGTGTTTTCACAAGTTTATTTCAATATATTTCTCATTTCATATATGTGTAATTTTGTACACCAATACAAACTTGTGTAACAACTTGATTTGCAGTTTGGAAGTTCCACATCGACCAAAGATAAAGTCAATTCACAATATATAAGTGGGTGCAATCACCACCTTACAAGCAGGTTTTAAGTTCTATAGCGTTGAGTTAGGCTTAAAACTCACTTCTCACGATGGTATCAAAATCAAGTTGGAGTCTATCCTAGCAAACTTATTCTATAAATTATATATTGATATGCAAATGCTTCGTATATAACAAAATTATATAAATATCAATATGCCAGCTTCCAAATAATTAAAAACATCAATAAAGTAAATATGAAATTCATAGCTCTACAATAACATGCAATAAAAATTGACATAAATGTTTTGAAAGTATATAAATAGTTTTTCACGTACATTTCATATGATATATGTTTGTAAACGCAGTATCTGGTTTTTGCGCGGTAGAACTCTTCCAAGAGATTGTGATAAAAATATATATACTGAATGTTTTAATTAAAAAGATAGTAAATTTAATTTGTTATGCTTTTACGTATGGTATATCATACCAATGTGATTGTTTTAAGCAAAATTTAGATCACGTTGATATAAAAAGTTTGAAGATATATGAGATAATAGTATATATTTACTATTTATTTAATTTACAAAATATATGCTTGTCTATGTACCTAAATTATAGAATTAAAATTTTAATTATTTATGATTTGAATAATACATTTTCTTGTTGAAATTTGTTATATGGTTTACACAGAAAAGGAGTGCTATAGCATTAAAAATTTTGGTAAAATTAACATTATTACGGTTTTTAGATTTTAATTGTGATTGTATAAATAAATAAAAGTAGTATTTAAGGTTTATAGTTTTTTAATATATTAAAAATGTTGGTTGGTATGGAAAATTAGCTATGCAGACTGGCATAACACTTAATGGTATTGATTTCCAATTTATTAGCATGCCGCATTTTTTTACTTCCTTTTAGAGCTGATAATGAAAAGTTTGACCCACTCAAAAAAATAATTAAATGAACGTTAGATTACTCTGTATCAGTATTATTAAATTGGTTTTATATACATTAATTATGGATCTATACTAAACGAATAATGTATCAGATTAGTAGAAAACTTTTTAGTATATAAAATCAACTTATGCTATGAATATATTAAATAATAGTGTAATATATTATACAACCTATATATAAAGTCATGATGTTTATATGATTTTTTTAATGTCTTTGTGATAGAAGAGACATTTTTAATGTTGCCCCCACAGCGACAGTTTTCACTGAAATTTCATATTTTAATGATAATTCTTGAAGTGGTTCTAATTTATATCAATATTTTATTGAAAAAAATTAACCAGACAATTATTAGGAAAAAAAAAGGTTTATTGTTGGAGTGGTATGTTTCTTATTTATTTATACATGAAGCAATTATATTTAAAGATAATTTTAAGAAAATAAATTTATATAATATTAAAAACTAAAAAAGGAAAGAACTTTGAAGAAAAATGACTGTGTATAAGGAGAAAGTCCTTTGAAATAATAAGTATGTAATGACAGGCATGGTGTGTGGTCACAGCATCGCACAGTGTTTCCCGTGAACAAAATAAAGGACAAACTACTTTTATTTAATTTTTTTTAAATCAATACCTTGGTTTATATATATATATATATATATATATATATATATATATATATATATATATATATATATATATATATATATATATATATAATCTGACAACTGTAATGTGCAACTATTTTATCTTACTATATTTTAAATTTGTCATAACTAATTTATACTTTTAATTTCTTTGGATTTTGAAAAATATTACAATCTAGAATCATAAGGCTCCGTGTTGAAATTGGGTTCGTATTTGGTCACAACCATCGATTTTCATTCGGCCCATTTCTGTACAAGGCCCATACTGAAGAAAAAAATTGCTGAAAGCAACATGTACAGGCTTGGGTTGTAAATTGCTTCAAAATAAATTTCTTGAAGAATATTTAATGAATGTGTCGTATTAGTTTAATGAAAGAAGTGTCTGAAGAAGAAGAAAAAAGTCCTCACTAAAAGTAAAATCAAAAGTTTCATCTTAAACATATATATTATTAATATTATGATTATTTTTTTTAGGGTTCAGGGTTTTCGATGTCTTCTTTTAAATTATTGTAACTTTTATTGACATTAAAAGTATAATAGAGAATATCTGAAAATACATAAAATACTTTTGTTGATCTCAAATTTTGTTTCTCTCGAGCTCCAATTACATTATATCCAACTATAGGTTCACTCTGTCTCCTAATTTCTTTCTTCTTGCATCAATAATGTTTTGGAAACAAAGATAATAAAAAAAATTCTAAAGTGACTTATTAGATGTTTTCTTCCAAACCAATATTCAATCGTCAATATTTTGGCTCTTTATTTAGTGAGTAGAGTATTATAAGTGTAATTTCACCTGTCCATGATGAATAAGAGAAATCTTTCTCCTCCTCTATGTTTATAGTCATGTAAGGATATATAACGATACTTTAACTCACTTTTTTTATCTACTACTCTCATCAATCTTAGATCATCATATCACATCACTACAAAAAATTAAAATAGATGATCTAAGAGTGATGATAATGATAAGTTAAAAATAAGTCAAAAAAATATGTATGACATTATTATCCTTTTTCAGAGTATAACTAAAAACATTTTCTTGTTATAATTAATGTATATTATCCTTTTTCTTTTATCTCATTTCAATATCTTGTTACATCTTATTATAGGCACAAACAACACATTTTCATAGTGTTGTCTTGTTTATCTTTTTTACATTCAATCGATAATATTATGCTATCTACAAGTGTTATATTTTATTCTATTTGCATCAAAATAGTTACTCTTTATGACCACTCATACTATTTGTATAATTAGGAATGTCAAAATATATATATATATATATATATATATATATATATATATATAAAATTTTGAGGTGTCAAATATATAAAATATACGAACTCTAATTTAATCTTTGAGGGGTAAAAGATATAGTCTTTGAAACAAAGAAAAAGATTAGAAATAGATAAAAGAGTTAAATATCTAAAAAAGAGGATATTTTATGACGATGTAACTTTAGAGTATGATTTATTTTGCATGTTTAGAATATGAATGAAAGAATATGGTACTTCAAAACAATCAACTAGTTATGGTGCAATGGTTGTCGAGAAACATAATATCAAGAAGACAAAGATAAAAAAAAGTTTCGGCGGCAACCATGTTAAATTTTCAAAGATAAAAAACTCATCAGATGAGAGTCATTAAGAAAGATACCATAAAGATTTATCTACTTAAAATATGATTTTTATGAAAATGTGCTTCTGTCCAACTTTAGTTTTTTTTTTTGTTTTTTCAATTTTATATATTGATAATTTTCTTATTTTATTTTTTATTGTTTTTAATATGAGTCGAGATAATCTAATTATCTTATTTAATTATATTTATTTAAAAAAAATCAAAGAAAATTCAACTTCATTTTCTTGAGTTTCTATTTCTTTTCCATGTGCCTTTTTATAGAATATCTGTATTTTCTTGGTAGGATTGGTCTTCGATATCTTCTAAAAAATTATAAAAGATTTAACCACTACCGAAAAATACGATTTATTTTGTAATATTTCCTTTTATTTTTTTACACATGATTTGTATTTTCACAATTTTTTCATAATTTTTTTAAAGTAAATCCTGACTTCTAATCTTGCAGCCAATTAATAATAATATTTAGAATGTTAGGTTTTATTTTTCTTAATTTTATAGTGAAAATTAGAATTAATTTATTTTATAACTTTGATCCAACGTAATCCTCAAACTTTAAGAATATTTGAATTTAATTCTTTTAACTAAATTTTGTTAATTTTATATAATATTTTAAATGCGTTTCATACATTTAAAAAGTTAAATAAATTTAATAAAATTTGATTAAAATAATTAAATTTAAATATTTCTAAAATAAAATGATTAAATTAAATCAAAATTTCAAAAATCAACGATATTTTAATTTTTACTTTAAAGAAAGATAAGAATCGATAAAGAATGATACCTCCATCGCTAATGGCGCAATTCACGATTACACTTATACAGGTTTCTTGATCCTTTCTTCGGAAACCACTTTTTTTTAGATCAAACCTCTTCACACAAAGACACACTCAAACTCACAAGACAACTAAGAGAAGAAATTGAAGTTTTGTATATTGCATTTTACAGAAAAATGCATGTGCACTATACGGTATGTAGAGATGTACAAAGTTATAATAAAGATAGCAAAAACACGTCTTTTCATTATACTAACACTATGTTTTCTTTCTCTTTTCAAATTTTTAAACTTTTTCTTCCTTTGAAGTTCACTCTGCATTAAAAAAAAAAAACTACCCCTTGAATAAATTTACTTGACCTTCACTCGAGTATGTTTGAGAAGACGATAAAAGAGTTAGCATTAACTTTTCTAACAGCACAAGACGTTGGCTTCTGATCGTATTAATTTGAAAGAAAACGATAGAGTTTGTAATGTAATCTGTAATATATATGAGGTAAAGGGACAACTGTGATTAAGTTTTGTAGGAAGGTCGAAGGAGAAGAGAGATTGCTTTCTAACAGTACACAACCAATTATTGTGTCTTTATTTATAATTAAAAAGAAATATTTAAAAAAAGGGTGACGAGAAGAGAAGAGTAGTTTAAATGAGGTTGGAATCGGAGAAGGGAAAGTTGTGAGGAAAGAAGTTTGAGAAGATGGTGTCCCCGATGTCAACGATTCTGGTGACGGGTGGGGCGGGCTTCATCGGATCCCACACGGTGCTCCAGCTTCTCAAACAGGGTTTCCGGGTTACCATTATCGACAACCTCGACAACTCCGTCATCGAAGCCGTTCACAGGGTTCGCCGTCTTGTCGGTCCTCACCTTTCCAACAACCTCACCTTCTGTCACGGCGACCTCCGCAATCCCAACGATTTGGAGCCACTTTTCTCTCAGACCAAGTACTTTCTACTCTCTCTCTCTTTCTCTCTCTCTCTGTCTTTCCGTTTGCGTGATGCATTGTTCCGTCCATCGCCGCCAGGTTTGACGCTGTCATCCACTTCGCCGGCTTAAAGGGTGTTGGAGAAAGCGTTGCAAAGCCCCGGCGTTACTACGACAACAATGTGGTGGGCACTATCAACCTTTTTCAGGCAATGGCTAAATTTAACTGCAAAAACATGGTTATTTCCTCCTCCGCCACTGTTTACGGCCAACCCCATCAAGTTCCATGCGTGGAGGAGGACTTGCATTTGCACGCCATGAATCCCTACGGAAGAACCAAGGTAGCACACTATATATACTCTGGTTGAATTTAAGATGAAAGAACTTGACATTCACAATGTTTGTGTGCGTGTGTAGCTCTTTGTTGAAGAAATTGCCAGAGACATTCAGAGAGCAGAGGGAGATTGGAGAATCATTCTGCTGAGGTACTTCAATCCGGTTGGGGCTCACGAGAGTGGGCAGATTGGGGAAGATCCAAGGGGTATCCCCAATAACCTCATGCCTTACATTCATCAGGTTGCTGTTGGAAGATTGCCCGAGCTCAAAGTTTATGGTGATGATTATCCCACCAAGGATGGCACCCCGGTGAGTCATTCAATCTGCTTCGTTTTTCTTCACATTACAGATTGCGTCACCGGTAACAGTTTATGATTGTGTGTGAATGCAGATCCGGGATTATATCCATGTAATGGACTTGGCAGATGGTCACATTGCTGCCCTTCGAAAGCTTTTTGCAACAGACAACATTGGTCTGTCATCACTGTCGTAAAACCAGTGAATACCTTAAATTTCTTACCTTTTTTTCCCTCGCCTACCACTCACAGACAATTTCTTCACTGATTAGGTTGTACTGCCTATAATTTGGGAACTGGGCGTGGCACATCGGTGCTTGAAATGGTTGCTGCATTTGAAAAAGCTTCCGGCAAGGTCATTGTTCATTTTGTATCTTCCTCACTCACATCACATCACATCGCATGATCTTTGTAAATGTAGTGTACCTACGCACTCAACTCAACTTAACTGTTCTTTGCCTCTTCCTTTTTCCAGAAAATTTCGATGAAAATGTGTCCCAGGAGACCAGGAGATGCTACTGCTGTGTATGCATCCACGGAGAAAGCTGAGAAAGAACTTGGTTGGAAGTAAGTTTTGTATTTCACCTACATTTACATCATGTTACTTCCTTAAACTATAATTATCCATCAATTTAATCTCTGTAGTTGATACTGCTACTTGATTCAATCATTTTAGTTCCCTACCAATTTGATCTCTAGAATCATAGACCAGATTGATGATGCACAGCAAAAGCAAAATTTGAGATTAAAGTTAGGAATCAAATTGGCATATTCTTGAGAATTAAAATTACTGTGTGTGTTGGCACAGGGCAAAATACGGTATAGAGGAAATGTGCAGGGACCTATGGAACTGGGCGAGCAAAAATCCATGGGGATACCAGGGGAAACACTAGCTTCATCCCAGACACGACACGTGTGCCTTGTCGTTTTCGGATTCTTCCACTATACCATATCATCTTCACTAATAATATTTCATCTTTCTTCTGTTGATTCAATTGATTGATTCTTTACACTATCTTAGCCTAAATATTTGTCTGATTTTGATTTCTGATATTGTAGAAAGCAGAACTTCTGAGTTATATATGAGAGCCAATTAAATTATTTTCCATCAAACAGTGATCGAATGTCTCTTCAAAAATATTATTATTGTTATCACATGCTATTTTGGTACACATTTTGTTGGCTGCACTTACAGCTGTTTCAATTTTCTTAAGAGATTGCTGGCTGGCCATTCTCTGTGTAGCACATGTTGAGACCAATCCATCCATACCAACCATGTGTTTGGTTTGTTCTACGTCAAAAACCTTCAAATTTGTGTAAAAAACGTGAATAACCAAAATTACATGAAATAACTTCCAATATTTTGAACTAATTTTCTTCTTCTTTTACTTTTTTCTACGCTCATATATAAAAAATACCCAGTGAGTGTAATTTAATTCTGAAGCATTATATATCAATTTCTACATCGATAATATATGACGGTGAGCTTAAAAACAGTAAAACAAAAATCAGCTACCTTGTAATAAATGTGGTTATGCAGAAAGAAAGGATGATTGTGTCATATTTTACTGGTTTAGTTCACAAAAATGACAGGAAAGGGAAATGCAGATTGGTTGTATCTTTCTGTCCCTTGTCGAAAAAGTTGTCGGTGGTTTATAATTTTGTATGGATGATGAGGCTAAATTTGTGGTGGTGTGGCCACGTATAAATCAAAATCTAATCGTGGCCTCAACACCTAAGAAAAAGGTGTGTGAAAGTGAATGATGTTTTGGTGAAGAATGAGTTGTGGAGGCAATTAGATTAATGGCTGGACTTAGGTGGTGTTCGATAAAATACAATACAATGTACTATTTTCACCTCAGTCAACAAAATTTTTAAAGAACATGTGGTGGGAGTGCCCACAAGTATGAGGGTCATCATTTTTTGTGTCTATAAAGGAGTGGGGCATGTTCATTTGTTTCCCAGTTGTTACTATTTCCTACCAAATATTAAATGTATAAAGTAAAAACAAAGTGCATCTTGCTCTTTGTTTGATTTTATTTACTATTTAATTACCAATGAGTACAATTTTACTCTCTCATCACTTATTAATACAGTCACTGAAAGGAGTCAACTTTAATACTGCATGATTTACCTTTTCTCTTTCAACTACCCAAAAAAGTAAACAAAGTTAAGAAGATGTCAAAATTTTAACCAATATCTTTGACCCCCATAATCTGATTTTAGTGACCAACTGAGAATGGAACTGAACTTTTTTGGAATAAACTTCCTTAACCATAAAAAGTTATGTAAAATAAAAACGAACCATTTTCCTTAACCATGTTTTCTAAATTGGCAACAGGGTTGAGTGTTTTTCAGGAAATAATTATTTTCTGAAAAACATTCTAATCTATTTTCTTTTAAGCGTATAGTTTCATAACAACTCACCCATATTAAAAATTCAATCCACAATATTATTCTTGACTATTTGTCTCTTTAAAGAAGGTAAACTTAATTATTTCATTACCACATTTATTGTTTGATTTGGTAGGATTCTTAAAAAAGTTTGAGATTTATTATCATGACTAGAATTATGATAATGAAAATAATTATTATAATTATAATTCAAAACTATTCTTAATTACTAAGGATAAAACAGTAACAATTCAAATAGATGATATATATATATATATATATATATATATATTATTAGATTATTCTAAGATATACGTAGTAAAAATGAATGACGAAAGAAAGCTATAAAATTATTAAATGTTAATGATACCATATTAATACTAGAGAATTATTGAAATGAGAGGTAAAACACTGTAATACATCTCATTGAAACGAGAGGTAATACAGTGTATTACCTCAAGGAAATATTTATTGATCAACTCAATGATCTTTCAATAGAAAACTGTTATATAAAACTAAGTAGAACAAAACTTGTTAACAGAAGAAACAAAAGAACAGCATAATCAACAGAAAAATAAAGAAAAATAAAGGAAGAAATAGAAAAGTAACAATTTAATCATAAATGTATAATCTTATCTCTGCAACAATTCATTCATGTAATGCCCTGTTGAAAATCATTTGCACTTCGTGATACACTTTACTAGATAAGCAAACTGCAAATAATCTATTATAATTCTAACAGCTATACTTGTATATATTATTGTTATTGTATACACACAACTCAGCACCTTTGAAGTTGTGCTCCTCTAAACCTAAACTGAGATTTAAATTATAATTAAACTACTCTAAACGCGTTTAAGATAATTTAGCGGAATGACGGTTATGCCTTTTAATAAGAAGTCAAATTTGTTATTCAGCTAAGATACTTCTCTTGTCCGAGACAACCCTTTCAGCCACCACTTTGCCTACTGAATGACGACTACTCTTGCTAGTTCCACTGGTATCTTTCCTAGAGACAGAACGTTGCGTGATCCGTATGGGAATTCCACCCAAGTCAAAGTCCTCCTTCAAGGACTTGGTTAAGAACCTGATGTCTGTATCGGAGAGCAGAGTCTTCCCACGCACAAATGCAACAAATGTAGGAGGCCGTGCCTTGACCTGCGTGAAATACTTGACCTTAGGTTGTGCTGCTTGGTCTTTCCAAGAATGCCTGCTCATAACCTGATCAAAACCAACCCATAGTGAGAGATGAGAAAGCAAATTTACTACCAATTGCATATTTTATTGTAACAAAAAGTGACGAAGGAGTAATTGCCTTTTGCAGCCAACGGTTAAGACGAGCCGTAGGTAATCTGGAACACCATTTTTCATATGTATCAATGACCTGATTCAAGACAGTGCTTCGGCCCCTTCCCTCCAATGCTGAAATGAATACAACTGGAATTCCTGTTACCTGTTGACAATGTCAAAAGTCAATGCTAAACCAAAAACACAAAATAAGTTCATTATCATGAACTTAAAAAGCTAAGGGGAAATTGGTAAGGACTGTATGATAAGTAAACAGCCTCTCATAGCACATATCTTCTCCAGTTTGTACCTTGACCAATTTTGACATCTATGTCAAAGGCATAAACACTAAAAGGCCTGATGTGTGACGGTCCAATTTATTGAACTGATAGACTTACAGAGCTTATTATTACAGAACAGACCTGAGGTATAATTGTCTGAATTTCTTGTGGGACCACTTCCATAACCTTCTCGTAGGATAATGATTTGTGTTTGCCTCTTAAAAGGTCCATCTTGTTCACAATCACAACCAGACCTCGCCCTTCTTCCACTGCCCGTCTGGCTATAACGACTTCGGCATGTTTCATACTTCGCTTTGCATTTAAAATCTGGTCAAACAGTTTTTTTTTTTTTTTCAATTAAAAAAACTTACTAATTAGCATATAGAAAGAGAGATGACAAGACAAATCCTTATATAGATCACACATATAAAAGAGGATAGTCCGCAAAGATGCCTCATAAACTTCACATGCAATCATGCACCAAGTCCATCATAATAGACAGGATAACTTCATAAAAGGGGTAGGTCACATTACAGAAGGGGATGAAATTAAACAGTGTGCTTATATCAGAAAGAACACATGCTCTATGGAATATTAATTTATTTGTACATTTTACAAGGAAACTGTCATCATTTTTTGCAAATTTTATCATTTAAGTTCTTTTTTCTGTATTTTACCTATTCATTACATGTGTAATAACTTGCTAACATGTAAAATAGAAGTTAAAAGAATGAAAAAACACTTGCAGAACGATGTTGCTTTGACATTGTTTTGTTTTCTTAACTTTTATTGTGACACATCAACATTCTATTACATATTTAATGGATCGATAAAATGCAAAAAATTAAAAATATGATGATAAAATATAGAAAAAAAAAATTCACTAGTCAAATTCATTTAATAATGATAATTGAATGATAGGATGTGTAACTAAGCCATAAGCTTTTCATACCAAAACCAGCAAAATCTAACAGCTAAGTTAACATTTTCAACCAATAAATGAATTACCAGAACATATTTTAATAGGTCCAAAGTTGTGTTTATTCATAGAAATATGCGAAAAGAAATCGAAAAATAGACTTTGTCGAATAGCAATTTAACAAGCTAATAAATTGTTTGTATTATATCATAGTTGTATGGCGTTGTCTAAATCATATACCTCTTCTGCATCTAGTACCAAAGCAATTATATGAGCCCGGAGTAGACTCTTCCTTGATTGCATAATGCTCAAGGATGCAGCCCCTTTCTCCTGTTTTGTCCTCTGCAACCAACCAGCAGTATCAACCTGAATGACAGCAAAAATGATTATAATTATAAAATGTAACTGAAATTTTAATATTAAATATATACTCAAGTGCATTGGCCATGAGGCTATACCAGATTCAGCATATCTAGTGAGTATCTTCAATAAAAATATAACTTCGGATGCCTATAACTATGCTAAGCATCACGTTTGACCACTAAATCTATGTACACTGTAGACAATAATGTGCCAAAATAAAGATTAAAACATTAAAAGGAAAATCACAATTGTAGCAAGTTGATCAATCTCAACAAAATTGCACAATAACTACAATGGAAATACATTTGAAGGGTATCTGAACTTCGATGAGAACATGCTGACTAGAAATTGCATATTTTTCAGACTGTATTTCAGAACCAAAGACATGTACATGTATGCTCACATGCACAAATTAAATGGAAAAGATGCGTGTGCCAAGAGCTTCTAACTTGAAGGTCAAAGAAACAGAGAACTATCATGTTTTCCTCTTACAAGCAACATTCCTACTTATATCTCTAATCTCTATCAGTCTCTGACATTATCAATACAACCAGAAATCCAGAATCAAGACATTCAATGGTGATTACCAGATAAATTGTTCTTCCTTGAAATTCAAATTGGGTTCTGATAGCATCCCTTGTTAGACCAGCTTCAGAACCCACAAGAACACGGTCTTCTTGCAACAATGCATTCAATAAGGTTGATTTACCAACATTAGGACGTCCGACAATGGCTAACTGCAATGGAATCTTACTTTTGTCAACATCAAGGTTGCTGCTGTCCTCATCGTGGCTATTTTCATGATCTCCTTCATCCGTATCTATGATCAGTAACAATTGAATGGGGAGTTAACATAGTGATAACACAGCAACACACGGTGAACTTAATGTTTACAAGTTTAAATTGCATGTTCATTCCCCCCTCTTTGTGACCAGAAAAAAACTGACCAACAAATAATTAGTTTAGCAAGCCTTCCACGTACCCAAAATGATGAAAGTTATCAAGTGTATAATAAGTGACCAAACAGTAACCTTGTAGTGGTGGTTAATAGTTATCATTCTTTGATTGCCCAATGAAATAAGCTCTTACTTACCATTCAAGACTCGAAGCATATAGTCCTCCAGGAGAGGCCTAAGAGACACATACAACTCATGCATTCCCAGTCCAGTCTCAGCAGATATGGCAATGGGATCCCCAAAACCCAAACGGCACATTTCATTAGCAGCTGTGGCCAGAGAATCATCGGCATCGAATAGGGATTCCGATTTATTCATGGCAACAATAGGTTTGATTTGAGGTGCATGCTTTCTTAACCATTTTCCAACCTCCAGATCAAGAGGATGAATTCCAGCTCTGGTGACCAGCCAAAGGAACACAAGCAGACTAGCACAAATTAGTACTTTGAATGGAGAGAAAGTGATATATTAAATCTGTCTGACATGTGTAATTCATTCATTCCATGCAAATTGAGGAAAGAGAAACCGGAGTATATTCTAACAAGTTGTCTGTCTGACTGAATCCAAGGCAGAGTAAGGGAAGCATGGTATATGCACACAATAGAAAACTGGAAACAAACCTTGCGTCAGTGAGGAAGAGTGCAAAGTTAGACCTTGCCAACACGTTTGCTGTCATAGAAGCAGTTCTGTGGAGGATAGAACCGGAAGAGGCTTCAGCTTCCAGGCCAGCAGAGTCCAAGACCCTGAATCGTAAATCACCCAGCTTGGCAACTCCTTCTCGTATGTCACGAGTAACATGATCATCAGGGGTGTTATACACCAGAGCCTCCCTCCTCCGAATCAGACTAAAACCAATAATAATTAACAACTGCCTCGGGGCTATGACTATGACTAAGCAATAATCAAAGTTTGTGTGTGTATTTCAATGGCTCACCGGTTGAACAATGCAGATTTGCCGACATTAGGTCGCCCTAGAATGACGACAGTGGGGAGGCGAGTAATTTGAATTTGAGTGAAATCAAGAGGTGCAGCACGGGTACAAAACCCCCTCACAGTGACATCCGACGGTAGTGCTGCAACTGCAAAGAAAGTGAGGAACTTTGTTTCTTGAAGAGAGTTGATAGTGACGTTACATATTGCAAAGTGAAAGGAATAATGAGATGAAGAAAGTTACAAGCAAAGTTGTGGAAAAAAAGAAGCCTCCTGATGCGGGTCATTTGATCCCTCGAGCTAGGCTACGAAAAATGTGAAAGTTTCATAAGCATTTTAACAAACACGTTGTGGGCAGTTTACAAGATCCTGCGTTGGGTTGAGATGCTCCCAAGTTTGAGTGTTTTGTTTGTCGTTTTTCAAATGTAGAAACAAATGAGTATCCCCTTAAATTCAAGGAAGAAATAATGCTACACCAATACATTAAATACAAATTTTAAAAAAAGTTTTTATTAAACTATATTAGTTGTTTATTTTTATCCAAATTTCAAATCAATATTGTTTTATCTTCTTCACACGTTAAATTCTTGGGAATATTCAAAACCATATATATTCAATGAAATGATATTTCTTACAGCTTCAGTGTCTTTGTTTTTACATGTATACTAGTACATGATGATTTTCAATTTTGAATTATTTTGAACAATGTAAGTATAATTGTATTTTACAATTTATTTAACTTATTTAAACTTCTGAGTTTATACTATATATAGTTTTTTAAACAAATATTTTTTGGTTTACATCTATGCACATGTAATTTAATTAACTTTGATGTTTTCTCATAATACTTTTTTAATTTTTTTAAGTAAAAAAATCATCTCATCATGCTACAAGAAAATGTGGAAAAAAATAAAGCTTTTCAATGTTACATGATAACGAAATAAAGTGAAATGTTTTAAGAAGTTTAAATCCATCATATATGAAAATAATTTTGTAATTTAGTCATATTATTACTTAAATATTTCATGGAAAATACGGTTAAAGTTATTAAAAACTGATCTATTTGATTTATATTTAATAAAAATAAATAATATCAATATTTTTACATTACCCGAACTTATTTTATTCTGAGATAAATGCCTTATTAAAGTTTAAAATTTTTAACCATTCAATGCAAATTCTTATTAAATTAATATAAAGTAATTTCAAATAAAATTTATAAAAAATACTTTTTATACTTTGAAAGATGAAACAAGTTAAATAAATAAATAATAAATACTACCAGTAATAATATGATTGAGAAAAAAAAAAACATGTTTAAAAGTGTTTAATGAAAGGTGAGAAGACATGACAGTTTTTAATATTTTCTAAATATATTGGTATTGTAACATAAAAGCTGTCAATAACGAAGAGGGAAGGGGGCGTTGTAAATAAAGTAACAAAGAAGACATAAATATAAAAACCGTTAATTGTTTACTTTGTCTCTCTAAATAAATAAAACTGATTGATTTTTTTAATACATAAGATTTTAGATAGTATAAAAGAGATTATTCTATGCAATAAAAATAATATCTTATTTTTTTTACTCACTCCAGAAGTTTTAGAACAAAAATATAATAAAGTTGACTGAAGAATGATTTATCTACAGATGCTATTTTACTAATCTTGAGTTAAGAATATTAACACCTTTTTTAGGAAAAATTTAGATTACTCTTTCATCTAAACTGTGAATTAAAAAGCTTAAAATAATATAAGAAGAAACTAAAAAGAAAAAAATATTTGTAATTATAGAAGTTTATCAAGTAATTAATCCACAAATAAATAAAAAAGAAAATGAATAAAGAAGGAGAGGGTAGTGTAAATATACAGTAGTACTAAATAATGAATCATCCTGGACCAGACCCCATTCCGTTTTGGTTATCTCTCACTCTTTCAACTCTTTCTCTTTCTCTTTCTCTTTCTCTCCCAACCCCATCTATCATTCTATCTCTCTCTCCAAACCACACCACCAAATTCCAATGCATCTTCCTTCTTATTTCAATCACTGCTACTATTACTCTTTCATGCTTTTGCTTCTCCATATTTGAATTCATTTTCCCTGAATCTCTTTCTATCTGATAGGGCAAAAACAAAACCCTAGCCTAGGATATATCTCAGACAAAAACCTCCTTCGTTGGGGTGGCGTGGGTGGATAATTCAACTGCTCCAGCACAGAAGAAGAGAGGAGATGGAAGGAGTACCGCACCCAGTACCCAGAACTGTCGAAGAGGTTTTCACCGACTTTAAGGGCAGACGCTCTGGTTTGATTAAGGCCCTCACCACCGGTACTCTTCTCTCTTTCTCTCCTTTTTCTATAGTTCTCTTTGTTTCACTTATCGTAACATGTTTATATTATGTTTACACTGTCTTCTTCTTGTTGTTGCAGACGTTGAAAAGTTTTACCAGCAGTGCGATCCTGGTGGGTTTGGGTTTTCTGCAATTAATGTCCTTTTTTTTGTCATTTCGTTAGCTGTTTTCTCACTCACCCCCTTTTTTTTTCTTCTGCTTTTAACATTTCCTTCGTGCCCATTATTCGTTTTGTTTTTCTATGCTCCCGAATTATGAGTGTTGCTTCTATCGCCAAATTCATGTACTCTTTTCTGCCTTCCTCAACTGTTACATTTCATTTGGAGTAATAATTCTACTTCTCAAAGCACACATTTATGTCTCGCTCGCTCATCTGTTAATGTTTGAGAGTTTATCTGCACTGCTTGCTCTGAAGGAGTTAGGTTAAAAATTTGTCCTTGGGAAGCTATTTGGAAACGCAAATTATTGGAGGGGGACAGGTTAAAAATTTCTGATCAATTTTTAGAGGAAAGAAAACTGGGCAACCATTATTTCAAAAAAAAAAAAAGTTTAGTTTGAGGGAGTAATATTGCCCCACTACTTCGATTATACTAGCATCTACCCCTCCGCATAAAAAAAAAAAAAAAACTAACATCTACTACACACCGTGTAACGCCTTACCTAGGGACAGATGAGAGTACGCATGGGATGCGGGGTTTGTGCATGTATGAAACTGAGAGAGGGACCTATAATCCTTTCCCCCTCCTTCCTTGGATGTCTTAATATTTTTAATGTGATATATGTCAGGCCGTTGAAGTTTCATAGTTGCTATCTGTTGAATGTGAGAATCTACTGATGATGTTGAACAGTTAGTAATGTTCATTCAAATGTATTCAGTTGAATGTGAGAATCTACTGGTGACGTTGGACCGTTTGTAACTAACAACCTTTCAAGTGTATTCAGTTGAATGTGATTATCTACGGGTGATATTGAACTGATGGTAACAATGATTCAAATGTATTCTGTTAAATGTGAGAATCTCGGGGTGATGTTGAACCATTAGTAACAACCATTTGTTTTCTTCCTCTACTGCAAATGTTTAAAGTTTTATGTGTTTAATGTGAATTTGGTTGTTACTGTGCACAATTGTCACTACTACAAGGTTTTGTGTGTGTCACTCGACTGGGTCTCTTTAATGTTCGTCATGGCTTGTCGTTTCTTTCTGACTTCGGTATGTTTGAAAGTTGTTAGAAAGAAATTAATGGTTATATGAAGGGAATTTAATAAAAAATGGGAGCGAAATTGTATCAATTTCGAATAATTGTTTATCCTAAAGTACTATGCCACAATGCAATTTCAACAGTTAAATGTGATTTGAATAGAGAACATATGAATTGTTATCGAAGTAATTTACATAATTTGACATCCAAAATAGGAAGAACCCAAAAGAGCAATTATTTGAAGTATTATACGAAATATGTTTTGTTAACATTATGTTATTAATTTACAGAAATTGTCTTCCTAGGTAGGAAGAACCGAAAAGAGTGAGTATTTGAAGTGTTATTTTTAATGTTTTTGTTAACAATATGTTATTCTCATTGTAGAGAAGGAGAATCTGTGTCTATATGGGTTTCCAAATGAAACTTGGGAAGTAAATTTGCCTGTCGAGGAAGTGCCTCCTGAACTTCCTGAGCCGGCATTAGGTATAAACTTTGCCAGGGATGGCATGCAAGAGAAGGACTGGCTATCACTGGTTGCAGTTCACAGTGACTCATGGCTGCTTGCTGTTGCTTTTTACTTTGGTGCCCGCTTTGGATTTGGTAAGAATGAAAGGTAAGAATTCCGTTCTCTATTATACACTTGCAGAACATTTTCATTCTTATTAGCCTTGTCAACTTGTTTTATATTATTTATTGTAGAGCTACAACCTTCTTCTAAACTTGCTTCCATCTTTTCCTTGTATTTTTCCAATAAGTATTTGGCTTTTCACACCCTATTAGTTTTGAACTTCTTTGATACATCTAACATGCAGTACAAATTTTTTGGAATAAAAGTTATCGTTAGTTGAATTACATTATACATTACGACAGTAAGATATTGCAAGATTTTTATGTTTTTCAATAATCTATGGCAGTCAACAGTCAAAGATGAAACGTAGCAATACGTGTAAATTTTCATGAAACGCTGAACCAAATGCAAGTCATGGTTCTCTGTGTGTATTTGTAAACTTAATTGCAGTTTTAATTCTACAGGATAAGCATACTGTGGATGGAATTGTTAGAAAATAACTGTTCAAGGCGATATACACTTCATATCCCTCCATTCCTAAATACAAGACATCTATAGTCTTTGTAGATTCGAGACCCCATATCGATATGACCAAATTACAGTCTATACATAAGTACAAACCTCATTCTACAAATCTGTTTTGAATGTTTGAGTAAGCCCTAAATCCATTTTCTAGGAATAACGAAATACTAATTCACATTTTTTAAGAAAGTTGGTTATAATTCAGTTAGTAATGTTTAATGTGTAAGTAATTGTAATATTTTCCAAAATTCTCTTTAATAGATAATGATGGAAAGATAATAATTGGTGGTGGAGTTTTAATTTTAGAAATTAAACTCTTGTACTATCAATCGATAGGTGTGGGTACACAGCCCGACTCGTTTAAGGTTTGGCCCATGAAGTCTGTGTTTTAAATGGGCTGGATAAATCCGGCCTACAAAATAAATGATTTTTTTTTTCCAAATCTGTAGCTTGTTTCACAAAGCCATGGATAACTCCGACTGTCAAACTTTTTGAATAGAAAACAATTTCTTTACCTCTATGACTTTTTTTTTTCTTTTGCACTGTTGAGCTAAATTGGGTCCAAATTAAAACATAAAACATTAAAACTGTTTTAAATATTAGATTATTACAACATTTAAATTGTTTGTCTCAATAGTCAGTAGTTAATAATACTAACTAAAACATTTAAATTGTTTAAATACTAAAAATATGACAGCATATTTATTATTTATGGACTTAAAATAAGTCTATTCTGTAAAAAAAAATATTATTGCAAGTGACAATTAGAAAAATAGTGTTATAAAAATGGATAGGTAAATTTCAATCAATGAATCTCGTGTTTCTTAAATTTATGTTTTGGTTCTTGGAAGATTGGATTTAATTCAACATGGTTCTCAAAAATGACTTTGTCAAGTGTCACCACACTCTCCAAATTAATCCAGTCCTCTTAAGACAAAATTGTTATGCGCCCAATGATTGAAGGCTGAAATTTTCATTGGTGGTTGGGTTCAGCTGAAGAATTATATAGTTAATTGATGAGTTTGAAAGTTTTTGATCACTGTAAAGAATATGTTGAGAGACCAAAATACCGATTTTCTTCATCTATATCTTGTCAAGAAACCAATGGCATGCCCGTTCATATTCTTTCTCGCTGTTTAAGGTTTATACTTGTCTATAAATTGCGTGTTCAATCATGTTTTTTCTCACCCTGCTAGGTACTGACTGACCATGTCTATGCCTAAATGTATCCCTATTCTTCTCCCTTTAACCCTTTTCGTGTACAGTGACTATCTGTTTATTTAATATTGGAAACTTTTTTTACTGTAGAGATAATTACTTGTTAAATCTGTAATATTTGTCTGGAGGAACTTCCTTTTCTGTTTTGTTGGCATGATTCATGTTTTAATTTTCTCTCTCTACTTGCAGTTTTAAATTTTCTTCATTTTCAGTTTTTGCTCCTTGTCATTTAACTTCACCCTCTGATTGAAGTTTAAACTTGTTAATACTAAAGTATGAAAACGTTGGAGTTTGGTGATACACTATTGGTGAATATATAGGATAAACTATCTTTGATAAATTTTTTTTCCGTAGGCAAGTCAAACGAAAACTAACCTCAAAAGTAAGCAAGCCAAAGCAAAATAAAGAGGGAGGAAATTGAGTGCAACAAAGAAATTAGAATTAGGTAGGGGTTTTCATACACATCCTCCTCTAATTCGCACTAAGAAGCATGGAGAAAAAAAAATCTCGTCTTCTTCCCATTTGCCTCTGTCACAACTCCATGCCACTGTTGAAGCTCCAAATACCATGGAAATGATCCACCCTTACAAAAACCTCCAAACTACCCCCAGGAGGTATTCCCTCTTTGTGCCTTAGTCTCCCAAATCCCATGTCCTCAACTTGTTGCTGATCAAAATTGCCTCCAAGGTCCTTAAATTCCAGAGTAACTGTAAACCAAAGCCACAAGAAACCAGAGCCAAGCGGAAGTTATAATTGAAGAGTCAATACATCCAACCAGAATGAAACAAAGGTTGGCATAAGAGTTTGAGATTGTAGAAAGATAGTGGAAAATTGGCCATAGCCCCTATTTCCTTTGGGGTCACTATATTAGAACCAAAGAAACAACAATATATTGGATGGTGGTTAAAATTGTATGGATTTAGTAATGTGTTATTAGGAAAAGGGGATTTGGGGGAAAGACCTGAAGAAGACTGAGATTTGAGTTTTGGAATTTGGGATTCATGCTCACTTGTGATGGTGTATGCTGAGGGTTGCTACTTGTGGTTTTGGTTGTGGGGGGAGCTCTACAGTAGCACCGCATGTTGATTGTGTACTTGGACAGTGGAAGCAATTATGTGGGAAGTTGGTTTGTGGTGTAGTTAAATTGGTTTTGTAAGGGTGATGGAGAAGGAAGTGACTGAAATTTTATAGGAAGTGCTTATGGTCCGAATGTAAAGTGGCTTTGGAGCATGGTAATAAGCTACTACCTTACCATGGTGGGTTTGGAAGGTGACACGGTAATCTCCATGTTGTATATGCCAAGTAGATATTGTTCACGTATACATGATAATGTGGCAAATTATTTGCCCGGTCCTCACTTAATAATATTATGACAGCAGGGACTAAAATAACACTGAGTAAATCAAGCATCATGGCAGATATGTCTACGGACTAAAACAAAAAAGATGGATATTTTTATAAGAATGAGAAATATATTTAAGCCAAAAAAAATTTAAAGAATGGGTTCAAAGGGTCAAGGTGGGAATAGTTGCTTGTGGCTTCGTTAAATTTTTGAAGGTCCCCCAGCATTGGTAGGGATATTGCAGCTTTTTACTGGTGAACTGTGCAGAAATATGGATGCTTAAATCATCACAAACGAGACGTATTACTAATACTAAAGTTAAAAGACAAAGAACAACTTTGGGAGTTCATACGGGCCCTGTTAAAATTATAGGGTTCTAACTATTGGGGAAAGAAATTAAGAGTATACAAATTTGAATAGTATTCTCCTACATGTTGAGAAATACTATGTGATACAGTCAATATATTAGTAGTAGATATTTTCTATATATTTAACCTAAGGTCAGTTACTTGTATTCTTCTGGGGTATATTTGAGCCTCCCATTGGTCCCTTTAATCTTTGTACCATTGCCAGTGACTCAATGTAACATCTGAGTGCAAAGTTAGTCCGATTGAATTCAATACCAAAGTTGGGAGATAAATCATGTATCTTTAAAGGAAAGTTTGGTCCTTTGGGGTAGGGAGGGTGAGTAAAACAAAATCAAAAAAAAAAAAAAGGCTCAGCGGAGTGCAAGAAGAAAAAGTACACTGCTACAAATCTAGAGAAACTTGGTTTGAAGTTCGTATATGATATCATTTTTGGAGGTTCTTCTAATTTTGGTTCGAACGGATATTTACAGGAAAAGGCTTTTTCAGATGATAAATGATCTGCCAACAATCTTCGAACTTGTGACTGGAAGTGTTAAGCAATCAAAGGATCAACCTGCTGCTCACAACAATGGTAGCAAATTCAAATCAAGTGGAAAGGTGGTATGTAGTTTTCAATCATTTCTTAATTTATGTTTGTATGACTGCCCTTGTGTGGAAAGTCACTTGGGTCTTCCTGTTAACAGTCCCGTCAGTCTGAATCTCAAGCCAAGGGGATGAAGATGTCTGCACCACCTAAAGAGGAGGATGACAGTGGAGATGAAGAAGAAGAAGATGACGAACAAGGTGCAACATGTGGTGCTTGCGGTGATAATTATGGCACTGATGAATTCTGGATCTGTTGTGATATGTGTGAAAGATGGTTCCATGGTAAATGTGTTAAAATCACTCCCGCTAAGGCTGAGCACATCAAGCAATACAAGTGCCCTAGCTGCAGTAACAAAAGGGTTAGAGTTTGAAAGCTCTAACCTTTGGACCCATCAGCAATTAAACAGACAAGATTTAGAATGTTTGATAACATTTTTACAAGTGAAAATTGCTTCCTGTTCTAGTCAATGGTGCACTTTAATGACTATGCAGATGGAATTTCAAGTTTTGCTACTGTGTTCATTCCTACTGTCTAATCTTCTTGGGAATTGTGTTAAGTAGTCATTGACAACAAAGATATTATATAAATATATTATGCAGTTTCTGGTTTTGATTTAATAACATATTATTTACTTCTGCATTATAATGTGGTGGGAGTCACGGTTACATAGTGTGGCTTCAACGGAATTCAATTCCAAGATCAGTGGTGCTCACAAAGGGGCTGTGATATTGCTTGAGCCCGTTTTTAATTTTGTTAGTCTAATTTTCTCTCATCTTGAGGAAGGAAAAAAAGGGCAATGATGTTCTGTAGAACGAAATATTGTTTTCCATTATTGGAGGCTGGTCTTGTTAGTAGGTTCGTTGCGATTATGGCAAGAAGGTTCAAATTGTTGACATGCTTAGATTCAGCCACTACGGAGGAAGTAATTTTTTACTCCTTTTTTTGTGTGGTTTCTGGTGAATACTAGAAAGAACACAATTTAAATATCGATCGGAGGTTGTCACAATATGCATAGAATGCCTGTTTTAATCGGTTAAAAAGAAAATTTGAAGCAAAATTTTAGTACCTCTTCGGTTTCAACTTTGAAGCAAAATTTAAGCTGTTCCAATTATCAAAATCAACTATTAAGGCTTACAACTACGGATAACAGATTTAAATTAATGTGCGGGGAGTATCTCGTTTATCGAATAATATTATGTGAAGACGAAAGCAAAATTTAAGCTGTTCCAATTATTTAATTCTATATATCCTTCATTATGGGTCTTTCTTCCTGCATCTCCAAAATTTTTTCTACACCTCCAAACTTTTTTTAAATTTCCAAAAAACCTTTTGACCATTTAAGAAAATTCGCAGACACCACACCGCCTTCAATTATGTTGACTTTAAGAAGTCAAAATATATGACTTCCAGAAGTTAAAATATATAACTGGAAGTCGATTTTCGAAAGTCAAAAATAACTTCTGGAAGTCAAAATGTATCATCAGAAGTCAACTTCCGGAAGTTAAAAAAAATTCTCAGAAATCAAAAAATATTTGACTTTCGAAAGTCAAGGTAAAATTTTTTTTTTTAATATTTTTAATTCTTTTTAGAATTTATATTTTTTAACTTTTAATAATTTTTTTAGTTTATTATTATATTTATTTTTTATGTTTTTATATTTCTTAAAATATAAAAAATACTAATATCTATATATATAATTTTATTTTTATTTAATATAATAAAAAATAAATATAAATATAAAAATAAGTAAAATTAAAATAATATTAAACTTTAAATTAAAAAAACTAAAAAATAAAAAATTTTCTGCTTCATTTAATTTTATTTAATATTTAAATTCATTTTAAAATAATAAAACTATAAATTAAAAAAAAATAAAAAAGAAAATATATATACAAAAATAAATAAATAAATATATATATATATATATATATATATATATATATATTATTTTAAATATGATTTTTTAATTGTTTATTATTTTTATTAAATTATATAAAAATAAATTTAAATTTAAAAATATAAAAAAATATATAATTGAAA
>Ga0214542_1001206_pt1 | contig 52292 bp, 44 predicted proteins | sample CNSS1metaG_FD_160096 | JGI IMG/M metagenome (GOLD analysis project Ga0214542, IMG submission 160096) | Root nodule microbial communities from cowpea collected in UCLA plant growth center, Los Angeles, California, USA - CNSS1 | ecosystem: Host-associated > Plants > Roots > Nodule | place: USA... | reverse complement strand
TTTCCATCAACCTTGATCTGAAGAGGGGTGGGAATAACCGGTTCTTGAAGACTGCTGCATATGGACACTTTGGCAGAGAGGACCCTGATTTCACATGGGAAGTGGTCAAGCCCCTCAAGTGGGAAAAGGCCTAAGCAATTCATTCCACTGCTACGTGCTGGTAGTGTTTTGAGCGTTGCCCTTGTGTTGTGATAAGTAATATTTGTAACTCTTTTCTCTTGCCCTGTGTGTTCTCTCCCCCTCTTATTTTGATTCTTCTATTTTGTATTTTTTTACACGATCAAATTATAAAATGTGTTGTGTTTGTATGCCCAACCCAAGTATTTCTTTCAGAGAGAGATCAAGTTAATGTAAGGTTAAATGTTTCTCTCAGATGAACACCGTGTGTTTGAATACTAGCCATGTGAGATTTTGTTTTCCTAGTTAATCCTTAAATACTAAGTAATGACCTGTCTGGATCGTATCGGATCAAATTAAACATAAATCTGAGATCTTCACTATGAGTTGTTTTCGTGGAAGGCACCTCAAATACCTTTCTTCAAAGGTAATTTTGATGCGTATGTTAAGAAGAAGAACAGAGGATCTGGTTTATGAGGGTACTTATAGATGAAAATGGGAATATTATTGCAAGTAGCTATGGATCTTTATCTCCAATTTTGGTGAGCTGAGAAACCAATAAACACGCACTTTGGTGGTATTTTTATAGGACTGCAGGATTTGGTGTAAATGAATGTTTGCTTTTCTTTTTATCTCATGTTAAACGTTCTTGTAATGAAGTGGCAGATTAGTTAGCAATTCTTGCTTTTGAGTTATTGGATAGATATAGAAGAGGTTCCGAATATTCAATAATAATAATAAAAAAAAGTAAATCAGTATTTTATGTCACTTCATTCATAAGCAAAGCTGGTGACAGTTCTCACACACTTAATTGTTGTGGTTGGTTTTCGTTACTTGTCATCATTGCTATTGTTGAGAAAACGAGTTTGAACAGTACGCACATTTCGTATTCCATAGGTACTATTGTCAATGGCCCTATAAAAATGAAGTACCTTTGGTAGGATAGTTTATGGTTCCTGTTTAAGACAGATACAGATTTTACATCTCTTTAGACAAAAAGGAATCTTGGCTTGGCATTCCGTATGAATAATGCTTATCCTCCCAAATTATTATGGACAATTTAAAACATGGTACATCTAGTACAAGGCGTGGATTGTGATATCTTCATTTACGTTGCAGTTCATTTATGTAAACAATTACAACTCTAGTATTCTGTATTTTTTTTTTTCACTGCTTTGGCCAAATAGTATATATACTATTAACAATATTAACTAGTTAAGTCAATTTTTATTATATTTTGATAGCTAAAAGTATGTTATGAGTAATTATTATGTATATTTCTTTAATAATCTAAACTTTAATTTAAAAAAAAAAATCAAGATCTTTTCTAGAAAAAATATCGAGTTAAAAGTGTTAGAGATTTCATAAAACTATAGAAGGTATATGCAGTTGGTATAAGATCTCGATATAATTAAATTACAGAAGGTGTATGCAGTTGATATAAGATCTCTAAGAAAAAGTAATAGTGAGGGAATATATTTTTCTAGGGCAATGGGTTATACTCTTGTGTAAAATTAAGGAATGAGTTCCAATCCTAAATATTCTTACAATCCTTAATAAAAGAATTAAATTTTATGCTGCTGACATAAACCTGAGCTATAATTTTGAAGTGTTTTGATAAGTACCACTTACTTTGCTCACTATTTCTATAGTCGAGCCTTTTCATAGAATCACATCAATTTGAAATTATAAATCACAAGTATCATGCGTGACAAACGCGAGACAAAGCTCCTTTATGACTTCAGAGCAAAGTATTGCCAGTTTGTAACCAACCACATTGAAGTTTTTGTCGCTAATTTTTTGGATGACTCTACAATGATGTTCCACCCACTTTTAATAGATCAACAGCTAAATCACAAGTAAATCTATATTTTCTTTTTCAGATTCAACTTTATATTCTTGTAATAGGATGTATTTTGAACTAGCACTAAGGGTACTTTTCTTCATGCAATATTTGAAAAATGGTGTCTATCATGTGTAAAGAACATGGACCTTGAAATCTCAATCCCATCTTCAACTCTTGGTAACTACACTACAGTCCCATCTTATTTCTCGGACTATCATAGTCATCTAAAAAAATTGGCATGACTTTATAAAGAAAACTAGCAATCAATGTACCACGTTATCAAATTCATATTTCCATTGCAAAGACTGATAAATCATCCCATTGAATCACAAGCTCATGAAAAATAAAAATAGAGCAGTCAAGACGTGACACATGCAGAAAACGGAACAATCCATTCTTAGCTTTCCCAACTAAAACATGATGTACTGAAAAATATCTTAATGTGCATCTTCTTCTTCACAGAATTTGGAGTACCTTTCTGAATCCATCAAGTTGTTTAGTTCACCGCTGTCACTCAGTTCAACTTTAATTATCCATCCATCTTTATAAGGGCTTGAGTTGACCTGCATGAAGAAACGTAGGACAACATTAAAACACTTAGGTGTTGAGAAAAAAATAATTCAGTGCAATACTTCTGCATTACATAGGCATATTGATCCAAGATGTGGCAAGTGAAAACTAAAAAGTACAGCAGGGAGAAAAAATAGTTAATGCACATAAACTCAGCAAACACATTTTGTCAATAAAACTCACCAAAGCAGGAGAGCTACTAAGCTCTTCGTTCACTTCAATCACTGTTCCAGAAACAGGAGAGTTAACATCACTAGTTGCCTTCACACTTTCAACTGCACCAAAACTATCTCCTTGTGTGACGGTTGCTCCCACTTCAGGCAATTCAACATACACAACATCACCCAAATGATCTTGGGCATGATCAGTGATGCCAACGGTTGCAGAATTCCCATCAACTTTTACCCATTCGTGGGAATCAGCATACTTCAAATCTTTAACAACTGCAACAAGTATAACATGGAAGAATCCAACAAGGGCAGTTAAGTTAGAGAGATCACCAGAAGTTAGCAAACTATATCTCTGAAATCGTATACACACATGAAATATATTCAATTTTATCCTAGTTTCCATTATACATTTAGTGCCAAAAAAACAACAACTTTTTCCCCCTTCTACAACGTACACACACTATCATTACCAACACCACCCTTCTCATTCTCCAGTTTGATTATTGTATCTATTTGGGCCAGTAAGGCCCACTAGGTTTAGAATGCAACACAATTAGTAGGTGACAGATAATACTGCCATTAAGAATGTGAAACAGTAACAAAAGGTCAAAAACTAATCATAAAAAATTGGAAATTGTATTTTGTTGGTAGGTGGGTGGAGCACTTCCCTTCCCACCACTGCTTAGAAAGCTCCTTGCCATTAAAATATATAGATAGTACAAAGGAAAAAATGAAAAAATAAAAAAGAAGCAATGCCAAGAGAACCGACACATTAAGAGATATCTATTCATGGATGAATCCACACTAAGTGTTAGCATTATGATACATATTATACACAAAAAAACATGTCAAGAAATGTAATGTAATTTGCCAATCCAGAAATTAAGAGAGCCCAAATTTAAACTGAGAGATTGAAGGAAAGACATGTACGAGAAGATCCAGCACATAACAAAAGACATGAGGAGAACAAAATTGTAGGTGATCAATGAAATAGATGAAATGAAAAACAGATGAAATGAGACGAGAGATGGAAACAGAAGGAGGAGTGATGACCATTAGAAAAGGCTCTGTGAGACACAGAGATCCTCAGGTAAGAGGCCGCTCTTGAAGCCCACAATTGTCTGCAAGCCATCTCTCTCTTCTCTTCCTCTGTGTGAGTGTATGTGTCACTTCAATTCTTTTTTTCTTCTCATCACTCCAAGACACCCACTTCATTTATATATTCAGGGGTTGGTGAAAGTTTTGATTTTTATTATTCCCTAAAAAAATCCCCATTAATTAATAAAAATAGTTTTGAGTATTTACTTTTTAATCCCTTCATTTTTAAATGTTTAATTCTGTCCCCTACTTTTCTGTACACTAACACCCACCATTAAACCGCTAAAAACCACCCAAAGAACCTCGTTGCTCATGCTCGTTGGGGTCAGCATGGTTCATTTGAACAAAGCTTCTCCATTGAATACTTCTTTTTTTCTTGGTTGCTTGGTTGTGATTCCTGATTCTTGATGGATACATATTATGTATGGAAAACGATTATTTGAAAGGGATGCGAAATGGAGAGAAAACAGAAAAGTAAAAGAAAAACGAACCGTCATCGCCACCAATCCCTCCTGCGATTGAACAAGGAAAAGAAGAGAAAACAATTCAGCCAGCAAAACCAAGAGTAACAATTCACAGTTTAAACTCTTACAAAGAAACCCAGCAGGAATAAGTTTTAACAGTGTTCTTCCCAAAAAAAAAAAAAGGTTTTTTTCAATTAAATTAAGAATTTGGGATTTAAAGAAGAGAAATTTGAGAAATTAAAGACCCAAGAACGGTAATAGCGATGTCACAGTGTCATGTTCATAATCTAGAGAGAAAACGGACAGAGAAGAAAAACGGAGAAAGAGGGTTTGAAGAAAAAGGAAGGGTAAGAACAATCCTGTCTTACCAGCTAATTAAGGTGGTGGTCGAAGGTGGCGGTGGTTAGGAAAACGAAACCCATCCCAGGAAGCAGTTCTGAATGTCTTTGTTTGTGTGAGATTCCAAACAATTGAGATTTTCCGATTCAATTTTCATTTGCAGAAATATTTGGAAGCAAAAGGTATATTCAACAATATCTGTATTCTATGGATACTTTTTTTGCCTTCTCAAATGGTATGAATTAATAAAAGAATGCAAAAGATAATCAGAATAGGTTTTTGCTTAGCTTAGTAATTAAAAGGTACATGTTTTATCTTAGTGATTATCAGAATAGGTTTTTGCTTAACTTTGTTATTTACTTCCAGATGTCTTGTAGAAGCGAAAATTGATAAAAGCAAGAGGAAAATCATGTCTTTGAGTGGATCAGAAGATAAATATATATATATATATATATATATATATATATATATATATATATATTTTTTTTTTAAATTTGAAGGTGAAAATAAGTTGATTTATATATAAAGTTTGTGAAAGTGAATAAGTGATTTGATTTTCGAGTTTCTTTTTATTGAATTAAACATTCCAAAAAAGGATTTCGAGATTTAGTTTACTTGGAATTATGAGTTTCGAAAGGATAAATGTAACTTTTCATATCTATAATCCGTAAAAGCACAAGTATTTTGGATTGTGAAATCATCAACAATATTTTTAAACTTTAAACTTCTAAATTATGGAATATTTAAATTATTTCCAAAAAATCGTAGTTGTTATACAATAAAAAGTATGAAGGACATTTTAGAATAAATGAGGTGCTGGAAGAAATTATGTTGGATACAAAAAGCAATAGTTATAAGTAAAGTATATGGTGAAGGGGATTCTTTTTGCAGCCCGTACTTTCCTTGTGCACCCTATGAATGTGCAAATTCCAATTTTGTCCTTGTGTTATTGTGTTGTTTTTGCTAAACACTTGTAGAATTGATTTGTGCTCTTTGCTATCCATGATGGAAGGGTTTACTACAATTTTGCAATGTACTTGGGTGAAAATAGTGAAGCTTAAAGGTAAATAAGAGATTTACATATGGTTTTGAAATTTTTTGAGTTTTTGAATTGATATTTTTTTTTAACTGTGTAATTCATAAGTTTTTCGAATTGTGCATTCTGTAAGTAATAAGTAATGTTTTTAGATTGTGAAATTCAAAATTTAGAAGATTATTGCAAGATTCATGACATAATTTAAAAGTAATGATGAGTCATAAATTATGCAATTTTATAAATTGTGTAATTTGAAAGTCAAAGATACAACTTAACTTCCAAATTATAAAATGTGAAATTAAAATTCACTTTTATAATGTGTAATACACAGGTTAAATTTGTGTAATCTGGAAATCAATTTTGATTTACTGATATCACAAATTGAAAACCACTTTTTTATTTCTATATTTGATTAGTCCATACTTAAGACCGTTTCACTATAACATAGTATCAGTACATTCTTTTGTAATAAATTTTGTAATTATTTTTATCCTGATTTTTTTTAAGGGAAATGAAATCCAAATTTTGGAACAAAATATTAGATTAAGTAGATGCATTGTTTTACATGGATGAAATACTTGGTACTGGGAAATTTGAGGCAGCAAAAAGTTAATTGATCGAAAGAGATGGCGTAAAAACTTTTATTAGTAAAATAATTCATTATTTATGTAAGAATATGTTTTATATAGATATGGAAATGAATTTCGGATTGCACATTCCATAACACATTTTTCATAAATGTAATACATTTTAGACGGTGGAATTTAAAATAAATTTTTGAATTCAATCCATTATAGATTTCAAAACGATGACTTTCATATCTAAAAATTTATTTTGGATTGCACATTTCAAAATTTGTTTAAAAAAAACTTTCAAATTATATAACTTGTAAGTCATTTATAGACTACATAATCAGAAAATACTTGAATAGCATAATGTGGAGTATTGTAGAAATAGAAAAAACAAAATGATAAAATTGAATCTCATAAATTTCAAAAAAAAAACAATGATACATTACAGGATAACAATAATTGAAGACAATGACAATCCAATGGTTTATGTTGATGGGGATGAGAGTGGTAATGGCAACAACCACGAAATACTTGTGAGGTAATAAAACTTTCACAATTGAAACATACTCTCATATTAAGGTATTTATAATGTGAGTTTAGAAATAGGTGATTCGTAAGTGGCCAAATAGTAGCAGAGTGAAACAAAATGTCTAAGAAATTTTGCTAGAAATTTTTTTTTTTATAAAAAATAACTCTAATACTATAGTTAGAAGTGAGTTTTAAACCTAACTTAATCTTACAAAATCAACTTATAAAGTCTGATTTGTACCTCATTTATATACTATAAAATTATTTTATCTCTAGTCGAGGTGAGACTTTTAATACGTATAAGCCTAGTGAAAAAAACATTTTTGCCTTTATTGAATAAACAAATAAAACCATACTTTTCCTTCGTCTCCTTCCCACACTCCTCTCGATTTTTTTTTGTCCAAAATAGTATGGTTTCTCTTTTTATTTTGCCACATAGCATAATGTGTCTAATAATATTTACAGCAATAGCACACTTTTGAAATTGGTTCAGAATTTAGTTTTTAGAGAATCGAATCCTAATATTCATTTATGTTGAAAATGACTTGGAAATCAGTTAGAATTCGATTATCGAAAAATCAAATTCTGAACTAATTTTTTTTATTTTTAATTTCCGTTTTATTAATTTTTTTTATTAAAATTAAAAGAAAAAAATAAAACTTTTATTTGTTTATTTTTAAATAAAAGGGAAGGAAAAAATATTTTAAAATATAATAAATGATTTAATATTTTGAAATAATTAAATATTTTAAAATATATAATTATATTTTTAAATAAATTAAGTTTTTTATTATTTGACATGCAATATATACATAATTAAAAATTATATTTTAAGAAAATAAAAGAATAAATAATTGATCGAAGATTATTTGTAAAAGTAGAAAAATATTTAATTGTACAATAATTCAAACTAAAAATAATTACTTAAAAAACAGTTAATTATTTAAACTTCACACATCAAATTTTAATATCAAATTTTAACTACAAATCATCAATGCCTAATTTATAAACTTTCAACTACAATAAAATAATAATAAAATCAATTTATTTTACGATATAATTTTACAATCAAATCTTTTTTTCCTTTAACAACTTTTCAATTGATTATTTATTCCTCTATTTTGAACATATAATTTTTAATAATCTATATATTACATTTCAAATAATAATAAACTTAATTTATTTCAAAATATAATTATATATTTTTCAATATTTAATTGTTTCAAAGAATTACATCAATTACCATTAACAATTATTAAATTAATTTATTATAATTTTTACCATTAATTTTTTTCCCTTTTCCTGTAAATAAAATAAAACTAAACAAATAAAAAAATATAAATTTTAGCTTTCTCTTCAATTTAAAAAAACCAAAATTAAAGAAAAAATATCCAGGTCAGGTTTTCGAGAATCAATTCTAACTGATTTTGGGACAATTTAAGAAAAAAAAGATAGGAATTCGGTTTTCGAAAACAGAATTCTAACCCATTTTCAAGTGTGTAGAAAAAAATTGTAGTCCTCTCCCATAACAAGAATCACATACTTGTAATGGTATTTATCTAATACTAACTGTTTTATTCATTAGGTTTGACATTGTAATGTATAACGAACCAAAGACAAAGATATATTGTATATAAACCATGACCATGTTGTAAAATGGATTTTATATTGACCTCCGTTTAAAGTGAAGGAGAAAAAAATTGCATGCGTCTTTAACTTACCTTTTTTCTTCTTATTATTATAAGCAATGAGTCAAATTCTTATATTAAAAAGTTAACAATGATAAACATGTTTTTGCATTGGATTTTAAGTAAGTCTTTTACGGGTGAAAATTTAAATATGATATAAAGTTTTACATTCAATTAAAATAACAAAAAAATTGAATAGCACAGAAAGAAAACTTATAAATTTGTTGGAGAGTTAAATTATATATTAGATAGAAATTAAAAAAATGAAATACCAATAAGAATGAAAATTCACAAATTTATTATTTTGAAAGAACTGTAAAACGAGAATGATATCAATTTCTTAATGTGATTACGTGATTAAATTTAGATTTATGTTATAGATATAATAAAATCTATTTTAAGATTTTAAGTTAGAAGTGTCGTGATTTATTTTATATTTTTTGAAAATAAAATCGTAAGACCTTATTTTAAGTATATTTCTTAATTAGCACATGTTGTGTGTGGTAATATTGTAGTAAATTAAAATGACTGTGTCTGCAACAAGTTGTGATTAGAAAAATAAGAAAGTTCCAAAAGAAACTGCTGGGCCATGCATGCACCCACTGCTGGAGGCTGCAAGATACTCACTGGAGCTGCACATTTTTGTTGTTGGTATGTTCAAAATATTGTTATTTTAGTTAACACTTTACAGTTTGAAATTAATTTATTTTATTTTAATTTTTTTAATTATGATTTTGAAAACTATGAAATTGGTTTAAAGCGTATTTTGAGATTCAATTATTAAAAAACGATAACAGAAATGATGGCGGATCAGGACGAAGCCAAATAAATAAAATAATTGGATACATAGCGTTGGAAAAGTCAGAGTTAGTTATGGTGTTGGCCAATGCGAATGATAAATAAAGTGAAAAATTATTTTAAATTTTATTTGTAAAATATTTTATTTATGTGCCACTAAAAGCATAATATATTTTTAGAAAAAAGAAATCACTAAATGATGATATATTATTTTATTTGAAAATGACAGGTAACAACGAAGCAACATTTGAAGACAGACACACTGCATGTGATTTTTCACATTGCAGGTACTATGTTAGTCCAGCAAATTCTTCAATATAGATGACTCAAACCTTTGAAAAAATAATAATAACTCTCCATTTTCAGAATATTTTATTCAATAAGCCGCCATTGAACTTTGAAAGTCTACATGCATCATCATCATCACAATTAGTTATTCAACAAATTCATGCTGAGATTTACTTCAATCTCATCGAGTTTAATTCAAATTTGATCTTTTCTTGAACCAAAACTCCTATATTTTTTCTTAAAAATCACTTTTTTCTTAGGCTCATAAGTCATAAATTGATGTTAATAATATAAAATTGTAGGGTTTTTTCCTTGCACTTTCCTAGTCCACTTTATGAAATACCCATGGCTCCACCCTAGTAAAAAATGGACAAGTGTGCTTACATAGATAAGCTAATGCAATGAACGTTGAAAAAGACTCAAGATAACTTTTAATATTTAATAATAAACAAGATAAAAGTGCTTACGGGAGAGACAAATGTGGGTACTTATGTTTGAAAATTTTGCCCATTAGAAAAGTAAAATTTAGTTAAGCTAAGGAATTTTTTTATTACTAAACAAAAAGTAAAATGAGTTTTTCATAAATTAAATCTAGTTTTTGCAAAAATTAAAAGAAGTTACATAAGAGAATTTCACAAATAAATTGATTTTAATATATGAAAACTTATTTGAAGACATCCATGCTTGAAAAAGGTGAAGTTTTTGTTTCTTTGACATAAAATTGTTATAATTTTTTTTAGAACCTTTTAGTTTGTTTAATTTAGTTCTCGGGATTTTAGAAGATTCAATTTGGTATTTTTAGTTTTTAAAGTGGATCAATTTAGTATCATAATGAATACATTTGATAAAGTAAACATCAACAAAGAAACTAAAATGATGTTAACTACACAAACCAATCAATCTAATTAACAACTTCATCCATATTTCTGTTACACAATAACACCTCACGAGTATACAAACGGCATTGACGGAAATGTAATTGAAAGTATTAAACTGAACCACTCTAAAAAATAAAGATACTAAATTGAATCTTATAAAAGTTCGGAGACCAAATTGAACCTTAAAAAAATTGGAGAATTAAATTAAATCAACTCAAAAAATTTGGATACTAAATAAATAATTATACCTTTTTTTTTTTTAACATAGTAGTAAATCTCAGAAGTGTGGGGTGAAGTAGATAGTTTAATCTAAAAGATACGTCAACCGTTAGCAGTAATCACTTTTGCAGTGACTGCTACCTTTGAATCAAAGAAAACAACATGTTATTACAATATGAACTAAAAAACTGGTTTTATGGGAAAAACAATCTCCACAAGGACTTTCTCTGTGCTGGTCAATGATGAAGGAGGGGATTATAAAATAATAACTAAATGAAAGAGAGAGGAACCAAATAAAAGAAGCAAAACAACCATTGTTTGGTGTTGTAGATGTAACAAAACAGCTCTCTTCCTGCGATTGAATGAACCTTGACAATCATATGACCAGATTGGATTTGTTTCCCAATCAAGGGACCACAGAAGAGGTGGCTGCTATAGGATCTTCTTCACAAATGGTTTCCCAATTTTAAAGGAGAAAGACACAGTGGTTTTTTTTTCTGTGTGAAGGCTTGAGGAGATTGAGGTTTAACAGCTCCAGTAGTAGCTGCTTCAGAAAGCCCCCAGTTGAACAGAATTTCAATGGAGTTAACTCCAAGAGGAAGGACTCAGGGCCATGTGTTGACCTTTGAGAGAGATGCAGATTCCTTTGTGGAGGAAGACAAGGAGCTTCAGTCCAAGTGGGCTTCCATAGAGAAGCTACCAACTTTCAAAAGGATTAAGACTTCTTTTGTTGATATCACTCAGGAGGACAGTACAAGCCGCAGCGCCAGAGAAACAGTGGAAAAGTTTGGAGCTTGGAGAAGCAGCAGCAAAAGGGTGGTTGATGTTACCAAGCTTGGAGCAGTGGAAAAGCGTTTGTTCATTGACAGGCTCATAAAGCACATTGAGAATGATAACCTCCAATTGCTGCAGAAACTAAGAGAAAGGATGGACAGGTATATTTACACTTGCTTTGATTCATCAAACTGTAAAACATGTTCCTAGTGTTGTCACAAACAGAATAAGTGTAACATTCTGTCAGAGTAATTGGTATGGACCCAATTGCTGCAAAATAGGATAGCTTTTGACCTATTTTCGAAGTTCTATTCGGTGTTCGAAACTTCCTTTTTGTTTCCCCCCCATTCTACTTGCTTGTTACTTTTGTTTCAGTTTCACACTTTGCATACTTCTGATCACTGGGATCACTTTGCATCATCAGTTAAATGAAGGAACGGGGAATGGTGTACAAGTTGATGTTGGTACTTTATTTCAAGAATTGACATATTGGTTGTTTTCAGAGTCAATGTGAAGTTACCTACTGTGGAGATCAGGTACAAGAACCTGAGTGTAGGAGCAGAATGTGAGGTTGTTCAAGGGAAGGCACTCCCAACTCTATGGAACTCTTTTTCTAGCTCACTTTCTGTAAGCATGCTTCCTCCTTGAACCTAATCAGGTCACTAAGAAACCGAATTATATATAAAGCAATATTAAGAAACACAAGCTAAGAAGAACAAAGAAATGTTTACATTTGTTCATCATAAAATAACCTGAATTTATCCTTTGAACAGGGTTTCATGAAGACTATATCGTGTAATTCTCAAGGAGCAGAGATAAGCATCCTGAATGATGTGAGTGGCATCATTAAGCCATCAAGGTAAGTGAATATGTTATATGCCTATGTTGTTTTAAAATGCCAGGTAGCTTAGAAATACTAACAATGCACTTGAAACTCACACGACTTAACTGGTTCCTCACCAATTTCAAATTACTGTAAAGAGTGTATTGCTTAGCACTTACTGTTTTTCTGCCATTTACTGACAAAAGTGTGCACATGAATGTGTGCTCAAGCACATGTTTTCTGTCTTTCTGAATTCAGTCCCTTAAAATTCACTAGTACATTAAGCTTGTATCGTATTGAGACCACAAATATTATAAAGCTTACAATAAAAGGGGCTAAATTGCTAAACTTTCAAAGATGTTTTTATATGCAGGCTTACTCTTCTTCTTGGTCCACCAGGCTGTGGGAAAACAACCCTGTTAAAGGCACTGGCTGGAAAACTAGAGCAATCTCTCAAGGTACGTATTTTAAACACACAATAACAGATTGAAGTTATCAGATAAAATCATTTAGTTCAAGTACCTTTTTGTGTCTGAGTTCTCATAATCATGTAGCAATCATGTTTGAGCATAACATAGACTAAGGAATATGCTTAGGAGTGCCATTACTGTTACTTCATCCTTGATGGAATTCTAAAAAGTCTTTCAAAAACTAATATAAGGAACAAAGCCAGTAGAATTCTCCTATACTGCAATCCCTGTGATATTCTACTGCTTTTACTTATATTCAGGTTTCTGGAGAAATCTCTTACAATGGTTACAAGCTAGATGAATTTGTTCCTCAAAAAACATCAGCTTACATAAGCCAGTATGACCTGCACGTTCCAGAGATGACTGTGAGAGAAACAATTGACTTTTCGGCTCGCTGTCAGGGAGTTGGAAGCAGAGCCGGTGATGCTTCTTACTTGCTCAATCCAAGATTATTCCACAAAATTGTAATTAGTACGTTACCATTAGACATTCATATATAATATATCATCTGCATTGCAGATATAGTGGCTGAAATCACCAGGAGGGAAAAAGAAGAAGGAATCATCCCTGACTCAGATATTGATACCTATATGAAGGTAGTTTTAGCATAGACAATTAATGACAAAATTACCAAACGACCAGTTGACAAAGAAAATAACAAGACTTTTGCAGGCAATTTCAGTTGAAGGACAAAGTGAAAATCTTCAAACAGAATATGTTTTAAAGGTACATCTGGTTCTAGCGGAACCGAGTTAGAGTACATAATTTTTCAACGGCTCATTTAAGATGTTTCTGTCCTTTTTGACATGTGAATACAAACTTCTGATATCCCAGATTCTCGGACTGGATATGTGTGCTGACATATTGGTAGGTGATGCACTAGAAAGAGGCATTTCAGGTGGACAGAAGAAAAGACTAACGACAGGTATCTGGAATGATAAATCATGTTTTATATGTCACATTGTTATAGTTGAAAAAAAACTCAGAACTCAAAATTCTTCTTTTAACTATAAGAAATCGTAATGGCTAAAGGATATATTAAATGCCTCACCTCTTTGCCAGACCAATGACTCTGATAAATTGAGGGCTAATGGAACCTTCTGCTTAGGCAGCAAATAAACCAGTTGTTCTTCTTCTACATATTCTGCCCCCTAATGCATCTCTTTGTTTTTTCAAAATCCTATGACAGGAGAGATGATCGTGGGTCCTATAAAAGCTCTCTTTATGGATGAAATATCAACTGGCTTGGACAGTTCCACAACCTTTCAAATAGTTACATGTCTGCAGCAATTGGTGCATATCACAGATGCAACTGCAGTACTTTCACTGCTTCAACCAGCACCGGAAACTTATGAATTGTTTGATGATCTTATACTGATGGCTGAGGGTAAAATAGTATACCACGGACCCCGCAGTCAAGCACTCCAATTTTTTAAGGATTGTGGTTTCTGGTGTCCTGAGAGAAAAGGAGTTGCAGACTTTCTTCAAGAGGTGAGATAACAAATGCCATCCTCTCCCCTTTTCCTTTGGTGCCATAGGAAGTACTTAGCTACCACTGAGCCAAAGCACAAGTGAATTTTTCTTCTTGTTTAATCCACTTTATCCTCGTATTACAGCCTCACAAGTGATAAATTTCAACTATGTACAGGTAATCTCTAAGAAGGATCAAAGGCAATACTGGTACCGCACAGATATTCCTTATAGATATATTTCAGTGGATGAGTTCGCTCAAATATTCATATCAAGTTATTGGGGAAGAATGTTAAATGATGAGCTCTCACAGCCAAACGATAAATCTGAATCCCATAAAAACGCTTTATCATTTAGCAAGTACTCTCTGGGAAAATGGGATTTGTTCAAAGCTTGTATGAAAAGGGAGATTCTCCTCATGAAACGAAATTCATTTATCTATGTGTTTAAAACTGCACAGGTTGGTATCAAGTTCAACTCAGCTAAGTGACACCTGAATGCTTCAATCAGTTACTTTGATCTTACTTTGTTTCCCTTTCACATTTTGCAGCTTACAATCACTGCAATCATAACAATGACAGTGTTCTTACGCACTCAGAGGGCTGTGGACTTGATAGGTGCAAATTATTTATTGGGTTCATTATACTACACTCTTGTCCGCCTCATGACTAATGGAGTTGCAGAATTGATCATGACTATTGCTAGACTCCCTGTTGTTGATAAGCAGACAGAATTCTATCTCTATCCAGCTTGGGCCTACTGCCTTCCCTCTGCCATTCTAAAGATTCCATTTTCAGTACTTGATTCTATTGTTTGGACATCAATGACATATTATGTTATAGGCTACAGCCCTGAAATAACAAGGTAAGTACTTTGTTTAATTTCATGCATACACAAAATACCATGCTTTTCTTTTACTTTGCAACTTTTTCTTATCTCTTATCTTATGTGATCAGGTTCCTCCGCCAGTTTCTTTTGCTTGTTACTTTGCATATGTCATCCACCTCCATGTGTCGTTGCCTTGCTTCAGTTTTCAAAACTGATGTTGCAGCTACAACTATTGGTTCCTTGGTCCTAGTACTCATGTTTTTGTTTGGAGGCTTTATTCTTCCTCGGTGTAAGCAATTTTATAGTCTCCATCTGTGAGTTGTATTAATTTGAAAGTTTCTCATTTCTCATAGAGTTTATTCACTGCAGCATCACTTCCACGGTGGTTGAGGTGGGGATTTTGGCTTTCTCCAATGTCATATGGGGAAATTGGAATAACACTAAATGAATTTAACGCTCCTCGCTGGCAAAAGGTATCTTCTAAGATAGTTATTATTCAGCTTCATGATAGGTCTCACAATATATATATATATATATATATATATATATATATATATATATATATATATATATATACACATGTGCGTATGTATGTATAAATTGCTTTCCTTTTTATTTGCAGATCCAAGAGGGAAATATCACTGTAGGGAAGGAGGTTCTTAGAAGTCACGGTTTAGACTTTGACAGCAATTTCTATTGGATATCAGTTGGAGCCCTACTTGGTTTAACCATACTGTTTGATTTTGGATTCGTCTTGGCATTAACATATATAAAACGTAAGTCTTATCTTTGTTAATACAAGGAAAAGAATAAAACAGTTACTTGTTTTTTGTTCAATCCATTGACTTCATGGGAAATGTATTCAGAGCCTAAGATGTCTCGAGCTTTAGTCTCAAAAAATAAGCTCTCTCAACAAAAGGAACAAGAAAAAAGCGATGGTGTGGAACTGAAGTCAGTTACTGTTGATATTAGCCGCACACCAAGGGGAAATCAAAGCACAGGTGAATAAAGCTTCCATGATAAATTATCTCAAACAAGTGTTCTTTCTTTCAAGAAAAAATAATAAGGAATTTTGGTTTCTTTTAAATGTTTGTTCATGCAGGGAAAATGGTCCTTCCCTTTGAGCCATTAGCAATATCATTTAAGGATGTTCAGTATTTTGTTGATATTCCTCCGGTAATAAGCATACTTATCTTGTTTCCCAGGATTTCATGCTGTTGACTATGTTGTCAATTGAGATTTTAACTTTGTCATTCTGAGCAGGAGATGAAAAAACATGGTTCCGAAGAGAAAAGGCTACAATTGCTCCGTGATATCACTGGAGCTTTTAGGCCAGGAGTTCTCACTGCACTGATGGGGGTCAGTGGAGCAGGGAAGACAACTCTGATGGATGTTCTTTCCGGAAGAAAAACTGGAGGCACCATTGAAGGAGAAATAAGAATTGCAGGATACCCTAAAGTGCAAAAGACATTTGAAAGAGTTTCAGGCTACTGTGAGCAGAATGACATACATTCTCCATATATAACCATTGAAGAATCTGTCAAATACTCAGCTTGGTTGCGGTTGCCACCAGAAATTGATTCAGCCACAAAAGGGGTATGGTGTCCTTATCACTTGCACCATGGCTTTTTTTTCCTAAATAACAGATGCACTTTATAACTTTATAAATTCTATGTATATCAACTGAACAGAAATTTGTTGAAGAAGTCCTTGAAACAATTGAACTTGACAATGTAAAAGATTGCTTAGTTGGCGTACCTGGCCAAAGTGGCTTATCTACCGAGCAACGCAAAAGACTAACCATTGCAGTGGAGCTTGTTTCCAATCCATCAATAATATTTATGGATGAACCTACATCTGGTTTGGATGCTCGAGCAGCTGCAGTTGTTATGCGTGCAGTGAAGAATGTTGTCGCAACCGGCAGAACCACCGTTTGCACTATACACCAACCAAGCATCGACATATTTGAGACTTTTGATGAGGTAGTCCAAAGTGCATTCTGTTGTCAAAGCAAGATGGTGTATTTGATGTAGTGTAAAACATACAAATAAATCAGTGTATTCATCTCTCTCGGTGATTTAGTAAATATCTTGATTTCTTGCTTCTAGAAATGGAAGTACGTGGCATGAAACAAAATTTGATTTCCCCTTCTTTGCAAATCTAGAAATAAAATGGATGATATTACCTTCTCTGTCATATTTGACAAGGATAATATACAGGCCAGGGACTAAAAATGAGTTAATTTTTCATGCAGTTGATTCTAATGAAATCTGGAGGACAGATTATTTATAGTGGAATGCTAGGCCATCATTCAAGTAGACTGATTGAATATTTTCAGGTATGCTCAAACCAACAGCAAAGTAGATAGCATTTTAGATTCTGGTTGGATCAATTATCATCTTATTTTCTTGCAATGGTCTCAAATATGTTAAGTGACTAAATTAAAATTGCCCATTTGGGGAGTGTGTACCTTTGCCTCTCCTTCATCTAAACTGTTAAAATTTGTAGCTAAGTAATTTCTCTGTCCATCAGAATATACCTGGGGTGCCAAAGATCATGGACAATTATAATCCTGCAACCTGGATGTTGGAAGCTACCTCTGCATCTGTAGAAGCAGACCTTAAAATAGATTTTGCTCAAATATATAAGGAGTCACACCTTTACCAGTGAGCATCCAATTGGCTTTTATTCATTTTACAAATTTTTTTAAGCTTTTGTTTTCAGTCGTAATGGTAATGATCATAAATTTCAAAATCACTTATCCCAAATTTCGAATTACTGTTTCTGTTTCTAGGGATACCCTTGAAGTGGTGAGAGTGTTAAGTGAACCAGCACCCGGTTCAAGAGACTTACACTTCTCAACTCGTTTCCCACAAAATAGCTTGGGACAGTTCATGGCATGCCTATGGAAGCAACACTTATCCTATTGGAGAAGTCCTGAGTACAACTTAACACGTTTCATATTCATGATTGTTTGTGCAATAATATTTGGAGCAGTATTTTGGCAGAAAGGGAATGAAATGTAAGTTTGTTTTCATATACTTCTAATTTGTCCTGAAAATAAACTCATTTGTTTTATCTGCAAAAAGAAATATGTATGTTAAAGGAATCTCCACAACCTCAAACTCCAGATAGTGAAGACACAACATGTTATCCTTACACTTCATTTTTCCAACATATGGACTAAAGTTGAAAGGAGATGACTAAATTAAAATATCTGAGGTTCTTCTACTTTTGATAAGTTATTTGTCAACAGAGAAAAGTCGACATCCATAAACTAATAATTTCAGCATCTTCATTGTGATAACTACAGAGAAAAACAAGTGAATTACTCAACCAAGTTTCATGAATAGCATGTCTTTTATAAAAGCATAAAACAATATATATGTTTGCGTCAAGTCATATTAGGCGCAATCAACAGAAGACATTCTTAAACTGTGAATTTTATGATGTGGAAAACTTCCTGTTTGCATGGTTCTAGTGTAGTGCTAAACTTGAAATTGTACAGATGAATGTTCTGACATATACTTCTTTTGTTAAAGAAACAATCAGCAGGATTTGTTCAACGTACTTGGATCCATGTATATTGCTGTAATATTTTTGGGTATAAATTACTGCTCAACAATTCTGCCATATGTGGCTACTGAGCGTGCTGTCTTGTACCGAGAAAAATTTGCTGGCATGTATTCTTCCACTGCTTATTCATTTGCACAGGTTTGTAGTTGTATCAAACAAATTCAAGTTGTACTTATTTGGTAGGAAAAATGGATGTTATCAACTCAGTAATATTCTTTTCTTATTGTAGGTGGCTATTGAAATACCATATATCTTAGTGCAATCAATTTTATATGTGGCTATCACATATCCAATGATAGGTTTCCATTGGTCAGTTCAGAAAGTATTTTGGTACTTCTATACCACATTCTGTACATTTTTGTACTTTGTATATCTTGGAATGATGGTAATGTCGATGAGCTCCAATCTCGACATAGCTTCTGTATTGTCAACTGCAATCTACACCATATTCAATCTCTTTTCTGGATACCTCATGCCAGGACCGGTAAGTCTTCTGTATCTACCAAATCTTCTTTATGATAATTTAACATTTATGGCATTATAAGGGCTTGAATTTGTACCTTAATTATACTTGCATCCAAAATAATTTTGAGGGAATTTGGATCCACAGTTTCTGAGTAATCCAATCCAACCCAAAATGCTTACTTTTAAAGGTGAATTTTATCCTTTTCCAAAATGTAATTCATTCCATTGTTGAAGGATCACACTCACTGCCTATAACCATACAACTTTCACAGATAATAATCATTTGTTGAATATTTCTTTAGAGCATTCTGCGCAACAGAATCACAGCTGCATCTTTGAATTATATCAGTAACTTAATACATGCACTTGACTGGGGGAGCTGAATGTCCATAATCCATGCCAATAAGTACAATACAAGATGCTTTGAAGCCTTAGATATTAACCATGTTTCATAATATGCAGAAAATTCCTAAATGGTGGGTTTGGTGCTACTGGATTTGTCCTACTGCTTGGTCCTTGAATGGTCTCCTAACTTCACAATATGGAGATTTGGAGCAGGAGGTAACCGTCTTTGGGAAGCGCCAACCAGTTGGTTCCTTTTTAAGAGATTACTATGGTTTCCGGCATGACAGATTAAGCATTGTGGCTGTGGTGCTCATTGCTTACCCAATTGTTTATGCTTCTCTGTTTGCCTATTTCATAAAGAAAATGAATTACCAAAAGAGATAAGACAGAAACACAGACACAGACACATATTTGGTTCTTCTGCAGTGTGGTGACTTCAATTTTCATGTATAGAAATATAGAAACATGTGGTTACATAGATTAGCGAGATGTCTACAGCAATATATTCTCATATGTACCATGTAATGTTCAAATTTGTTTTATAGTTTAATGTTGGTTATGTAGATCCCTGCAGAAAGTGTTGGAAAACGAAGAATGGTGAAAAGAAGTTCTATATTGAACCTTTCTACCAGGGGCTTACAAACACATATGACAACAAGTGAAAGTGGTATGGGTTTATGGGGCATATTTTTTCAAGAAAAGCTAGTTATGTAGTAATAAATAATATTCAAGTTGTACAAGTTAAAATAACACTTTTTAATTAGTAGAAAATTGAGGACTTAGAAAACTCTCTGTATCTATAAAATCTATATATATTTATTTCGATTTACTTCCCTTTAACTTTTATTATTGTTTATATGCCTGTTAAGTTTTGTTTTCACTTTAGTTATGGATGCCAAATCAAGATGGAGTAATGACCTGACTAGAAAAAATTAGGTAACAAACTGGTTTTTTTAATAATAGAGATTAAAATGAAAATCTTTTAATATAAGAGGAACTTATATAAAAAAATATAATTTTATATGGATTGAAATAATAAGGTGAGAGAGGAAATATTCTTTTATAAAGATTCAGCAGAAATAAAAAACTTAAAAACCACTAAGAGTGAAAAACTACCAACGTGAAAAGAGAAACCATAATGCTTCCTCCTCTCTTGAATATTAAAAAGTTACGTCTTTTAGTGCGTGTCAATTATAAATAAATTTAACTTTATTTAATGAAACTATATTTAAAAATTCATTTATTAAACAAGATTTTATTTCAATAGCTCTCCTTTATTTTTTTTATGTCAAGTTTCAATGAAAAATAATTTTAAAAATACTTATTTTTAAATAAAATTACTATAATTAAATAATATGACTAAATCCTTTTAACTGTTTTGTTCGTATTAGATAGAAACTATTAGTGCGCACTAAAATAAGTTTGTCTCATCTCTACCTGCATGTCATCACAAGCACAAATGATTTTGAACTAATCATTTATAATATTATGCTTGCTATGGAAAGATGAAGATTGCAATAGTGAATGATTATTATAACAAAGTAACGAGGTAAATTTAGTTTTTTCTTATATCATCCCTCTTAAGCTATCACAGGAATATACAAAATTGAGTACCAATTAAAGAAATTTCAGAGATTCTTGAAAAAATAGCATTTCGGATATTCTTGAAAAATTGACAGAATTGTAGGAGAACAAAGAAGAAAATGGTTCTGTAGAATTGTGCTGAATTAAAATGTTATATATACAGTGTTATATTCAAACAAACTTCAAACTTAGGTTCCCATGGATGGTCATGGATCTTGAGTAAATATAACTAAGTTCCACATCGCTGAAGATAGATAACCATCACTGGGGCTGTTGTTATAAATTAAGCATAAGTTGCCTTTAACACTCATACCTTTCTCGGCCTTTTGGCTAAGATCAAGTGTAGTATCTGTTCTTATCAGTTTAATATCTGATATGTGGGCCAATGGTCCACACGATATTAAATTAATTTTTTTAAGGGGAGTTCCCACTACAGTAGCTTGCTACTGGGGTTCTCAAGTATCGCTCATGTTTTGCACTACTACATGAGCCTGGTACACCCTCTAATATAGTTTAATATTTTGATCTTAGTTATAGTATTTTTAAGTCGTTTAATTAACATTCTCTAATGTACTTTAGCAGTCTATTTTAAATATTTTGTTTATTATTGTTTCATTCTGCTGCTGTGGTTGTTTGTTTTCTTACCAATATTAAGATATCTACATGTAGATAAGTACAGCATTATTTATTTTTTAATAGTTAATTAACTAGTTAGTTGATGAATCTAGTCTTGTTCATGTAAAGTAGATTTTGTAGTGTCTTTCTATTAAGATATTTGCATAACATTGTAATTTTAGGGGTGATTACTATTCTTGATGTCAGAATTGGCACTTCAATTTATCTCTTCTAGAAATTGAGTTTTCCAATACAGTAAGCAAATAAAATGACAATTGAAATAGGAAATTAGAACCACACCAATTACACTAAGAAAATCATGATGAAACCCATAATAATCTTCCAAAAGTTGGGCATGGTTTTCTTTTATTCAAACTTCTGAGTAATTAGAAGTCCCACATCACTGAATATAGATAACCATTGCTGGGACTGTTATTATAAGACAAGCACAAGTTATAATGAAATTTCATACCTTTCTCGGCCTTTTGGCTAAGATCAAGTGTAGTATCTGTTCTTATCAGTTTAATATCTGATATGTGGACCATTGGTCCACACGATATTAAATTAATGTTTTGAAGGGGAGTTGCCACTATAGTAGCTTGCTACTGTGTTCTCAAGTGTCGCTCATGCTTTGCACTACTGCACGAGCCTGGCACACCCTCTAATATAGTTTGATATTTAGAGTTTTAGATTAAAGTATTTATATTTTTAATGTGGTTCAATTTTCTAATATGCTTTTAATTTTAATAGCAAATTCTAGGATTGTCATAGTTGATTTTTTACTGTCTTTCTAATTTCTAATTTGAAGACATCTGCTTAATTTTGTAATATTTTCTTATTCATGAAATCATAGTGGGAATTACATTTTACCTCTTTTGGAAATTGAGTTTTCCAATACAGTATGCAAATAGAATGGCAATTGAAATAGGGAAGACAATTAGAACCACACCAGTTACACTAAGAAAATCATGGTGAAACCCATAATAATCTTCCAAAAATTGGACAATTGTTTTCTTTTCTTCAAAGGCTGATATTTCTTTGTCTGCATCTCCATATTGTGAAGTAAGCATCCCATTCAATGCCCATGACATAGGGCACAAATAATACATCCAGATCCACCACTTGGGAATTTGCTGTATTAAAGAACACTGTCCTTTAGTATACATTTCAACCAGTATGAAAAAGATAGATAAACTATCAAGATATTATTATCATATTATGTTAAGAAATGAGACTGCTCATTCAATGATATTATGATGGCAGATAAAGGTAAACAATCAAAGTAGTATAGATCTTATGATACTTTAGCTTAGGTAAGCCCTTATTATCCTAAAATCAATCCAACTGCTCCTATTTTCTTCTCCATACTAAGAAATTTGGAACTTGGAATATTTGATAAAAAGTTAAATTAACTCTATCTACACCACAATTTATGCCATGTTGAGCAAAAATAACATTATATGAAACTTACAGGTCGTGGTACAAAGTATCCACAAAATAAATTGACCATAGTGTAGGAAGATGAAGCCACAATAGAAGCCAATTGAACATTTGGTGTCAATGAAACAAGGAGCATCCCTAGATAATTGAAGTATAACAAATTGCAGAACATACTGTAGAGTGACCAAAATACTTTATAAGCAGACCAATCATAGCCCAACATAGGATATGTGATTATCACATATAGAACAACTTGAATGACTATATAGGGAATCTCAATTAGGACCTGCAAGAGAAATGAATTCAAGTTACCCTGAAGTTATTGGGAGAGTCATGAAAACATAAAACATTGAGTAAATTGAAGCAATATTTTGATGTGCTCCAATTGTGGATAAAGTATGATATTAGTAAGAGTTACTAGTAGTAGGTTGGAAGAATGAAATGGTTTCTTTGTTTTCTTAAAGAATGAAAACATTTGAAAATGAGTGGTGAATTCACATTCTGAATAGAACTACACCTGTGCAAAAGAATAGGCCCAGGGAGAGTACATTCCAGCAAATTTTTCACGGTACAGAACAGTGCGCTCTGTGGCCACATATGGCAAAACTGATGAGCAGTTATTTATTCCAAAGAAGAGTATAGCAGAGTACATTGCACCAAATATATTGAACACATCTTGTTGGCTATTTCTGTGAAATAAACAAAAAGGAAAATTATTCAGTCCTTTCTAAAACGCAGCTTATTTAAATACATTAGGAAAATGCATTTGAAATATTCCATTTTCAGTGTAGAATAAAATTTTGACCACTAACATTTTCTTTCCTTTCTTCCAGAACAGTATTCCAAACAGAAGAGATAAAGCAGTCACAAAAGTGATGCGAGTCAAGTTGTATGATGGGCTTCTCCAGTAGGACAAATGTTGTTTCCACAAACATGCTTTGAACTGTTCCCAACCCTTTTGTGGAAAATGAGATGGAAAATACAAATCTCTAGAGTCTGGTGGTGGTGTACTCAATTGCTGAACCAACTCTTTGTTCTGTCTGCACTCAGTTGAATAAATATCATGTAAAGATCACATGCATATGAATTGTAAATACTATTTTGCTTGCTTTATGACCACTTTAAAAAAGATTTGCTTTGAGATTGGGATAATAGAAATGTTATATCGGACCAAAAACTGGAGAAAATTAGTATATAGTACTAGCTAGGTTTATGCTATAAACTGTAAACAAATACTTCTTTCAAGCAGTGACACATAAATAAAGTTCTGCGATGTCTTACTCATATAAGGTTGATTCCCTATAAATCTGGGCAAAATCTACTCCGAGTTCAGATTCTGCTGATCTTGAAGTAACCTCTAGCATCCATGTTGATGGGTTGTAGTTGTCTTTAATCTTTTGCACTCCCGGGATTCTCTTTATAACAAAAGATGCAAGAATGCAAACCAAGATTTTGCAATCAAACATTGGTGATGAAAAAGAAACGAAGTTGGGTATGATATAAGAAACTGACCTCAAAGTATTCAATGACTCTACTCGAATGCTTCCCGAGTGGACCAGCATAGATTAAACGTCCTCCAGCTTTCATGAGAATAACCTTAAAGGATTACGTGAAAAGAACTTTAATTAGTTTAATTGTGCAATGTCCTTAAAGGGATTGAACTGTAATGTAAGATAAGCATCAGACATTTGCTGAGTTAATTAGTATTAGAATCTTTATATCTAACTATGATGAAGATAATATGAATAAGTATCAAGGGTCCTTCTAAATGCTGCACAAAAGCTTGATTTTGCAACTTTAAAACACTGTCCTGGAAAAGTGCTTATTATTTAACCTCTTTAGGAGCAAGAGCAATTGGATAAACAGGCTCAAAGGGTCTGTCATAACACCTTGGTTCATTGTAAATCCAAAATCTATGTTAAGTGATTGAGGTTACCTCATCAAATGCCTCAAATATATCAATACTTGGCTGGTGAATTGTGCATGCAACAGTTCTTCCTGTTCCAACTACATTCTTCACTGCTCTCATTACAACTGCAGCTGCCCTTGCATCTAGACCTGTAGTTGGTTCATCCATAAATATAATTGAAGGATTAGCAACAAGCTCAATGGCTATAGTCAGCCTTTTTCTTTGTTCAGTGGATAAACCACTAATATTTGGCATGCCTACTAAAGAATCTTTGACCCCATCCAGCTCAATAGTATGAATCACTTCATTCACAAATTCCTGAAAAACAGAAAGAACCATAAAAAAACATGATTCCCACTGACCAGGCTCAAAATTTGAAAACAACAATGCTACACACTGAGAGGAGAGCCATACAGCTTTAGTTTTGGCATCAATCTCAGAAGGAAGCCGTAGCCAAGCAGAAAACATCACAGATTCCTCAACTGTGATGTTTGGAGAATGTATGTCATTTTGTTCACAGTAACCTGATACTCTGGCAAATGTTTCCTGAACCTTAGGGTAGCCACCAATTCTAATCTCTCCTTCTATAATACCACCAGTCTTTCTTCCACACAGGACATCCATTAAAGTTGTTTTCCCTGCTCCACTCACTCCCATAAGCGCTGTTAGTATGCCAGGTCTAAATGAACCTGTGATGTCAGAAAGGAGCTGAAGCCTTCTCTCAGTAAAACCTCTATTTCTCATTTCCTGCATTCAATATGATATGATTTCCAACTAAGTCCATGCATGTAACTTCATGCTCAAGAACTACCAATAATTTAATTCATTTAAGTTACCAAAGGGGTATCAACATAGTATTGGACATCATGAAATGCAACTGCCAGTGGCTGGAAAGGTAGAACCAATCCTCCTGAAGAAAAGTAGAGAAAGAAGGAATGAAAATCACCATATAAAGTTTCACTGGTATGTTTTATGTTTAGCTGAAACAAAATAGTAAGGGGGGGCACATGAACAAGACAGGTGCTCACGTTTTCTGGTTTCTACAGTATTTTCAATCAGAGAAGTAACAGGTTTCTTGTCTGCACCAATGCTACTGTTGTTTTCTTGCTGTTTCTGTAACTCTGGATGCTTCTCAGAAGATACAAGTGTTCGAGATCTCGCAGGAGCTAATGGAGCATGCCAAAGTGAAGGTTACAATAAAAGTCTAAGGGCATTATCATTCACCACATAACATGTCCAAGTAAACAATGCAAAGTGAACTTACCATTCAAGAAAGTCAGCATCAAGGTAAAACCTACATTGAACAGCACTGTGAATCCAATTAAGGCAGCAATTGATATCCAATAAAAGTAACCATCAAAGTTTAGCCCCCGGTTATCAAGTACTTGCTGACCCATTGTGCTGTTTGCTGACAACTTCAAATAGATCAAAGGAACCAAAATGATTAGAAGAAGAATTCAATAATTGCACCAAGCAAGCCTTCACATAATTGAATACTCTCAGCTAAATGACAAACTTTCACGAAAGCAGAAGTAAAAGTGTATTAATTTGAGCCTTTTGAATTCTTATGACCAAATGAAGTTAACTGGCTAATCCATCCCATCAATGAAAAAAAAAAGAGTTCTTTGAATGAAGCACAAAAGGAGTTATACACGATTACCTTTTCCCACCTAGGAGCAAGAAATTCATTCACAGTTAAGCCTATCTCTCCATACGACACAGGAGAAACCCAAAATCCCCATCGCAACCAGGATGGCATATATGCTACAATGGAAAAGCAACTAAATTTATTTTCTGAACAAAATTGCGTGTTAAAAAAGTAAACCAGTTCTGGATTCTTACGCTTTGGAATGATGAAGCCACCAAATAGTAAAACAAATACTATGGCCACAGTACCAGCTGTCACAGAAGCAACCACAGTTTGAAAAATTGAGGCAATAAATCGAAACATGGATACCGATGTCATGTGTATGACAAACAAGAGAAGGAACTGGCGAAAGAATCTGAAGAAAAAAGTTAAAGTCAACACAGATATAGATTCTCCAAGAAGCCTATAGCATCATTGTTAAAACAAATCATGTTGTGTTAAATTCTTGAGACAAAGGCATCTTCAAATGTAGTACTTTCTACTAGATCATATAAATTCCATCAAGGACTAACCTTCCAATCTCGGGGCTGTAACCAATGACATAGTAAGAAAGGGATGTCCAAATAAAAGATTCCAACAATGAAAGTGGAATCTTTAAAACAGCAGATGGTATTGTATAAGCCCATGCAGGGAAAAAGTACAACTCTTTTTGCTTGTAAATAACTGCAAGTCTTGATACAGTCATAGATAGTTCTGGAAATCCATCAACCAGAAGAATGACGAGTGAATAAAACAACGAACCCATGAAATAATTCCCATGGACCACATCAACAGCCATTCGTGTTCGAATGAAAACAGTCATTGCTACAAATGCAACGATGACAAGCTGCATGGATAAAGAATGCAACAATGCTCATGAACTTGAGAAAGTTGGGTATAGTTATCCCAATAGGAAGGCACGAAAGTGAAAAGAAAAACTTATAGAGTACCTGTGTTGACTTGAATACATAGACAAAAGAGTTTCTTTTCATTAGAAGAATTTCCCTCATTATGCAAGCCTTAAATAATTCCCATTTTGATAATGAGTACTTTTTAGATACAAGGGCATTGTTGTGGCTCTGAGACTTATCAAACGGCTTCAGGAGCTCCTCCTCCAACTTTTTACCTAAAGGGCTATCCTTAAATTTCTTAATGAACTGGTCAATTGAAACATAACTGTAAGGTTTTTCTGTGCTACTCCAATACTGTGCTTGATCTTTATTTGAGATAACCTGAATTTTACAAGTATATCACATAATCAAATTCTAAAACTATCATGTTAGAAAAGGAGGTATTCAGTTAGGCTGAACATACTTCCTGAAGAAAGTCAGCAGTGCCTTTTCTCTGTGGACATTTAAAGCCACAGTCCTCAAAGAACTCAAGTATGCAATCTCGTGGACCATGGTACACAATTTTTCCTTCTGCCATTAAGATAACATCGTCAAAGAGATCAAAGGTCTCTGGTGCTGGTTGAAGGAGTGAAATTAATGCAGTGGCATCTGTGATATGCACTAGATGCTGAATACAAGAGATAATCTGGAAAGTAGTGGAACTGTCCAAACCATTGGATATTTCATCCATAAATAGTGCTTTTGTTGGTCCAACAATCATCTCTCCTGTATAATATTCCAGAATCAGGACCACAGTCACCTCATATATCAACTAATGCTCTAAAATTCTATAAATTTGATAAGCTGCTATTATGCAGTGTACTAAAAATACCTGTAGTTAACCTTTTCTTTTCACCACCAGATATACCTCTTCTTATTGGATCTCCTACTAATGTATCAGCACATATATCAAGACCAAGTATCTGCATGTGATAGTAATAGTCAATAAAAAATAAATGAACAGTATTTGGTAGAGATAATGATAGACAAACCAGTTAGACTCTTGCTTCGTGGAGAAAATGAATAGACTACCTTTAAAATATAATCTGTCTGAAGGCTACTCTTCAGTCCGTTAATTGATGTTGCCTGTACCAGAAACAGTGCTATTGAGGTAATAGTAATCAACACTTGAACAAATTAGCATGAAGACTTTTCAATGACTATATTGAAATGGGCTGAACAGTACCTTCATATATGCATCTAAATCAGGATCAGGAACTATTCCTGCCTCTTTCTCCCTTCTACTGACTTCCATCAGGAGTTCTTTCATACATGGAACAAAAGCCATCACTCATATCTAACATCAATTTACGAAATTTATTTATTTTTGTAACTTTTAAGTATACCTACCTGCTCGGCTTCCTACACCTTGGCAACGTGCTGAGAAATCAACTGTTTCCCTCACAGTCATCTCTGGAATATGCAAATCATATTGGCTTACATATGCTGATGATTTCTGAGGGATGAATTCTTCTAGTATGTGTCCATTGTAAGAAATGTCCCCTTGAACCTATGGTGCACCACAACAATTATGGAGAAGACTTATTTTTTAATTCGAATCATTTTTCAAATAAACTAAATACAGATATTGAGTTCATTCTGTCTTAATGCATGAATGCTTGATGGGATGGCTTCATCTTTAGCTCATAGGGTATGAACAAAAAAGGACAGTAGTCCAAAACAATAAAGAGAAAAATTTGGATTCAGGAGTGTGTCCATGTTTTCATTACAAAAGAATTGGAAGATTTTATTGGTGTCCGGAAGAGTGAAATTGTTGTTTCTCTGATCCCTTGGAGAAATAATGTGCACTTTCAATCCCTCAGTTGTTCTTTGTTTCCCATTTTCAAAGTCAGCAGTGTTATTCAGAAACAACAAATTTGGGTGTTCTCACAGGACAAGGTCATTTGAGTGACCATTGGCAAGTCCCATATCGCTGAAGAGAGATAACAATCACTGGGGCTTTTATTATAAAATAGGCATGCTTACTATGTAAAGCTCATACCTTTCTCGGCCTTTTGGCTAAGATCAAGTGTAGTATCTGTTCTTATCAGTTTAATATCTGATATGTGGGCCAATGGTCCACACGATATTAAATTAATTTTTTGAAGGGGAGATCTCACTACAGTGGCTTGCTACTGGGGATTTTGAGTGTCGCTCAAGTCTTGCACTATAGCTTGAGCCTGGCACACCCTACAATATAGTATTAAAGTTTATTTTTATTCCTTATTAGTGTTGCTATCTTGTACACTATTGCATAGTCCTGACACTCCAAAAACTATATTTAAGTATTTGTATAATTTAGGAAGTTACTTTACTAACTCTGTTATTAGTGTGATGTAACTAATCTGTGGAAAGGAGTTTTGTAAAGACTTAATAAGAGAATCATTATAATCACTACAGTGGCTTGCTACTGGGGATCCTTTCACTACTCCTTGAGCCTGGCACACCCTACAATGTAGTTATAATGTTTTTGTTTTTAATGCAATTATTTATGGGAATTTAAATTATATTTTGTTTTGGCCTATGATAAATTGATTGTAAATATTAGTCTTGTGCATTTTTAATTTTGATGGTCTTTCTATTAAGTGAAAATGTTGCATGAAATTGTAAGGATTTAAATTATTTGAAAGGTGTTAGCCAACATAAGTAAGTTTTGTTTAAATTTACTAGGAAAAGTCAGAACCTTAAGAGAATGACTTAATTTTCCTGCCAATGCCAACAATAAGGTTGTTTTACCACTTGCTGGTGGACCAAGTAATAAGGTCATCCTGCAATAGAAAATAATATAACAAATCATTGTAGATGAAAATTTTACTCAGATGTTTTTACACCATACTGAATAGACTAATATCAAATCCAATGAATAAATAAATAATCATCTTGTAATAACATTGTAAAACTTTTGCAAATTACCTTCTCGGCTTAATAATGCCACTGGCACTTTTGATGATGCTTTTCTTCAAATCTTGAGAATTCAGAACTGACAATTTAGTGGTGTCCTTGAGAGAAAAAAAGAGGGAAACAAGAGGAGGGAGAAAGTCTCTTAGGTAGTGAGCAAAAATAAAAGAACTGTGTGTATTAAAATATTAATGTTTTTAGAGAAGTTACTTGCAAAATTCATATAAGAATACTTACAAGGATAAACTCTTTCAGGGTATTCCACAGCGTAGGTATGGGTTTGCCCTTAACTATCCTACATTCAGCTTCTACACACAGATTGTGATACTTCACTTCCACTGTGGGCAACTTAATACCAACTCTACACAGTAAAATAAAATTTATTAACCATCCTTCCATTTACTTACTTGCTAGATCACGATTTTAATTGGGTGTTTAGAATTTTGAAATTTAGTGAACATAACTCACCCATATATTTAAGATATAATTAACCTCATTACACATGAAATTTCCACACTAAGCAATATTCTGCTATATAAATGACAAAGGATAAAAAAATACCGCTATATTAACCTTCTTGTCTTTTTCTTTTGCACCAGCTAGTTTTCTATTATAGATTTCTCCATTAGACACAATGATAAATAAAAATTTAGTTGACCAGTAAAATGATTAAAAAAGTGAAACAGTTCAAAATAACACGCCATATCCCGAAAGGGAAAGAGAGGGAATCTAGGAGAAGTTGTTGTTACTTGTCAATTCTTTTCCTGAGTTTCTGCAGCAGTAGAAGATTATCATTTTCAATGTGCTTAATAAGCTTTTCTATGAACATGTGGCGTTCTTGAGCTCCAAGCTTGGTGACATCAACAACCTGCTTCCCTTTACTTTTCTCATCTGTTTCCATGCCATCATAAACATCAAACAAAGCTGAAGTAATTCTCTCACAGGTTGGTAACCTCTGAAGTTCAGCCCATTGTAACACTTCTGTCTCCTCATTATCATCTTGTTCAACAGGGTTTATGCTTGAAATACTCTGAAAACTAGAGGCATGGCTTCTAAATGAGGACCTTATGCTCCTTCCTATCTCACCCAACTCAATTCTTAGAGACTCTATCTCATCTGCACCTACTAGTTGTGCCATCTCAAGGAACAACAGTAAGAGGATTAAACCTCAGAAACAGGTGAAAACCATATTTTTCTCTTCTCAACATTATATAGAAACCTCTCTGCTGCTTTGATAAGCTTTTGACAGTGGCAGTTTCTGATGTAATGCATTATGTCATGTATTGTCTTGTTCTGTGAATGACGATTGAACAAGCTGGTATCAAATGAAAATTACAGACACAAAAATCCATCTTTTTTTTATATATTATCAGTGTAACTGAACTTTCACAGATACATTAATTAATCACCAAAGTCCATGCCCAGAAATGATTGAAAATATTTTACTAGGAAACAGAAAGGTCTAACACGCAAGGATATATCAGAGTGGCATGACTCATTCGTTTACCATTTCCTTTTTGTGAAACAACAAGCTTCCGGCCTAAAAGATCTGCATGTTGAATTCTGGCATTGTTCTGTTCCATTCTTCTTCCAATGTGAATAGGGTCACTTTTTGGAATATCATGATGATGTTTAATAATAAAATTTCAGTGTCCTGTTAGGGTAGCCCTAGAAGGAATATTTATATTATATAGTGGCGTCTATAGCCTTGGTTCCAGAATGAATACATAAATGTTATGTAAGTCATTGACCTCATGACTCATGGTGATAAGTCATTGACCTAGGAAACACATTCCTTAAGCAAACAATTATAGTGAACAAGTTTTTTATTTGGTGTTGTGATGAACCAGCACAAGTTTTCTTACAAGCCAAAAGAAAATTAATGTTAGAGTGGGTTTAAGGTATTGGCAGAAAATATAAAACAAATGTAAAAGTATTATTACAAAATATGATTTTGGATGTAATTCAACATAATTACTGTTTTTTTTTTTGTTTTTTTTTTTTTTGAACTTGGCCTTTTTTACTACAGCAAGAGCATCCCATCTCAATTTAAAAAAAAATAAAAAATGCTTCGGAAAGAAGTACGAGTGTTATTTACGCAGCAACAAGGACTTACTCCAGTCTTCGTTATTATTAATATTATGTGGTTGATCTTGGTCACGAGGCTGTCATATGGAGGTTAAACGGGAGCAAGAAAGCACTTTTCTCACTTTTCTAGAAGGTAAAATGGTCATTTTGAAGGTTTGAAGGGGTGCAAAACAATTGTGGGGGTGTAGAAAGTAAAAGCCTATATAGATTTTCTTTTTGTCATTCCTGACTGTAATGGACTTTAGAGGACAGAATTCTTGACACAGTAATAACCTGTGAACACCTTAAAAGACGTTCTCCAGCTCTACAATTTTAGTGAAAACATAATTACATTATTTAGTGTCAAAACAACAGAAAAGTTGAACTTATGAACACATTAAAACACATTCTCTAGATCTACAATTTGAGTGAAAACATCATTACATTATTTGCCAGCTCATTTTTTCCCTTTTCTTTTGTAAACAATCCTCTCGTTGCACTTTGTGGCTGCTTCTTGGACAATCCTTTCTTCCGGCCTAATGCTTACTGCTTGATCCCCATCATTGCCCCTCCATTAATAGTAATCTTATCCTCAAGATTCAAATGATGAAATTGGCTACGTATGACCACGACATGTTCCCAAGTGGCTTCTTCAATTGGTTTTGCAGCTCACTGTGTCAGCCACTGTTTTACTTGTTCACCCTTTTTGCAGTATAAGGGTGTTTTAATGGAATCAAATGAGCATATAGAAAGTTTGTCCACTATGAAAAAATATAGCTTCATACCTTTTAAATTTTGGCAGCCCCGTGATGAAATCCATCGAAATATCATCCCATACTCGCTCCGGAATGGGTAGTGGCTGCAAGAGCCCTCCCGAGGACGTCGCAAGATACTTCTGCCTCTGGCACGTATCACAAGAGCACACATACTCTTGAACTTTTCTTTTCATGCCTCTCCAGTACAAATTAGCTGCCATCCTTTGGTATGTTCTATAATACCTCGAATGTCTGCCTTGAGGGGTTGAATGGTATTCTTCCAACAACTTTGGAATCCAAGCAGAATTTTCTGAAAGCACCAATCTGCCCTTGTAGAAAAGAGCCCCTTATCTATACTCAAATCCCGCAGTCTCCTTTTCTCCCCCCCTATTGATCTTGTCAATAACTTCCTTAAACTTAATATCATTATGGACTTCCGAAAGGACAGTATGGCTATCCAACCACATTGGAAAATGTGCTAACACTTGCAATTCTCCCTCATCTATCTTCCGAGATAAAGTATCAGCCCTTTTGTTTTCACTTCCCAGTTTATAAACAATGTTGAAGTTGTATCCTAACAATTTAGCCATCCAATTTTGTTGACTCCTTGTGATGACCTTTTGCTGCAATAATTGTTTTAAACTCTTGTGATTTATAGTCACCAAAAATTTTTTGCCCAACAAGTAAGGACGCCAATGATTTATAGCCAAAGAAATTGCCATCAACTCTTTCTTATAAGCTTATTTGCTCTGATTTCTTGTTCCCAAAGCCTTGCTGAAAAAAGCTATCGGGAGTTTATTTTGCATGAGTATGGCTTCGATCCCCAACCCCGATGCATCACACTCCACCACAAATTCTTTTGTAAAGTTAGGCAAGGCCAATAACAGAGCTGAGGTTACCTTCCTCTTGAGTTCTTCAAAAGTTATTTGGGCCTCCGCAATCCACTTAAAAACATCCTTTTTGGTAAGGTCTGTTAAAGGTTTCGCCACCTTCCCACAATCTTGAATAAATTTCCTATAATATCCGGTCAACCCAATGAACCCCCTAACTCCTTTAACACTTTTAGGAACCGACCAATCAACAACTCCTTGCACCTTTGCTGGATCGACTACCACCCCTTCTCCAAAGACAATATGGCCAAGGTATTCCACACACCTTTGAGCAAACCAACATTTTTTCTGATTTGCAAAAAAACGTATGTTGCTCCAACACAAACAACACCTCTTGTAAGTGTTTCAAGTGATCAATTCAGTTTGGACTATAGACTAAAATATCGTCAAAAAATACCAACACATATCATCTAAGCTTTCCCCAGAACACCTCATTCATCAAAGTCTGAAATGTTGATGGGGCATTCATTAAGCCAAAAGGTATTACAAGATACTCATAATGTCCTTCATGGGTCCAAAAAGCGGTCTTGTGGATATTCTCTTCTCACATCCGCACTTGATGGTACCCAATTTCAAGTCTAATTTCGTAAAAAATTTGGCCCCATGGAGCTCATCAAATAATTCTTCTATCATTGGAATTGGAAATTTATCAAGTATAGTTGCTTTATTCAGTGCCCTATAATCAACACACATGCGCCAAGATTGATCCTTCTTGTGAACAAGAATGATCGGGCTAGAAAAAGCACTATTGCTATGCTTTATAACTCCATTATCCAATAAATCCTTGACCTGCCTTTCTATCTCATCCTTCTGGTAGTGTGCATAATGATAATGACAAACATTCACTGGACCCTAACCTTGAAACAAGTTTATACAATGCGACTTGACGCGTATGGGTGGAAGCCCTTTTTTCTCTTGGTACACTTGCACAAATATACCCAAGATGGCATCGAGTTTTTCTCGGTATTGATCATTAAGATGGCTTAATCGACCTTCTTCTTCCTCTGGGCAACAAATATCAAGGCGCATCATAAGCCCATCAACCTGCCCTTAATTGTTACCAACCAAGCCATTTAGTGTTGTTTGAGAGGTCCAATGTTCTCCCATTCCGCGTAGAAGTACCGTAGTACCTTGAACATTTATTTTCATGGTTTGTAGCTTCCAATCCACCACCATTTCTCCTAGAGAAGTCAACCACGCAATCCCCAACACCATATCAATGTCTTGTAGATCAAATAAAAAAGCATCCAAGACACACTGCAACCTACCCAACTCCATCGTGAGATTATGACATATGTCGCTTGTGTCAGTACGATGGTCGTCACCCATCAAATGCGCATGCTAGGCATGGACTCCTTCTTCCACCTCACTGACTCCACTAATTTTCTTAAGATAAAAGTTCTGTGTTGCGTCATTATCCGCCAAAACACAAACTCGAAGCCCGTGAATCCTTCCCTCGAGTTTCATGATTTGTGGTTGTTCCACCTACCGCTGCGAGAGGCATTGCAAACTGAGGGTACTGCATTCACCATTGTACGCGTCTTCGGCAACATCTTTGCCCTTCTACAACTCCGAGTCATCCTCACTGTCGTCCAACTCATTTGTTAACATAATATTTAAGTGTTTGTCAAGACAAATATGTTGTGGACTCACTGTCGTCCAACTCATTTGTTAACATAATATTTAAGTGTTTGTCAAGGCAAATATGTTGTGGACTGTACACACCGCCACACTTAAAACACAAACCTTTTTGTCTTTGTTCTAACAAGTCCCCATAGGATAAATGCTTGACATCATTCTTGGGTCGATCAAACGTTTCGTTTTTTGAGTTGGGGACTTGTCCACTGATGCAGACCGCCACAATCAAATAAAATAAAGATAGAAAAGAACTAGGTAAAAGTAGAATAGATACGTGAATAGTATTATTTATCCCTGAAATCAACAAAAAAAGAACATGCACTAAAAATTATACTTCCTTCTAATACCCCAGAGCAATAGCTCCTTACAGAGTAGTGTAACAACTACTGGATCCAACCATAATAAGTCAATCTTGCTCCCTCTTCCCCATACTCTTGTACTCCTTAATAAAAGGATTCTATTCTCTCTCTATAATTAATTTTTCTGCCAGCTCATTTTTTCCCTTTTCTTTTGTAAAAAATCCACTCTTTGGACTTTGTGGCTGCTTCTTGGACAATCCTTTCTTTCGGCCCGATGCCCGATGCTTACTGCTTGATCCCCATCATGACAACCCCCGATTTACTTCATTTATGGGTTGTGACACAAGTATTTACCAATAAAAGAAACCTGTAATCAGACCCCATTAAGGAATTGATATTTAGAAACCAGTGAAAATAATATCAGTTGCCAGTTAAGAGATAAACAAATTTTCTTTTGCTGCCACAACCACAAGTAAAAGTACATTTCACTTTGATCAAGTTTAGATAATATTCAACACACCAGCTGTCGTTCAGATAATATTAACTCCATTTGGTTCAGTCTGAAGATGAAAATCCACTGTTTCCACATGGCCTGCCAGTTAAGAGATAAACATATTTTCTTTTGCTGCCACAACCACAAGGTTAAAGTACATTTCACTTTGATCAAGTTTAGATAATATTCAACACACCAGCTGTCGTTCAAATAATATTAACTCCATTTGGTTCAGTCTGAAGATGAAAATCCACTGTTTCCACATGGCCTTCAAAATTCAAAGAACACCCTAGCCTAGAACTGAATGCACATACAATTTTAGACAGATCCATGGAACTGATATAAGTTTTGCTCTCAGCTTATAATATTGCAATCTAGAAGTATTATAATTTACAAAAGCAGGGACCCATGTATATTTTGAAACTCTTGCAGCATGAACAAAAAAGGCAGCACTTGAATATAAAATAAGCTCAATTTGACAAAAAAACTAATAACTCTACCATCAATCCACTAACCCTGTACACCAAAAAGACACAGACGTTGAAGTTTTTTTTTTTTTTCTTCTGAAAATAAAATGGATGTTAAAGCTCAAATTTAACTTTAAAACAAGCAAACAGAGGTTAGGAAGAAGTTCTATAATTCACCATGACATCTGAAGCTTGATTGCGTAAATCAGCAACTGGTCTCTTCTTCCATTTCAAAACAAAAATAAGCAGCTGCTCCCATAAAATAAGTATGGAATACAGATGCATTAGCTGTCTGAACTAAAGATCCCATCCTCATAATGGCTCACTATTTTATTGTCAGTTATCATTGTCTGCTTTTCCTGCTCCAAATAGTATATTTTGTCATTCATACCGTCTTTTCTATATGCTTCAATCATGATCATGTATGTTGTTTCGTCCGGTTGACATTGGTTATCTTTCATACGCTTAAAAACTCTTTCCATTTCCATCAAATCATCTGCCTTTGCACATGCAGATAAGACTGCGTTATAAAAGGCAATATTTTCAGGTATCTCAAATTTTCCAGCCAATTGAACACTGCTAATTACTTTATGAAAGTAACCTGCATTTGCATAACCATTGATAAGGCAACAGAAAGTTTTGGTATCTGCTTTCATACCCTCAGCACGCATTTGATCAAATGTACACTCCATGTGCCTCACATCACCAGCATCGGCAAATGCCTCAATCACATTGTTATAAGTCGAGGTTGTCCATGGAAATTGCAACTTGCGCATGTACTCCATGACAGATGACATTTTGTCATACATTTTTTTCTTCCCATAGGCACCAATCAAAATGTTAAAAGTGCGCGTTTCAGGTTCTATCCCAAAATTACGGAATTTTTCATACCATTTCTCCATCATATCAATCTGACCCATGTTACCAAAGACACTGATGATGGTGTTCATTGTCCAAACATCAGGCTTGCAGGTAATGCTCTCCAGCATGCTGGAAAGCACTTTTTCCATTTGATCAAACTTCCCCGCCTTACCATAACCACCCAAAACGATGTTCTGTGTCACTGTGTTTGGTGTGATGGCCCTTTCAGCCATTTCTTCATACAATAATTCAACCAAATCAAATTTGAAAGCATCAACACAAACTTTGATCAAGGTACTGTAAGTGAAAACATCAGGCTGGCAAAGAGGAAGCCTCTTCATCTCATTAAGAACCGAAAAAGCTTCATCAATGAGGTTGCTCCTGCAATACGCAGCAAGCAATGCTGTGTACAGATAAGGAGTAGGTTCTAAACCTTCTTCAATCATTGTGGTGAAAAGTTGGTGGGCACGGTGGGGTTGACCAGATTTTCCAAGCAGCACAATGAGTTTCATATACGCCCCTTCTTTAGGTTTGTAGAAAGTTTGTTCCCTAAGCATATCAAATACCTGTACATTTAAGTAAAATTCTTACACATTGTTCATCAGATACATGCACTAAAAGTTCTTAGGCTATCAATCAATCAGATTTTCTTAGTATGATTTTTAAGGTAATTATTATATGCTAAAATATAGTTTTAGAGTCCTGTTTTGATAAAAAAAAAAAAAAAAAAAAAAAAAAATTTTAATAAAAAAAAATAAAAAAAAAAAATAAAATTAATTTTTATATGAATTAAAATTAGTATATGCATAAATTAATTTGTAAAAGTTATTTGTTAGTTCCTCCAAAATCTAATATTCAAGTTATGAATAAGCTAATTTTAACTAAAGGAAAAACTAGTTTAACTTTTCTTCTCTTTTTTTTTTTTTTTCTCTCTTAGAAGTGTCAAGGAAAAAATTGCTCTAAAAAGGACCTTCCACTTTTGGGTTCTTGGTTCTTGGTTCTTGATTCTAGGTTCCCTAACTTAAAAATGTTTCATTCTATTATTAGATCAAGTACACTCTAAGAGCTCAAAGCAAATCTTTTAAAACCTTAAAGAAGGAACTGAACTAGAACAAAAGGTTTATATGGAAGACAATACTATATTTTAACCTTTAACCATTATATAAAAGTCAACGAGATTATCAAACGTCAGTTTGTGATTTAAGGAGTACAAAAACAGTGCAGTGCAGGTATTATTTGTTCTCCAATCACATTAAATTTGACGCAACTAAATAAATAAGTAGTCTACAAAAAAACAAAAAAAAAAAAAACTGAAATTCCTCTTATACACATGTAAAAGTGTTGAATTTGATTGTGAAAACCTGAAGGGCTTGAAGCCACTGCTTCTTGTCGATTTGTTCAGATAAGGCTTCGGTGACAGTGTTGACCCATGCCTTCGCACTGTTCTTTTTCTCCAACTTCTTCTTGATGTTCTTGATGGGGCTCCTCCTCGTACTATCGTCTAACGATGTTTCGGAAGTACCAGGAAACTCCCCTTTTTTCCAGTGTCGCTTTTTGACAACGGGTTTGGAAGGGGGAGAGGAAATGGCGAAGCAGGTAACCCTAAAAGTGGAGTCTTGAGTGTGAATTTTGGTGGATTTGTGGTGGGGAATTGAAGAGGGAACAATGGAAGAAGAAAAGGAGAGAGAAAGAGAAGCCATAGCAGAAGAACAAGAAGCGAGTGTGGAAGACTCACATCCCTTAAATCAATCCAATGCAACATTTTTTACTTCTTGCCCATTAGAAGATATAAGAGATTTTTGAATTTTAATAAAACTTTCATCTATTTATCATTCAATTATTACAATATATAACACATTTTTAAATGTATTAAATATGTAAAAGCCTTAATTTATTATATTTATTTATCTGTTTTTAACTTCTTTTTTTCAAGACAGGCATTTTTGGCAGAAATTTGACGGAAAATAAAATTAGAAAGTAATAATAAGTAGAAAAAATATATGGTAAAATTCGGAAAACAATTAAAATAGTAAAAGTTGAATCAGAGAATATCTGATTAAACTTTAGTTTGTATTTTTCTTAGTTGACATTAATTTTTGGTTTAATTAATCGTAAGGTATCCAGTTTGGTACTAATGTGTCAAATTGATACCCGTTTTTAAAAAAGTATCAATTGCATCCCAACTTTTAAAAATTGCTTCAATTAGGTACTTTCAGACAGAGTTGACTAACGCCGTTAGTCAACGTTGTCAATCTGTGGTTTTTTTGATTTTTTTTTAAAAAAAATTATTTATTTTTTTAATTTTTAAATTTTTAAAAAAAAAATTAAAATGCCACGTGTAAAGTCCCTGTGTGTGACACGTGGCATGACACGTGGCATTGTAATGTCACGTGTCAGTGTCACTATCAGATGCCATTATGATGATTTCGATTTAGTCCTCATTTATGTTTTTTCGTTTCAATTTAGTACCTACTTATGTGTATTGATTCAATTTTGACCTAATAATTTTTAATAATTAAAATATTTTTTAATAAAATTAAAAGTAATTGAGTATAAAAGTTTTAAAAAAATTAAGTATTTGATATTTATATTAAAATTTAGTGGTAAAAGTCATTTTATTAAGTCATTTTTAATAAAAAAAAAATAGCATAACATTCATACAAATAATAAATTTGGTCTGAGATTGAGAGAAACATTATAAATATTAGTACTTAATTTTGTAAAAATATTTATACTTAATTATTTTTAATCTTATAAAAAATGGATTACAAAAATATTTTAATTATTAAAAAAAAATTGGGACAAAATTGAATCAGATACACATACTTAGGTACTAAATTGAAACAAAAAGACATATGTGGGGACTAAATCGAAATCAACACAATGACATCTAATAGTGACACTGACACGTGACATTACAATGCCACGTGGCACTGACAATGCCACGTGGCACACACAGGGACTTGACACGTGGCATTTTTTAAAAAATAAATAAAAAAAATTAAAAATTTAAAAAAAAAATCAAAAAAACCACAGATTGACACGTGGCACGTTGACTAATGGCGTTAGTCAACTCTGTCCGAAAGGGACCTAATTGAAACAATTTTCAAAAGTTGGAATACAATTGACACTTTTTTAAAAGCGGGTACCAATTTGACACACTAGTACCAAACTGGGTACCTTACGATTAATTAAACCTTAATTTTTATATTATTTTTTCTTTCTTTTATCTTTTATAATGATATTAATGGTACATAAATTAAGAAAAATATTTTTAATTTTTTTCTTTTTGTCTATTTTTTATCTCATTGTACACTACCATACCGAACATTCCATAAAAATATATTGTAAATTTACCATTTTTCATTTTCATCCTTTTTTCCTTTAAGAATACAAAACAAATACTAGTATTCTACTTTATTTATAAGAAAAACAAAGTGAAATGGTTTTATAAGACCATAAGATATGGTATGATACTCAAAAATTCTTTTAATTTTTAATAAATTTTAACTAATAAAAAAATATGTCATAATTAGTATTTTTCTTAAATATTTAAGTCATTTTACACTTTTTTTTATACTTTTTGCATATATATATATATATATATATATATATATATATATATATATATATCTTTTAAAAAATAACATTAAGATACCATCACTAGCTAGTTTTTTCCTTTCATTCCTTTACTTTTTTCTTCCTCAACAAATTACGACATTTTATTTGGGTGGTTGGAACTTGGAAATAAAAAAGAGGTAAAATTCAATTGAACGAAAAGTAGAAAGAAGAAAAATGATCAATTCTGTTTAGTGAAATTTATGGCTAGATTTACTTTTGTTTTAATGTCTTGGTTTTGTACTTTCTTTAAAAAAAAATTCCTTTTTTATAAATTGTTACTCTATTTTCAAATTGTTTCATGATTTCATAGATTCGTATAAAAGTGAACTTCTCAAAGGAGTTGACTCAAAATAAAAAAGTCAACATCCAGCAAAGTATCAGTTCAAAATTAACAGAGAAAAAAAAACTATACAGAAAATAGAAAAAACTAGTTATTTTCACCATTTTTTTCTGAGCATATAAAATAAAAATCATATGAAATTGAGATAATAATTTTGTAAATTAAGAGGAAAAAGAAATATATGTAAATATAGATTTAAGTTATATAAAATAAATATTAAGTATGTTCATGTACACCTGATAGATTTATCAAGATTCAGACATTGTTATTCTATGATCATCCCTTAGTTTGTTTGTTTAAGTACGTTCATATAAGTATGTTTGACTATTTATAAAATAAAATTATGGTGTGTTTGGATGAATAGAATAATTTATTTATTTGAAGAATTTGAATCTTTTTTGGAGTAAAATGACTTGTTTAGATGAGGAAATTAAAAGGGAATTGAAATTGAGAAATTTTAAGAATATATTTCAAATCATTAAAATAGTAGAATTTGAAATTCACTCAAAAAGGAAAGAAATTAAAATTCCACAATTTGTGAAATTTTTTATTATTCAATATTAGAAGTGTCAATTGGACCTAGATGACCTAGATGAACTAGACAAGCCAGGCCGGTACGATGATCCCTACGAGCCCGACCAATCAGATGATCCAGACTGACTGAGCAGGCCCCGCGACACAGATGGGTCGGACAGGCTCAACTACCAAAATGAGTCAGGCAGGCCCGACAATCCAAATAGGTTGGACGGGCCCGACAACCAAGACAGGTCGGGTAAGCCCGATAACCCAAATGGGTTGGGGGCCTGATGAACCAGACGATCCCGACAATCTGGATGGACCAGGCCGTCTAAATTTTGAAATTCATCCAAATTTGGCTGAGTTGACCTCAACCAAAATTTGGAAAAATTTGGTCTAGTCTACATTGGTCGAAATTTGGCAGAATGTGATTGAGTTGGCTCCGACCTAAATTTGGTCAAATTGGACTGAGTTTACATCAACCAAAATTTGACTGAATTTAGTCAAGTCAGCTCAATCGAAATTTGGTCGAATTTAAAGATTTTAAAATTACAATTATATTTGTTAAATTTAATTTTAAAAATTATATATTAAATAAATATTATTAAAATGAAATTTTATCTCATAAGAGAAATTCAATTATTTTATCCAAACAAAAGATTGAAATATAAGGTATTTCAATTACTTTATCCAAACAAATTATTTAGAAAACGAAGGCAATTCAATTGCAAGAATTTCAAATGTAATGTATTTCAATTTCTTAGAATTGTTGAAATGTTTCATCCAAACACAATGTTAAGTTATTGCCACCTACGTGTTTGTTTGTTTGTCTGTGTGTTTATCCCTTTCCTTCCACTTCCACACACCGGTAACATAGTGTTGACCACATATTTAACAGGTTGCATGATCAAGATTCTGTTCAGAACATGTGAAGCTTCAACCTTTATATATATATATATATATATATATATATATATATATATATATATATATATATATATATATATATATATATATATATATATATATATATATATATATATATATGTATATATTGATCACAGCAATTATTACTATTGATGTATAATAATAATATAATATGTCTATACTCTATATACTAAAAATCTAAGACTTTCACATCTAAACTAAAAAGAGGTGCAACTACAGCAGAAAAACACCTGATATACAGCATTATATTGTTCCATACTCCAATGATTCCCAATTGAAAGGCTGAAACACATAGTAAACTCTAGGTGAGCTTTTGAAGAGCAAAGCCACACAGACACACACAGCTGCTATGGCCACCATGGAGACCAACACTGGCCTATAAACCACACCACTTCTTATGCCACCATAAACCACCTTCTGCTGGCATACCCTGCATTCACTTCTCATTTCTGTGGTTTCAATCTTCTCTGTCTGTAAACTACAAACTTTACCTGTTCTATATCCATCTGATTGCTTCTGCTTTCTGTTACCACTTTCTGCAACAGTGCTAGGGATATCAACCACATGTAGTCTTTCACCTCTCTTGTTGGTCTTTCTCTGGACAAGTTGAACATAAGAGTAATTGCCCCTAAGGCATGCATAATCATTGGGGCTCAAACCTGCACTATCTCGGCCACTTTTCCATACTTCAATTCCTACCTGAACACAACAGACATAAGGTTGAAAACCATGAGAAAAAAATAAAGTTACAGAAGAGAGACAACATAGGAATTACCATTCCTGGATCATCAGTTAATGCATCCAACACGTTCTCTGAGCCACTCATACTTGCTGCAACATGAAGAGGAGTCAATCCAGCTGGCCCAACAGTATCAGGTCTAAATAAGAATCTGTCAGAGGCCTTTTCAACTTGCTTCACTTCACTGTCACCACCATCTGATGTTTTAACTGGCACGAATCTTAATAGTAGTTCTACCATAGGTCTATTGTTTCTCTTCACAGCTTTGTGTAAAAGATTCATGTCTAACAATGCAAGCTCAATGGAGGCCTGTTCTCCTGCATCAACACTCCCTTCAAATATAATATCCAATAGTTTTTTCATCACAGCACACCAACCATGGTCCATAGAGAAGTCAACAAGCCACGAGAACCTATTAAATTGGAAGAGATCATGGCTTGGAACCATGGGACCTAGCCTAACTTTCACACCACTTCTATGAAGAAGCCAACCCATTTCTTGCAAGAAATGAAGAGCTTGAGTCTTTTCTTCCATTTGTTGGTTTTTGATCTGGAAATCCTTAGTGGTTTCAGCAGCCTCAATCAGATTCTCCAGCTTGCAGATCTCTGAACAGACTTCCTTCTCTGCAACTATAAATGGAAAGGAACAGCTGCTAAGTCCATGATCTTCCACCTGACAGCATTTATCATCAAATTGTATTTTCAGAAACTAGAAATATAGATTTAACTATATATTATAATTTGGTCTTATAATCAATGTGGAATTCACAACCTTATTCATAAAAGATTGTTTTAAAGAGTTTATAAGAAAGCCTATACACTATATGGACTAAGGTTAACCGACAGCTACCAAGTTTCCAAGAGCTATTATAAGAATCAAATGGCAGACATTTAACAACAGCTATATTGAACCATTAATGAAGGAGTTATTCATGACACAAATGACATCTCTGAAGTATGCGCCAGACCTTTGTATGTTTCTGTTAGTTTCAGTAAGTTTACAGGATACATTCTAAAGCTTTCAAAATGAAACTAAGGCATATTCCACTTTTTTTGAAAAAGAAAACCCCATAGAAAAATTTTGGAGTGTGATAAAGTGATAGCACCTCAATAAAACCCCTCCCAGTTACATTTGGTATATGACAAGAGAAGTTGAGATGCTGAATGGATTCATCAGCTCCACCATTCAAATCGTGACAACTAGCATTTGCCAGATACTTCCCTTCAAGTGCACAGAGCAACCTAGAAATCATTAGCAACAGATCAACATCTGGGCTAATCCCAACAAACAAAATTTAAAACTAGGATCTTCCCTATATCCAAAATCCTACACAGAACAAAATCCAATTTATACCCTTGAACTAAGGTAAAATTGTCCACCCCCTCCCCTCAAAATAAAAATCTATATGATTCCTGTATAAAATTATGTCAGTGGCTGGACCAGTACTACTGACAGTAATTAGAATCTGAAACAACCTTTTCTTTCAAAATTCCGCCCAATAAATATTCAAAGGTGCTAAATTCCTGGGAAACAAAAATACATTATGGTTTTTTCCTTTTTCTCATCCCTTCTTATGATATTGTACATCCATCCTGCAGCATGATATGCATAGAACAAAATTAAGTACTGTGTAGTTCAACATAAGCATCTTCCAGTGCAGAAACACTATCCTCTTGCTAGAACCTTTATAAGTCAAGAATTTTGAATAGATGTAAAGGGATTTACCTTGTACTAGACTGGGAAAGGTTGCAACCTTTCACAATAAAGTGAGCCCTAGCACTTGCAGGAACAGCAAGTGGTTTAATGCATGAAATCGTACAATGATGTGAACTTTTGAGACACAAGGGCACATCTAAGACTACCTGACCTGCAGGAGAGATAATGAACCACATAAGTTCTTCAGGACACTAAAAAACTGCAATCGCATGAGAGGAATGCTCACACAACACAGTAAAAGGGAGAACAAACCGTTATACAGAAAAGCCACAGAGTGCTGCACCCTTGCAAACACCCACCCTGTTCTCCAAAATGTATGATTTGATGAGCCAACAAGCTTTCTCAAGCTGGATCCTAGATTACAGTAGAACTGCAATATCAAAATAGTTATAAACACATTTACATTATTTTACCCTTTTCAAATCTATTCATTATATTAAATAATACCTCCTCCCATGCAGATTTTTCAAGACGAAGATACATCGTTAATATGATACAACCTGGCCTTATATAGCTCTCTATCTCTGTGGGACTGTGGGATAACCACTCAAGAATCTAAAACACAAAAGAGAATGTAAATCAAGCACAGAAAAAAGAAACATTGCTGTAAATTGTCTGCAGCAATTTCATGTCACAAGAAAGTACCTGTGATCGGAGAAGAAGGGGAAAATCACTTGGATCCTTTCCAAAGAGTTTAAAAACAATTCGATCTGTGCGACTCTGTAAACAGTAAACAAACAACATTTCAATAAATAAGTCTTCTGAAATGGAAATCAAAAACAGACCTACATACTAATAAAAAGTCAGATGAACCGGAGAAACAGACCTCAAATAATGGTCCTGGCAAAGTAGTATTTTTATCAGTAAAGATATATAAAAAATCTTTTAAACAACCGTAAATATTTTGATACAAAGGTAAAGAGCAGAATCACTAAATTATTCAGAAATAAGGAAATGAATTTAAATTAGACCAAGAATATACCTGAGCTTCTCCACTGGAACTAGATGGTGACTGGTTAGAGGTTGAATCTGAGTTTCTGCTAGTCTGTGGAGGACTTGATTTGAGAGAAGCACATTGCAGCCATGAGGGAAGATCACTAAATCCCATCTCTGATGCCACATGAGGATAAGGCTTCTTATGATTCTCATCAGTATTCTGCATATCACTGTATACATTATTCAGGTCAACGTTATTTAAGTTGTTCCTTCTAACTGTAGTCTCAGTAGAAGTTAATTGGCATGGAAGACTTCCCCTGGATTGACTTATACTTGAGAATGGTGCTCCTGAAGGTGGTCTCAAATTTTCTACTCCACCATCACCTGAAGGTATACATTTTTGTGTCCCACCATTAGTAGGCCTTGTTTCACACTGTGCCATAGATATTGGAGGGTCCTGACTGATGAAGCCATTATCAATCTTAATGGAAGAACCAGATGGTCTGGAAGCTTCAGGAGTGTTTGAATTAAGGTTGAGTTCATCATGAGCACCTCCAGGTGTTCCAGCATTTAATAAACCTTTAGAGTTCTCCAATAAGGAGGCTAAAGTTCTACCATTATTTGGAGCAGCCAGACTTGCCAAGTTCCTCAGAAGATGAGAGAGTATATCCTGGTTCCTTGTATGATCTGAGCCATTTGCTGCAATTTATAGAAGGCACAATCTAGAGTCAATTAAGTGTTCCAATGATGACATCCAGGATGAAGGTGAAATGCAAAAGGATTACAACAATGGAGACAACACTATAGTTATTAGCTCAAGTCATAAGTAACTGTTTTCTCTTTCAAGTAATGATCCAGCAGACAAAACCTTCAGGCTTTCTAGCTTTTCTACAGGAATGTGCCAAAAAGTTATCAGAAGGCACATGTAACAAAAAGAGCATATGATGATACAAGTTAATCACTATCATAAAATTTTATCAAATACTTTGGGCCAATCCTGATTTGGAGAATCAATTTCAATCTGGTATGATTCCTCACAAGATGTCAAAGGTCAAGTGCATAACTCCCTGTGCAAACCCTCTACTCCTATTTAGGTAGACGAGAGTCTAGAGTAGAGCAGAAAGGTCAATCAATGCTGTTAAAGCTAACCACCTAGGTTCTGGTTTTTAACTGGAGTTGAAAATTGAACTTTCAGAGGAAACTTAGCTTAGGAGAAAAATAGACTACTCATGTCATCAAGCTATTACGAAAAAAAAAAACATTAAATACAACTGCACCTTTGACATAGTTTCCCATAATGACCATAACAATACAAGAAAATCAATTGAAAAACCAGACTGTGCAATAAAGCCACTCATCTGAAATCCATAAGTTCAAATTCTCTAAATTAGCATCAATACTGATGAGGCCTACCTTTATAAGATTTTACCACTAAAAGATTTTCAAACAGCACCAACAAGTAGCTCACATTTATCATCATTACAGTTTCATATTGTAACAACAAAATAAATAAATTGTAAAGAATGCCACACAGATAAAGTTCTATTGTCACGGATACTCACTATGCAAATTGGTCAGTATCCGTAACAGACTCATCAACAGATAGCTACTGCCACTTCCATCGTTAGGAGATCCTTCATTAACAACAGTAACATCAGGATGAGTTTTCCTCCTCCTCCTGTTATGGCCTGCCAGACGCCTACGACAACTTCTCTTACCTTCATCAAACTCTGGAAGGACATGAAACCTGCCACAAATTTACGAGTTACATTACATCTAACTTGAGTACAAAGGTTGGGAAATTCTTGTTTATTCTAAAACAGAAGTTTTTTTTAACAACTTTCACTTAGGATTTAAACGACAAGAAATAGAGAATCTTCCCCTTTTTGTAGGCTCACAAATTATTAATTTGATGATCACAGCACAAATATGAATTGTTTAAACACCAGAAAAATATCTGATTGCAAGCAACCTAACTGACCTGCTACACTGTTGACAGAAACGTTGCATAACATTTCCCACCAGTGCCACAGTGGCCTTAGAATGAACATCACAAACCTTGTGCCGGCGGTGGTAATCCTTGGCATTACCAAGATCAGCCGTACAATCTTGCACCTGACAAACGGGACGGTTAGAGGTGGTAGCAGGAGCAATAGTAGTTCCAATTACCTTTGTCTTCTTTCCACTTTTTTCCTCTTCTTCCACCATGAAAGGGTAACCGTGACCCCCAAGGTTCAAACTAAGAGAACCACCCTCATCATTCAGCCCCTCCCCTTCACCTTCCCCTATAACACTCCTCCTCCTTTTCTCCAATTCCTTCTTTCCCTCACCTGGGTTGATTACAGAAGAAGACAAATCGTTTGCAAGATTGGTCTTTTTCGCAGGAATTTCAGGATGTGGTGGGAAAAACTGGCGACTCCTACAGTCTGATGGCACTGGATTGAGTGGCTGAGCGGTGAAAAGATCACCATCCCATTTCCAATCATTCAAATCCCATTCCAAACTCCTCTTACCATTCCCAACAGCTTTCTTCATTCCTGACACCACAGGTCCATACAAGTACTGATTCTTACCCCCAAACTCAGCCTCCATGAATGAAAAATCTAACGTGTTGCAACAACGTCCAATTTACATACCCACCTGAAAAAACACATCAACCAACAGTTAAACACAAAACTTTGGCACCCCAGAAGAGAAAGATTGAAACTTGCAGGAGCATTTTCTCACAAGCTTGAGAATTTACATGGTGGGAAGAAGATCAAGAAGAAGAATTGTGTGTTTTTTTAGGAAGTGAGGAGAGAATGGAAGAGGGGGTGGGAGTGGCGGCCTTAAAAAAGACAAGAGAGAAATTAGGAACAGATTATGTGACATCAAAACGTGCTTTTTTTCTGTGCTGACTACATAAGACTGAAGAGTGACGATGAATGTGTGAGTTCTTATATTGAGTGAGTGTGACCACATTGTCATCATGCCTCGTTGTTCGGTTCAACTAAAGGAATCTCCATTGTCTCAAACACAATTTACTACTTTATCTGTATCGTTGAAAATCGAAAAAGATTGTTAAATTACTAAAACTAAATAAATGATCACGGACCACCAGTTTCGAAAAAACTGCTAACTGTCATCACACACAATAGCTTTTTTGTTTTCTACTGTCGTCTACTTTACTGATAATTATTTTAACTTAAATACAATTTCCATGCTTTGCTTTCTGTTTTAAAAATAATATATGTTGCTTTTTTAGTTTAATTTTTGTATATTTTAACTCCAAAGTTATGGATTTTCTAAAGTAATATACCAAATATCTTTATTTTAAATAAATTAAGAAACCAAAATATAGACAAAAGAAAAATAAAAGACTGCAATTATATTAAATCATATTTTTTTTAAATATAGACTGATTATTTTTTATGAAGTCCTTTTTATTTAAATATTCAAATTTCAAGTCTCAAAATTCAAAATCAATTGTAGTTATTCAACTAATATAATCATACATAGTTTATGCCGTATTATTAAGTCTTTAATTATTCAACTAATATAGTCAATTAATTTTAAAAACGTATTATTTTTAAGTATTTATTATTAGAGTGAATAAATTTATTGTATAGTTTATAATTAAATGAAAATATTCATATTCTTTCGGACAAAATTAAAACATTTCTAGAATATGTTGCACTCCCATTAGTTCAATAATATTTGTAAAGTTCATCATAAATTATTTCTTCCACTTAATGCCCAATTGGGCATGTATTTTGTACTTATGCAAATCGTATAAAGAGTGATTTTCTTTCAAAAGTTAAATTTTTTTTCTCGACTTTGATATATTTTAATTTTCAAGTTTAATAAATAAATATATATTTTTTAATTTAATGATGTTAATCTGTTTGATATGACATGTCAAATAGTATTTTATATTGACATTTCCGTTGAATTATATTAAACGAAGATACAACTTAAACACTATCCTAAAACATATAAAAAATTTAATAAAAATAAATAATAAAAATTAAATTTATTTATTTTTAAAATTTAAGAATTAAAATATATTAAAATTTGAGACATAGAGATATTGAATTGCATTTTTCATGATCTAAATTTAAGTATGAAAAACATATTTAAATCTAAAATCTTTAATTTGTTAATAACTTGTTAGTTATTTGCTTTATTTTAGCTCATGTAATGTAATAAGTTATAACGTTGGCATGATATAATTTAACAAACTCTGTTTGATTAATTTTTTTATGAATATTCATTAAAAAAAACACTTGTTATAAATATTTTCATTTTAATTATATTATAAATACATAAAAAAAGAAATATATTGAACCAAATTTATGATAATCATGCATAGATATTAGATATGTATGGAGAGACAAAGACAAGGTGAATCTGTCCTTCTAAATTTGTCACTATCATTACATTTGATTTGAAATAGTTTTTTTCCTCAAAAAATTAATGATAATTGACTACTAAAAAAAAAAAGGTAGTAGAAGATGGTCTTCGTTTTTTCCCTTTAATTGTAAGCCACTACGTTTTGTGTACATCAATTATATGCATTTCGATCAAATCTTTGTTTACGTAGGAAGGATAAAATAAAAAAATAAATAAATACTTTTGAGACATTATCTTTTAAATGGTTTTAGAATAAAAAAAATAAAAAATTATTTAAAATATGATATTTTATATTATCAGAAATTATCAAAATTTAATTATTAAAAAATATTTTACTTTTTAAATTGATGGTATAACTTGAGATATCTTTTCTATTAACTTAGATGACAATCTCAATAACTATTATAGGGATCCAAAATTATTCTACATATTATTATAAAAAAAATTGTGCATTTGAAATAAATTAATTAATAAACGAAAATCACTCTGGAAAGCCTAATTAATTGCAATGCGAAGAGAAATAGCCAACTATAAATAGGAAACTTTAGAAAAACAAAATAAAGCAATAATAATAATAAATATTGTAGCTTCATAAGTCTCGATGTTCTTTTAATTGAACAATAACACATATATTGCAGTTATAAATTAAAAGTAAACTCTATGATTTTTTTTTTTTTGTCAATTATGTTTATGATATATTACCCATAAATTACTTAAATTTATATTTTATAACAACAATAATAGACCATGTTTATGAGTCAATTGCTCTCAATTAGAAATAAAATGATAAAAATATTACATTCATATTTTAATTTTAACAACCCAAAATTTAACACTAAAACATATAACATGTATCATCTTCCACATTTGAAGTTTTCCGAAAACAATATTACAAATTACAAGAGAATTTAAAATTAGTACAAATTTTTTTTTCCCTGTATCCATTGTCATCTTTTAAAAATTATCATCATTCTTAGACCATCTTTTATGTTCTTACAATAATTTTGTACTAACCAATATATATATATATATATATATATATATATATATATATATATATATATATATATATATATATATAGATATATATATATATATATATATATATATATATATATATATATATATATATATATATATATATAAAGTGTAGCAGGATATATGATATTTTAAAATGTATCCGTTAATAATATTTATAAAATTGATCAATAAACTGAATTAACAATAATCTTTAATTTAAAATTAATATAAACGAAAATGTTAATAGACTAATTTAATTATAAATTACA
>Ga0214542_1001205_pt1 | contig 52340 bp, 30 predicted proteins | sample CNSS1metaG_FD_160096 | JGI IMG/M metagenome (GOLD analysis project Ga0214542, IMG submission 160096) | Root nodule microbial communities from cowpea collected in UCLA plant growth center, Los Angeles, California, USA - CNSS1 | ecosystem: Host-associated > Plants > Roots > Nodule | place: USA... | reverse complement strand
TCTGAATTTAACTTACCACATGCACCCAATTATGCTTCATTAGAAGTTACTTGAACTCATCAAAGGCTTATTCATGTATTTTACAAACTCCAAAATCAGCAATATTAAATAATGTATATCTCTAGCTCCATTCCCTCAATTATCACACTTCTACAAGATTTGATACCTCATTCTTGGCCACCAAATTGTTCAAATAAATATCAAATTCCATTTCTTTATTATTATCCCACAGAATACAAATCAACATATGTAATGCATATTATCTCATCTTCTCATTCCCGTATAACCTCCCATACCCAAACAACCTAAGGTTCATGTAATATTCGAAACTACACAGTTATAATATCCAATTCACCATGCAATTATTCACACACCGTAGAATTTCCATTCCAACATCATTACGCCACGAAACCATCATAAATCAGTGTAAAACTGGCAATCCAGCGCACACCGCCTGGCGGGTCTCCTTCGGTCGCCATGCGGTTCATAAAAAGAACCCAGAAACTGACGCAAACGCATGTGCCGCTTGGCGGCAGTCCTTGCGCCGCCAGGCGGTTTCTGGAAAAATCCAGAAAATGCAAACAGAACAAGGACTCACAGATTTTTCATGTCAAACATGACTCAGAACACATCATCATACTATATATAGATAAAACACGCAACAATCATAATTTAAAACAACAAAGGAACTCCCATAACCTGGATTTCCTTCGCCTAGCCGTGACTCTTGCAAGCTCTCCCTTGACACCAATGCCCTCCTTTGCCTTTCCCTCAACTCAGTCCCCCAAAACCTTACTCAAAACTCACCAAAACTCTCAAATTCGTGCTCTCTTTCTGATATGATTTCAGCCTTGCCAAAACTTTTCCTAATACCCTAATTTTGCCTTTTAAATGGTGATTTAAAGTTAGGTCAATAATGAGAAACGAAAATGCAACTTAATTGGTGATTAAGTGCCATTCATTGTCCCATTATGGCTATTTTTCAGCCACCCTTGGCTGCCATGTCTATTAGGGTCTTCCTTTAACCCTTCAAATTCTAAGCCAAAGCTAAAAAAAATAGCCAAAATGAAGTTTAATTTGAGTTTCCCCAAGGTTCGAACCCACCACCTTGCTAATGCCAAATCAATGCTAAACCACTAAGCCAATTCTTGTTTCTTATTAAATAATAAAATTCAAGTATTATATTATGTTGCATCACGACTAACACATATATTTAAAATAATAATAAATAAATACACATTATTGGCATACCTAGGACTCAAACCCAAGTCCTCTCACACAATCAAGTACTCTCAACCACTTGAGCTAATACTTTTCCACATCATTAAGGTTTACAATTAAAGCCATAAAGGCTTCTCTTACCAACATTTATTAAATAATTATTTATTTAATTATTTAAATTTTGTGGGTCTTACAACATATACCAATTCAACGCTGCCCTAGCTAGGCTATCTTGGAAAAAGTGGATAAAAAATTTCTCATCATGAGTATGGCCAGCCATCTTTGGACAGTACATTGTTATAGGGCTCTTTAGGCACGTAGTCCCCTTATATTTCTCAAACTTAGGCACTTTGAACTTAAAGTGTATCACCACTTCAGGGACCAAAGATAAGCCTACAACATCACCGAATCCATAACTTTTATTCCATTCAATAGCCCGTAGTCTCTCTTCCAATATCTCCAACTTTCCCTTGTTATTCTTAGTCAATGAAATCACCTGAGCTAGTGTCTTTTCTTACAAACCCACACCTACAGTCGAAACATGTGGTGGAATCGATACATTAGGATCTGTATAGATTATGATTCCAACTACACTTTCTCTTGGGCGTACTTGGTTCCTAAAATCAACCATCCCAGTTGACACTTGGAACTGCTCATTAGGTAATGAAACATGTATGCTTGTATTACCACCAGAAAACAGATTATTAACTTGCTCTACATACTCTGCCATTGGAGGTGTGTAACCTAGGGGTAAGCCATAAGGTGGAAAATCCTGAGATGATGTCCCTTGACTCACTTGATGATGTGGCAGGTAAATCGGAAGTCCACTTAATACATGAGGATGAAAGCCTAGAGGGTAGGAAGTACCACCGTCAACTGCAGAACTTTCTCCTGAACTCTTCATAGCCCTTAATGCCTCCAAGATCTGACCCATTTGATCCTTCATTTGGCTAATTTCACCCTTCACTTGGCTAATTTCTTCCTTCACTTCCTCATGCGCATTTTCCCAATCCTCCATTGTTTTTGAATTTGCCCGAGTTCTATAAGGGTGTCTTGGAAATTTTGCCATATTCACTTATTGTCACTCTTCTGTTTAATTCAAATGAAATAAGAAGTGCGAAAAAGGAAAAGAAAAGACAAATGCAAACATTCTAGCTAGAAACTATAAAGTTGTGTGAATAACATTGCAAGTAATAATGGAAATTAACACGGAATGAAGTAGTCAATTCATCAGAAAATCCACAATGTTCAGAAGTTCATAACAACAAGAAAAAGAAAGAAAACATAAACATCAACTTCGAGCTCTAGCCACTATATTTTTCATTTCCCCTACTAGCTTCCTGCAATAACCGAGTAAATCTTCAATTGCTTTTGGTGGATTGAATATAGGCATTGCAATCTCAGTATTAGTTAACACCTTGGGTACATCTTCAATTGCTCCGTTAGCTATAGCTGCTAACTTTGAAGAATATCCTCTCCAATACTCTGCATCTCCCTTTAACTTAGCACATTCAATTATCAATCTCTGATTTTCCTCCTCCAACTCTACCCGATACCAACTCTCTTCAACCATTTTTGCTTCATAAGCCGATATTGTATCCTTCATTTGTCTCTCAAACTCTATGTTCCTATACTGTATATCATTTTCTAACTTCGCTCTATACCAACGTTATTCTTCTAACTTTGCCTCATAAGTTGCTATCATTTTTTTTTGTTTGTTGCTCCATCTCCTTAATCCTAACATGTGCATTACGCAACTTGTTTAATGCCTCCCTTTTGTCTCTTGCCAATTCTTCACATAATGTAATTTTCTCACGTTCAGATAATGCCACTACTTTCTTCTCTTTGCCTCTCAAAAGCTAGATCTTTGTTAGTTGCCTCGAGATCCTGTTGTACTCTGAAGTGATGGTTTCTTTCCTCTCTCTGCTTATTTATTAATACATCACAAGTTTTGATCCTGGCTTCATTGTCATGTTTGAGATCTATATATGTTCATGATGAGCTTTCTGAAGATTATTAACAAAATTAACATTTTTATGCTTCATCTTTTCTATTTCTTCCTTAAGTGTTTTTACTTCCTCACTCTCCACATCTTGTTGTTCTGGCTTGAAGGTAACTGGTTTGAATGGTAGCTTCACCACTTTAACCCTATCGATTACCCATTGTTGATAAGACGTTTTCTCATTTACTACCCATGGCCTAAAGTCTTTTTCTGCACGCATCACACTGGCCCAAGCACTTCCAATCCAACGGAGTAAATCATTATATGTCCCTTCTTCACAGCAATTCCACACTACAACTAAAGCTTCTGGATTTGGTGCACCTTGTATAGGATACCCAAATTGTCTTTGTGCTAAAATTGGATTATAATTAACACAATATTTGGTTCCTATAAGAGGTACATTTGGGTACTCCCAACAGTGTATGATATGTGATCTCTTCTGCCAGGACACCTCTCGTTTGATCATTCCATTATGTAATTTAGCAAAAAAGCATGCCCATTCTTGTGCTCCTTTAGCAGTTGGCTTGTAATTTGGACTGACATGAGAAGTAAACCATTTATATAATACTAAAAAGCAACATAACAACTTCTTCTTAGATTCATAACACATATTCAAATTTCCATAAACATTTGCTAAAATTGTTGTGATTGGATTTTCCGCGGTGATTTTATATGCTACGAAAACATTAATCGCTAAGAGATCAACAAAGTTATCGATGCTTGGAAAATTTTTAACGCCATAAAGAATGAGCGCTAGTATATCCATGAAGGTTTCCCCATGTCTTTATCAGCCAATTGGCGTAGATGCTCTTCTAAAAATCCTTGAGGAATGCCTTTGACGGCTCCCTTTGTAATCATTTTGCCTTCTAACTCTACAGGGTGTATTATCAAGATTCCTGCTAGTGTCGAAAAAGATGTATTTTGCGTTGTATGCTTGTAAGGAATCTTGCCTTCTAATGGTAGATCTAGTATATCCCCAAATTCCTCTACTGTCGGCACTAATTGAAAATCTTTGAAGGTGAAGCACCGGAGCGGCGTATCATAGTATTGGACCAAAGCAGTAATAGTTAGAACCTGAGTATCAATCTCTAGAACATTCAGTAAATTCCTATACTTCCTTCGAAAACTGTTCCTCTGGATAGTCTTCATCTTCCTCACCAACTCTCGAAGATAAGTCAAGTTGCCTTCCTTTGCTCTAATTGACTGCTTCTTTTTTAGTCACTCTGAACCAGAATACTCTCCAACTCCAGATTCCCTATTAATTTCCATACTTCTCTAAGGAAATGACACAACTTTATAATTTTCTACCTATAATGAATACAATGAAAATGTACAAGAAAAAGAAAAATTACAGACTACATGATGCTATGAATAATTTAAATAAAAATAAAAAACAAAATAGGAATTATAGGAATACACATATCCCTTTGCGCCTTATAAGGTTAAAGAACATCATATGATTAAGGTATGTATATGTGCTCACTAGGATAGTTTCTTATTTCCTAAGGATAAAAGGTCACTAGAGGTATGGCCCATTTCACGACATTTCTCACAACAGTTGGTAAATAACACGATATAAGAGTATCAAATGAAGCAAACAGACTCTAGTTGGGGTTCTCACAATACCACTTGGGAAGTACATCCACTATGGCACTACTACAGAATCCCGTTCTAATTCTAAGCTACTCAGACCTGGGTATAAGGTCGCACTCATGTCATGTACAAAATATAAGGTGAGTGTGTGAAGGGAGAAAAATGCAAACCTAAACCCCGCATGCAAAACAAAAAGATCCATACAAAAAACATGTGTTCTACCCTAAGGTTCAATATCCACAAATATGTCATACACCAACAGGAATATATAATATACATAAATCGAGAAGGGAAAAACAAAACATCTAAATTAAACACATCGCTTTCGCATATTCGATTAAATAGGCTTGACTCTTTGGTATCCCTAGTGAAATCGCCATGTGTCCCAACCTAAATCGCGACGGGACGACGAACTAAAAATAAATTGTTTTGAAAATAGAAATTTTGAAGTCGCCACCATAGTTTATTCTGGAAAGCTATGGAAAACCATAAAAATAAAATAAAGTTTGCGAAAACCAAATTTAGGGTCTGGGAGTCGGTTACGCGTAGGGAAGGTATTACCACCCTACGGTGTCTGCCCAAAGGCGGTACCTTTAATTAAATTTGCAAAAGAGATGTGTTTATTTCAAAATATTTATCTTTCCCAAAAGTAAGAAAATAAATTGAACAAATATATTTTTGAGTGAAAAGGACCCGACCAAGATTAACCTTAGTCCTACGTATTCTCATTAAAATGAGAAATCAGGGCTATGTAGTTCTTTATAAAATTGTTTGATTAAATGATTTAATTTTTTAATGTTGTCCTTTGACATATTTGAAAAGGAGTGTCGTGCAACGCGAGCGACCGATTAGACACCAAACACATTTTTTATAACTTATTTATTGAAAAAAGAGTGTCGTGTGACGCGAGCGGTCAATTAGACACCAAAAACAATTTCTAATAATTTTTGCATTTTAAAGGAAAGTGTCGTGCGATGCGTGCGGCCAATTAGACACCAAATACATTTTTATAACCTATTTATTGATAAAAGAGTGTCGTGTGACGTGAGCGGTCAATTAGACACTAAAAGATAAAATAAAGAAAATAACTTTAAATTTTATTTATCCTTATTTGTATCATTTTAATAAAATTACTTTAATTCTTATTTGAATTTTAAAATACATTTATTATTTTTGAAAATGATATGATTGAAATGTGAGATTTAATTAAGAAAAAAGATAAATGAGAAAAAACAAAAAAGATACACGAAAACATGGTGCATAAAGAGAAACGTAGGGTGCATAAAGTAAACGCGGGGTGCATAAAAGTAAATGCGGGGTGCATTAAAGTAAACACATCTTAGCCTAAGAAGAAAATAAAGGAGTGGGGTGTGTGCTTAGTGAAAATGCAGGTACATAAAGTAAAATAAAACTTAATCTAAAGGATGTGGGGTTATTACATTAGGGAGGGCATGAAGTAAATAAATAAACAGAATCCAAATTAAAAGCAAGGGGTGCAAGAATGAATTGTGGTGGTGCGTGAAGAAAAAATTAAATCTATTAACCCTAATTAAAACAAGGGTGGTGCACGAATGAATTATGGTGGTGCGTGAAGAAAAAAAATTAAATCTACTAACCCTAATTAAAACAGGGGTGGTGCTCGAATAAATTGTGGTAGTGCGTGAAGAAAAAAAATTAAATATGCTAACCATAATTAAAAGCTAGGGTGGTGCGCGAATGCATTGTGGTGGTGCGTGAAGAAAAAAATTAAATCTGATAACCATAATTAAAACAAGGGTGGTGCGCGAATGAATTGTGGTGGTGCGTGAAGAAAAAAATTAAATTTGCCCTAAAAATGCACAGCACAAGTTAAACATAAGACCTAACCCTTACTTCATCTTCTTCCTTTCCACAAAACACCATTAATGCCCCAACATGAGACCTTGACCGCCAGCAGCGACGCGGCCAACAACGGTATCGGCCACCATCGTGCCACCACCAACAGCGATGGCAGCCATCTCCAAAATCCAAGATTGTTTCAACTATGACTCACCTCACCTTTGTCGTGACCACCCTAGCAACAACGGTGAGACCATTGCGAACTACCTTTAATAAAGGATTCCAACACCAACCATGGCTGCCCCACGGTTTCCAGAATAACAATGTTCACTGCCGAGCCTTTATTTGTTTGAAGTAATCAAACCCTTTCTATTTCCCTTCTATTTCAGATTATTTAAACTCAATTCTCTTTTATTTTCAATTTTCCAGTTTTAATTCACTGATTAAAAATTTTAGGCAGCATCAGATGAAGGGATTCACAATTCATACCATTACCGCATAACAATAAATAGAATGAGTAGAGCATCGTATAAAAAATTGAAGACTGAAGATTGCGTACCTTATTTAATGTCTTAGCTTTGTTTTTCTATCACTGTTATCCTTTGTTCTTGATTCTGAATGTTGTTCTTTATATTCTTTGTTGCACTTTTGTTTCTATCACTGCTCCATTCTTTTCCTCTTTCTTGTTGTTTGTAGCGTGAACGAGAGTAGAAAAAGTTTATAGCTTCTGTTTCGTGAAATGAAAAGTATCCCCTAAATGAAAAAAAAAATGCCTCTGGAAAAAAAATGAGAACAAGACAAAACCGTGTATATGAATGTTGGTTTCAGTTTTTTTTTCACGATCTGTCCACTTTGTGCCAATGAAGTCATGAATAGCAGTTGAAGTAGAAGTTGAGATAGAAAAAGAAATCGTTCCCTCTAATCCTGCAAACAACTTTTATTTTCAATTTTAATTTTTAATTTGTGAATTTATTAATTAATTAAAAACGAAATTTTTTTTTTATTATATAAAAAACAAAAATTATTTTACTCAACGCTTAAAAAACATAAATTAAAAAACTTTTATTATTATATTTTTTTTAACAATTTATTTTAATCCTTTTTTATTTAACACTTATTTTTGAATATATATATATATATATATATATATATATAATTTTATTTTATATTATATTATATTATATTATATTATATTATTATTTTATTTATTTCATTTCATTTCATTTTATTTTATTATTTTTATTTTTATTTTTTATTTTTTTTAAAATAATGTTATTCGCTTAGACGAAATTGGGTGCTGACACAATGAAAAGGTTGGAAATCATAAATATGTTCATCAATAACATGATCAATGATATCAACGTGAAAGACAGAGTGATCCTCAGAAGGATGTTTCATGGAATCCATAATATTAAAATGCACCACAATGTCATCAAACTCCATTGATAAAATGTCAGCATGCACATCAATCTTGGTTCGAGTTATCTTTAGAAATGGTCTCCGTAAAATTAGTGGGGCAGAACCACGGGAAAATCTCTCTTCCATATCAAGAATGTTAAAATCAACAGGAAAAATCAGTTCACCAACCCGAACCAAGACATCCTCAATGAAACCGGCAAGGTGGGCAACACTTTTATTTGCCAATTGAATGACTACACCCATCGGTTGCAATGGTCCATGAGACAGAGAATGGAAAATAGACAAAGGCATGACATTAATCGAAGCACCCTAATCAAGCATAGCATTCTCAAACTTATTATTACCAATAATGCAGGGAACACAAAATGTACCTAGGTCTTTACACTTCTCAGGGATTTGAGGAACATATTTACCTATTAGTGTAGATACGTTTCTCCCCATGATGATCCTCTCATTGCCCTTCAGCCTCCTCTTGTGCGTACACAACTCCTTCAAGAACTTTGTATATCTGGGATTCTGTTTAATGGCATCCAACAGAGGTATGTTCACCTCCATCTTCCTGAATGTTTTTAAGATCTCCCTGTCAACCTCTTTCATCTTTTTGCTTGGAATGGCTCTTGAAGGGAAAGGAAGAGGGATGGAAGGTGCAGCAGTATAGATGGAAGGCGTAGGAGTCACACTAGATGTGGAAGGACTGGCTGCATGAGCATCACGCTTTCTCTGAAGTGTGGCAGGGTCGTCTTCCTTTTCAGGTGTGAGCTGAGTAGTGGAAACTTCAATCCTCTTCCCAAATCTCAATGTGATGGCACTCACATTTCACGGATTCTCCACCGTCTGTGATGATAACTTGTCAAAATTTTGAGCCTATGCTTGATTAAGTTGCGTAGCCATCTGCCCCATTTGATTTGTCAAAGTCTAGATTGAGGATCTAATCTCTTGCTGGAATTGCATATTCTGAAGTGTCATCATTCTGACCAACTTCTCCAATGAAGTAGAAGAAGGTGCAGGTGCAACAGGAGCTAGTGTGGGTACAGGTGGAACATGAGCAACTTGTGTAGGCGCAACTCTTTGTTGAGGAAGTGGCTGCATGTTTTGAAACTATTGGTTTTGCTGTTGTTGGTTGCCTTGGTTTCCCATCTCAGATTAGGGTGATTCCTCCATCTTGGATTGTATCTATTTGTTGACAAATCATGGTTTTATTGCTAGTGTTGGGGCCTATTGTTGTTGAAAATATTAGATGTATAGGCTTGAGGAATATCCACGGGTGTAGTAGAAGTAGCCTGTTGTTGCAATGCTAGGCAAGAGTTTGTGAAATGATCAACGGATGTACAAAGGCCACAAACTCTTGCAACTGGAGTTCTCTGATTGGAAGCATGTTGGTTGACCATTGTGGTAAGAGCATCAATCTTGGTCTCCAACTTCTTGGTGTATTCAGCTGCCCCTACATCATGAATTCCTCTAACAACTATGGCATCACTCTTTGTACCAAATTGCTGAGAATTGGAAGCCATGTTCTCGATTAGTTGCCTAGCTGCAGTTGGGTTCATGTTACCAAGAGCGCCACCACTTGCGACATCAATCATGTTTCTATCCATATGGTGCAAGCCTTCATAAAAATATTATAGAAGGGGATGTTTAGAGATTTGATGGTAGGGGCAACTTGAACAAAGATTCTTGAACCTCTCCCAGTATTCGTAGAGGCTCTCCCTAGACTGTTGCTTGATGCCAGAAATTTCCTTCCTTATGGCTGTTATCCTGGAAGCATGGAAGAATTTGGCCAGGAACAATCTCTTCAAGTCATCCCAACTCGTGATGGATCTGGGTGCAAGGTAGTACAGTCAGTCTTTTGCATTGCCCTCCAAGGAATGAGGAAAACCTTTCAAGTAGACATGGTCTTCTTGGACATCTACAGGCTTCGTGGTGGAACACACAACATGGAACTGTTTCAAGTGTTTGTACGGGTCCTCACCTACAAGGCCATGAAACTTTGGCAACAAGTGTATTAATCCAGTTTTTAAAACATAAGGAATTTCCTCCTCAGGATATTGAATGCATAAACTGCCATAAGTGAACTCTGGTGCAATAAGCTCACTCGTTGTCCTCTCGTGAGGTAGAGATTGAGCCATGTTATCAGTATGAAAATCAAAACGATCAGAATGCATAGTATGCTCAGAATGCAAAGAATGCACAGAATGATGAGTGTCATGAGAATGAGGAGAATCAGAAGAATCAGGAAAGGACACAAAATAGTCAGCATGCAAAGAAAGATTCCTAAGATGTCTAAGTCCTCTGTGGAAGGTCCTATCAATCTCAGGGTCAATGGGTTGTAAGTCACTTGGATTTCCCCTAGTCATGCACCAAAATACATTAATTCTAGTGGTATCGACATAACATAGGGTAAAACTAAAAGTATACTCAAACGAACTCCAAATGACTTGAAAATTGGTAGGATTGTCCCTTGAGTGACCAAACAGTACCACAAAAAAAATCAGCTCAAAAATCAAAGTGTAAGTATTTTTAAAAATTTTCAAAAGTGGAGAAAATGAAGAAAAATCACAAAAAACATTGATGAAACATAGAAATCGGCATTTTCTGGAGAATCTGAGTTTGATAACCACCCTAAATGCATATAAAATAATTCTGATTCTGATAACCATAGCAAAAGTTATGGTCCTCTAAAGTTTGATTGAAAATCAGTCCAAAATTTTTTTGAATCTCACAAATCACACCATACTAGCTGCTCCAATCATTTTTCCCATCAAGTTCAAGGTCTTAGAAGTGGGGAGAAAAAAATTCAAATCAAAACAAGCAACGTAGCTACTATAACAAAATTTCACAAGTTAAATGTCAGAATTCGATACTATTCATGCACTATTCACTACTTTAGATGACACTATTCATGCGCCGCTATACTATAACACGCACACACTCACGGAAGCACCACTAGAATGGAAACAGGCACTGAACAAAACTATAACATCACAATTAACATTCACACATGACTTATCAAAACATCAAACACACTTAATCCCACAATTTACGAAACCACACACACACACACAAAACACAACTAAACTCAACACTTGAAATACTATGAACGAAAACATTTGCCCCCGGCAATGGCACCAAATTTGATCAAGGTCATACCCGATCAAATAAAACAGACTAAATGCAGTATGTGAAACTTGAACCAAGTCGTCTCCCAACGACCAATATTTTCATCCAAAGCTCAATTTCCAAATTCAAACACAACACCAAAAGGGGGGTTGACAGATTCCAGAAATTCAACACAACAATAAAATGTAATTGCAATTTTAATTAAACAGCCACGAAAACAGCAGTGATTTCTTGCTTGGAATGAAATTCCACCCATCATAGATTACAAACTGAATTGGTTTCGTTTTTCCTTATGAACTCACTGTTAAACAACTAAGCGGAGGTTAAGCACGAATTCAACATGCAATCAAGCAATACAAGCGTTCATGAATTTGTCATAGTTCATTAAGCATGAAAATCAACTAAAACGAATTTCCCACTCTGAAAATTAAGCAAAACCGAATTGGGTTCTTCAATTAAAACGCAAACGCAGATCCACAACAAAAAAAATAACAAAACCCACCAAACAAAACATTAATCTCAAGGTTTCATTTCATTCTTTGCAAGGAATCAATGCATACGAAAGTTAGTTGGCCATAGAATTCGAATCCACAACAAAATACGAACTGAAATGCATAGTTAAGAGGAGAAAATAAGACATAAAACGTAAATTTAAAGAGATAATGTGTAGAAAACTTTACTAATTGCTCCAATTTGTGGAAGAATCAACAAAAAGCATGAACCCTAACAATGGGTGCTCTCCAAAACGTAAAAACGAACTGGGGGAAGAAGAAGAAGTGGGTGCCATGCTAGAAATCCTTAAGAAAACGTGGTCACATCAAATCTGCTACTCAGAATTACAAAAATGTCATTCTGCCACTCATAATTACAAAAATTCCACTATGGGCTGAATATGCTGGCCCAATGACGTGGACAGACTGACTGACATGGCGCAGATGTGGCAATGATGTGGAAATCACATGGCAACTCTCTCTTGACCTTAAGATAAATGTCCAAGCTCCAAAATTTCTTCACCCAAATACTTAAAAATAATTAAAAACGAAAATTAGACCAAATTATGTGAAATTAACCCAATTTCGGAACAATGGCCCAATAAAGCCCAACAGAAAAAAATGCACTAAGAACAACAATTAAGCACTGAACAACTATCAAATGGGTACACAAAGGCTAGTGGAATGAAGGAAAATAATGACTCATCAATGAGCTTTAAACCATAAACCATAGGAGTGGGTTAAGGCTTAAAATCATTCATCTTTTCTGATGTACTATATCCCGAATATATTATTTTTGAGAGAGTAGTCCTCTATAAGGTGTATGTAAAACCTCAAAGCCTAAGAAATAATTAAGAGAACCCATATGCTTAAAACTAAATTTATCATGCAAAACAAAAGTTAAAGATGTAATTTTAGCTTTAGAAATTCCAATAAAATGAAAATAGTGTACGTGGAAATAATTTTGACAAACAAAGAATTATCACTTTTTATAGGACAAAAACCAAGATGAGTAAGAGTAGTTTTGGTGCAAGGTGGCTCTCGAAGAGGGAGGGGATTGAATAGAGCCTATAGATAAAATCAAACATTTTTTTTTTCGAACAGATAATTAAAGGAAGAGAGTAAGGAAGAGATAACACAAAATTTATACTGGTTCACCCCATTAGTAAGGCTATGTTCAGTCTCTTAAGAAATCTGCTTAAGACATTCCACTAATCAATACTCTTGACTAGCACAAATACATCGAGTATCAACTTCTCCAAGTGTTACCTTCTCAACCTCTCCATAGAGTTAAGAACTCTCAATTGAAATGACAAGAAAATCTTTCAAAGTAAGAGAGTACAATCAAAATGCACATAGTATAACTTCACTTTGTGAATAATATTCGAATGCTTTTGCTTTCTATTCTCTTTACTAAACAAAAATGACTCTCGTAGGTTCAACACTTGTTTCTATTGTTCTTCATTCATTCTTTTTCTTATTTAGCTTCTCATCCTTTGTATAGTTATTGAATTGATAGTCGTTGAGGATTTGACACCTAAAACTTTTATTTAGGATTAACATTATCCCTTTCTTTCCTTAACATTCCTACCACACACCACAACCTAGTCCTACTTTCAACCCATTACCATTCACATACTTATTTACCACAATATATTGCCCCTTTCAATGTTACCAATTAAATTCCAAAAACCTCTCACTCACCAAGGTTCCTCCCTCATTTTTCTCTACCTGAAATCGCAAAACAACGCCTATACCTTGCCATCGCCTGGCAGCAAGCCTAGGGTCACCAGGCGGTACACCAGAACCAGCCTAAACCAAGGCTTCTCCACACATGCGAGTATGACAGGCCATAACTAGTATCCATCCCTAACGCTAAACACACCAAAATGCGACAATTCATAATATAACAGACTAACTTCCTGTTCTTAATTCAATTCATAAGATTTTCTTGATCTTTTCCTCTTTCGAATCAATCCAATTTTCATTTCATTCCACCCTTGCCCATATGATCATGATTTATCATGCACGTGTGTTTCTAAAAACACTACCACAACCCAATTTTAAATTAGTTTCAAATCAGCAAAGCACCCAATGGCGAATACACACATCGAATTCCAGAAATCAATTGGCATTTCGCATAACCACCATCAAAACAATAAAAAAGAACATGAACCACGTTGCGCCGCCTGGCAGATACTCATCGCCGCCAGGCGGTTCATGCCAAAAACAAGAACAACATTAACCTCTGAAGTGTCGCCTGGCGGCAGGGGTTGAGCTGCCAAGTGGTTTCTGGGAAAAACCCAGAAACCCTCAAAATAGTGCAGAAACAGCGTGGGTAAATCATACATTGTCTCATGGCATTGCACAGTTATTCAAACACAAAATAAAAGCGTAAAAGACAGCTCCCCTTACCTAGTAATCCTCGCTCCTAATGGTCTTTTAGCTCTTTTCCTTAGGATACTCCAACAGCCTCCCTTTGGCACTCCAAAATTTAGTTCTCACAAGGCTGCCCTTATTACAGCTGGGGTTTTTCTACCCCTTCATCTTCATACCAAAAGAAAATTATATATATGTATATATATATGTATATATATGTATATATATATATACATATATATTTGAATGTGAGACGTGATAATGAAATCCTAAAATTATAGGAATTATCATACAATTCCTAACATACAATTGGCATACATAAGACTTGAACCCAAGTCTTCTCACACAATCAAAGTACTCTCAACCATTTGAGCTAGTACTTTTCCACATCATAGCACTCCGCATTAAATGCCTTAAAGGCTTCTATTACCCGCATTTATTAAATAATTATTTAATTAACTATTTAATTTTATCGGGTCTTACACACCCAATCGTTGTGCATCCATATTAGGAGTCGTGGAATCAGGTTCAATGATATCTGAATCAGAAGCAACCATTAGTTGTGCTCTAGTATGATGAGTATTGGAATCAGGTACATGAACAACAATTAAAGGAACAAGAGCAAAAGAAGAATTAGGAATAGAGAAGTATTGTTAGACCACAATTAAAAAGGATAGGATTGCAATTTATATGGAAAAAGGTTTTCATGAAATTGAACATGTATAGAAGTATGCAATTTTCCATAAGGAGATTAACATTTGTAATCTTTTTGTTGAGTTGCATAGCTTGAGCACAAACACTGGTGAGTTCTAAAATCCAATTTATGTTTATTATATAGGGTTTAAGTAGAGGATAACAAGCACACCCAAATATGCGAATAAAATCATATTATGGTAATTTATGAAATAGTTTCTCATGCAAATTGACATTATGTAAACAGGCGTAGGTAAAATAATTATAAGATTGGTGGTAGTGAGAAAAGCATCACCCCAAAAAAGAGAGGGAAAAAACATTAACAAGTAAAGATAAGCCAATTTTAGTAACATGTCTACGTTTCCATTTAGAACTACACTTTTTTTTAGTATGGGGACATGTAACATGATGTTGAGTACCATGTTCAGCGAGATATTTAGTAAATTTTAAAAATTATTTAGCATTTATTTAGCATTATTACAATGTAAAGTCTCAATTTTAGTATTGACCTTTAGTTCAATAGCATATTTAAAATGGGAGAAAGAATTAAAGTCTTCAAATTTAGCATTTAACATATAAATCACATACATAGAAAAAAACATCAAGAAACACTGTAATATCTAGCACTCGTAGAAGTAACAACAATGGATGGACCCCAAATATCAATGTAAACAAGGTAATTGATGTCTTTAACCATACAACATGATGTAGAAAAAAAGGCTTAAATAGTAGTTTGGTCCTAGTTTTCGTTCGGTTTTTTTAACGTGGTCCTACTCTTGGTTTTTTTTTTTAATTTGGTCCTAATATTAGTAAATTTTTTCAATTTTGTCCTTTTCGCTAACACCGTTAAAATAGTTAACGGATGTGAATAGTAATCGCCACGTGTCATTTTGTTGTTTTTTTTTTGTTTTTTTTTTAACTTTTTTTAAATTTTTTTAAATTTTTTTATTTAAAAAAATGTACAGGTGTCAAGCTAATATCATGTCACGTGTCAGAATCAGATTTTTATATTCAATTTGGTCATAGTATTCGTTATTTGTTTTCAATTTGGTCCTAATTTTTTTTTAATTTAGTATTTTTGTTTCTCTCCAAAGACAAAATATAATTTGTATATAAATGTTATATGGATATTCTTATTAAAATACATATTTTTATTAAATATTTTTAATTTAAAATTAGAGTTAGTTTAAAATTAAATATTTTTAACCTCTTAAAATTTTAAATTAATGGTGTTATTGCTTTTTTTCGTTTTAATTTTAAACTAACTCTAATTCTAAATTAAAAATATTTAACAAAAATATTCATTTTAATATATACATATTAAATTTTGTCTCAATTTGGGGATGAACAAAATTGTTAAATTTAAAAAAAAAAATTAGGACCAAATTGAAAACAATTAACGAATATTGGGACCAAATTGAATATAAAAAACTGACTCTTACACGTGGCATGATATTAGCTTGACACGTGAATTTTTTTTTAAATAAAAAAATAAATTTAAAAAAAATTAAAAAAATTAAAAAATCTGAAAAATGACACGTGGCATGATATGAGTTTGACACGTGTACATGTTTTTTAAAATAAAACAAAATTTAAAAAAATTAAAAAAAATCAAAAAAACCACAAAATGGCACGTGGCGGTTACTGTTCACATCCATTAACTATTTTAACAGTGTTAGCGAAAAGGACCAAATTGAAAAAAATTTACCAATATTAGGACCAAATTGAAAAAAAAAAATCAAGAGTAGGACCACATTGAAAAAACCGAACGAAAACTAGGACCAAACTACTATTTAAGCCTAAAAAAAATTGAGTATAAAAAGTATTACAAGTAATATAACTATTCTTTGATGTTAGTTTCAAATTTTTATAAGATGGATGGCCCGGTCTGAAATGCCAAATATGAATGTAGGGAGAGTAAAATTCCTTTGAGTATATAAAACTAAGGTAAAAGAAAATATTTGCACAAAAGAAAAAATATATATAAACTATTTCTAAATTATGCTTAAAGAACAATGTCCTTGGTGCTTTGAGTTTTTATAGTACAAAAATCAGGATAAAATTCAAAGACCACACCATTATCCCTAATAATGTGAGATACATTAAGTGAAGTTTTAGATATAAAAGAAAAATGCAAAAAATCGTTTAGAATGACAAGTTTAGAAAACCTAGAACAAAATAAATTTGTAGTACCAATATGATGAATTTTTAAGCTTGTACCATTGCCAATGTGCACTTTGTCAAAACTAGTTTAGGGACTCATGATTGACACATTAGAATGGTCATATGTGATGTGACGAGAGACATCAAGTGTTGCATGTGGCATCAATTGCCTGTGGCGGAGGCTAAGTGGGTCAGATCACAATCGAATCGTGCAGCTTGGGTTGTTACACTCTTAAGTAAAAAGAGTTACGCCCTGGCTAATGGCTATAACTTTTAGCCTAGTGGTAAGCGCTCGATCCTAACAATTGGTATCAAAGCCAAGGTTACTAGTTTGATTCCTAGTGGGCAATTGTTAAGAGGGAGATTGTTGCGAGTTGCACAATTGTCTCGTGGTGGAGGCCAGGTGGGCCAAGTCACAATCAAAGTGGGATTCCTAGTAGGACAATTACTAAGGGAGAGATTGTTGCATGTGGCATCAATTATCCCGTGGCGGAGGCCAAGTGGACCGGGTCACAATCGAATCATGGCACTTGGGCTGTAATACACACAGACGAACACGAGAAATTATTGAAGTAGCGAATCCATTAAGTTCTTTCGGTAATCCGTCAAGAATAGTACCTATATGATCTTCTGAACAAGTGTGAACACTAATCGCAACCACAAAACCAATAATCTTTTTAATCTCAAGTAGATAATTTGTAATCCCATTTTCTTTCTTTATCAAACGTAATTGGATCTTTAATTTCTTGATCACAACATGAGTATGAGAATATAGGGAACGTCCAAACGTTTCCAAACTAAGATGGCGTCTCCAAGCCAACCACCATCGTCAAGATCATAGAAGACATTGAGACCAAAAGCCATGAAAGCAACAATCGATCTTGTTCAACATCATAATCAAGGTTGATAAAATGGTTGACGCATCATCTAAAGTAGAAAATTGTTATGGAACACAAGACTTGTAAGAAATTGCTCCAATTTAAAACCCTTATGGTGTGTTTGGATGAGAAAATTTAAGAGAGTAATTCATTTATTTGAAGAATTTGAAATCCTTTCAAGTAAAATGACATGTTTGGATGAGAAAATTAAAAAGAAATTGAATTAAGGAATTTTAAGAAGGTATTTCAAATAACTAAAATAGTAGAATTGGAAATTCACACAAAAAAGAAGGAAATTGAAAATCCCCAAGTTTTGAAATTGCTCATTGGTTAGAATAAAAACGTTTACAGGTCCTAAAGGTTAAGTCAGGTCTAACAGAAGGTCGAACCAAGTTGGCCTGAACGTTGACCGAGACGGCCCAAAGGTTGAGCCAGATCGGCCTAGGTTGGGTCGGGCTGAACAGAAGGTCGAGCATGGCCAACCCGAACTGAAGGTCAAGTTGGGTCGATCTGAATCGATAATTGAGTCGAACCGGACTAACCGAAGTTGAAGGTTGAACCGGGCTAGCTTGAGCCAAAGGTCGAGCCGGGTTGGCATAAGACGAAGGTCGAGCCAAGGTGGGTCGAGTCAAAGGTTGAGTTAGGCCAGCTCAAGTTAGGCCAAAGGTTGAGTTGGTTTAAAGATCAAGTCAAGCTGGCCCAAGACATGCCGAAAGTCGAATCGGGTTTAAGGTTGACTGAACCAAAAGTCAAGACGAGTTGTACCGAATTGAAGGTTGAGCTAAGTTAGGTTAGACTCAAAGGTAGAGTTGAGTTCGCCGTAAAATATAAATTAAATTATTTTATCCAAACAAGAAAATTGAAATTTAAAATATTTCAATTATTTCATCCAAACTAATGATTTAAGAAATGAAAAGAATTCAATTGCACGTAATCCAATTACTAAGTATTTCAATTTTTTGAAATTGTTAAATTCCATATTCCAAACACAAGATTAATGCTACTAAGAACTTGTTGCTTCTTGTTGGAAGTCCCACATCGACTAGAGATAAGGCTAATTCATAATATATAAGTGAGGTGAAAACCTCAGCTTACAAGCCGGTTTTGTGGGGTTGAGTTAGGCTTAAAGCCCACTTCTAACATGGTATTAGAGCCAAGTTAGAGCCTATCCTAGCGAACTTTCTTGGACATTCTCTTCTACCCGATATCGGGTCGCTAACGGACTACCCACTAATTTCTTGTCCACGCATGAGATGAATATACCTCGGCGTGAGGGGGTGTGTTGGAAGTCCCACGTCGACTAGAGATAAGGCTAATTCATAATATATAAGTGAGGTGCAAATCTCACTTTACAAGCTGGTCTTGTAGGGTTGAGTTAGGCTTAAAGCCCACTTCTAACACTTCTAAACCAAAAAAATTTCATTCTCCAACTTGATTGCAACACGCGTGAAAGGTCTGAAGAGAAGAAAAAGATTGTTTAGCAAAATACATGATGATTTTTCATGCTTTTGATACCACAAAACGCAAAGCACCAAACATGAAAGAAAGGCACTAAACAAAGAAAAGAGAAAAAAAAAGAAGTATTATTATAAAAAGGTAAATGTACATACATCATAAGAAAAAAGTTAAAAGCTCTATCAAAGCAAATGAAATCTAATGGACAAAAGTCACTATTACACACTTTTAGACAAGACAATTATAGATTATTATTCCTTTACAACTTTATTTTTCTCCTTTTCAAAAACTTTATATAAAAAATATGACGGATAAACTTTTTATTAAATTATAATAATCCCAATAAATTACTTTTATTAATATAAATTTTTATTTTAAATATAAATATCAGTAATTAAGGAATTTTAAAACACAAAAAGAAAAAGTCTTAAATGATTTTTATGTTCTTACAAGACCAAGTTGTACTCTATCAAGTCCTCAAAAGTCTTCTAGTACCCGATCTTCAGGAAATTGCCCTTTGCCTCTAACAAATCTCGTCCAAAATGCGGGGGGAAGGTACTTGCAAAAGACACTCCAATGCTTAAGTTAGCACTAGTGATGTCCACGAATTTTAGAGAACAATCAATGCCTAAAGAATGCATTAAAGTAATGTGGAATTTATACTGTTTCCCCTGTGGGTTCCACTAGGATGGGCTTTTTTGGCTCAAAATACCATTTTAGTCACTTGTAAGTCCATTCAAAGTAAGCAAATTTATCCAAAATCCTTTGTTGGTTTACAATTCTCGGTTGTCGGTTTCTTGGCAAAGGTGTGAGTTCGACAATCAAAATGTGTGGGGCAAACAACTTACGACTGGATACATCGGAACCTGGTAAGCGGTCATATGGAGGGCTATGGCCGAGTGCAAATAGTACATGACCATGGTGAGATAAGGTCGGGTACAAATAGCACATGGCCTTGGTGAGATATGGTCGGGTATGGATAGTACATGGACTTGGTGAGATATAGCTGGGTACGGATAGTACATGGCCTTAGTGAGATAGGGTTGGGTACGGATAGTACATGGCCTTGGTGAGATATGGTCGGGTATGGATAGTAAATGGCTTTGTTGAGATATGGCCGGGTACGGATAGTACATGGCCTTGGTGAGGTACAACCACATACGATAAGACCCTTAATCTTGAGGAGCAAAGCAACGTGAAGACTTGAGCTGGAACCCGACCTTGGAATATGTCGTACTCGATAAGCGGCCATATAAATGTTGTTGTAAATAAAATTTTTATGCCTTTGTCCATGTACATTGTGAGTATAATAGCCCCAAGTCTTTAAGGAGCAGAGTGATGTGAAAACTTTAGTAGCCTGAACTCGAGTAGTGGCACTTAGATCAATGGCTGGGAACTTGAAATGATGTAAAGTACTCGACCAACGACACTTAGGTTAGTTGTTGAGAACTTGAAATGATGTAAAGTACGCGACCAACGACGCTTAATTAGTGGTTGGGAACTTGAAATGATGCAAAGTACTCGACCAACACCAGGCCGAGGCATTAAGGCTGAGATGTCGAGGCTGAGAAGTTAAGGCCAAGATGTTAAGGTCGAAATGTTGAGGTTGAGATGTTTTGGTCAAGAAGTTGAGGCCAAGATGTTGAGGTCGAGAAGCTGAGGCTGAGATGTTGAGGCCGAGATGTTGAGACCAAGATGTTGAGGCCAAGTTATCGAGGCTAACAAGGTGAGGCTAAGATACCAATGCTGACAAGCTAAGGCCAAGAAGTTGAGGCTGAGATGTTGAGGCTGACAAGCTGAGGTTGAGATGTTAAGGCCGAGATGTTTTGCTCAAAAAGCTTAGGCCGAGAAGTTGAGGTCGACATGTTGAGGCCAAGATGTTGAGGCAAAGAAGTTGAGGCTGAGTAGTCGAGGTTGACAAGTTGAGGCTAAAATGTTAACGCTGACAAGTTCAGGCTAAGATGTTGAGGCCAAGAAGCTAAGGTCGAGATGTCGACTAAGATAATTGATTGTCACTAAGAATAATCGATTATTCTAGTGAGTTTTGCTAATAAATAAAATTCTCTTGGTGCTCTACTGCTTGAGTTTTTTCTTTCAACTCTTGACATACTAATTTAACTAATTTAAATAATCTACACATATTACAAGACCTAAACCCTTAAGTCTTCAATGTATCTCTTGAATCCAAGCATTCTTTTAAGTCTTCAACATTTTTCCATGCATCATCATTAACTCTTCCATACTTCTTCTTCATAAGTCATCATCATCATCATCATCAAAACTTCTTATTAAAGGAAGATGTCCATCTTCTTTTTGTCAACAATCTCCTCTTTTTTTATGATGATAAAAAATTGTTGAACACTTGTGATATGTCTTATTCTTAATAAACAACTTAAGAGAAAAGAATAATTAATCCAAAAGAGAGATAAATTACTTTTCTCCCCCTTTTTAAAACACAAAGTATTACAAGACATCAATCAACATATATCTTCCCCTAAAAACAAGTTATTACAAGATATCAACACAAATATATCTCCCCTTTTTTTATCATAATAAAAAATGAATTCTTTAGACAACTCCCCCTAAATCAGATAACTTAACAAAATTAAACTCTCTTTTAAAAAAAATTAAGAGATAAACTCCCCCTACATGTAATATCCCCCCATTTTGATAAAAACAACCCTTTCAAGAAAAAAATACTCCCCCTAAATATAAGACTCCCTCTAAAACTAAGAGAGACTTTAAAGTTTAGAGAAAATAAGAGTTTATTTAAATAAGAGAAGATTAAAAATAATGATCTTTAATTTTTCTAAATTTCATTTATGAATTCCAATAGTCCAAAACTCATTCAAATGGTCAAAAATTTGAGTTTTCGTATTTAACTTCAAATGATAATCTATTATGACTAATGGTAATCGACTATTCTTTTATACCTAAGAACAGAAATTTCCAAATTTGCTGATAATAAATTAACACCTGAGATAATCCATTATCTCAGCAGAGTTTTTCAAAAAACACTAAAATGAATGATTTTTACTACTTTAAACAAATCTAATATTCTCAAACCCCTTTAAGATCATAGAACTTACTAGGATACCAAAAGTTTGGAGAATATATTAGCTCTTGAACATCCAAAAAGACTTTCTTGATTTTGAAATAACCTGCGAGACAGAAAACAATAACATTGTGGTCCAAAAAACTTATTTTGGGTCCTATAAGGTTAAAAACAGGATACTTTAAAATAGGAACCCAAGCATATCTTCCATTAGGGACAGCAAAATGTTTGATTCTACATTTATTTGAATTGTACCCCTTTTGCATACAATAAAAGTATGTTACACAATTTAAATTCCCAGAATAAGACTTTCCTTTTTCTATCCATATCCAGGAGTTCTTTTATTTTTATTCTTGAGAGCTGGCTTATTTCTATTTGAACCCTTTTTTTTTCTTAAAAGTAGGTCTTTCAAAATATTTATTCTTTGTTGTACCTTTAAATTGTTTTTCAAGAATATTTATATCAAACATGTAACTCTTGCAAGATGCACACTCAACATTTTCAGTCTCTTCATTTTCTAAAATTGAAATTTTATTTTTCAAAATTTCTTCTTCTTCTAAAGATTTTTCAAACTTTATAAATCCTTAAAACCAGATTTTAATTTTTTATGAGCAACATCTAATTTATTGGATTTATGAAGTAGTTGTTGAAATGCATCATACAAAAAATCATAATCATTGTCATTACTACAAGAGTTTACCTCACTATCAGAAGAGTCATGGTCAACAATCAAACACATATTTGTTTCCTTATTAGATTCACTAGAGTTGGATGACCTTGAAGAAAAGGATGAGCTTGAAGAAGAACTTGAATTGTTAACCTCCCATTTCTTTTTCTTGAAAAACTTTTTGCCCTTATTCTCTTTACCCTTTATCGCATTTGGGTAGTCCACTTTTACGTGACCTGTTTCACCACATCCATAACAATTATAATTTGAAACAAAGTTTTGACTTTCATTTTTATACCTTTTGTGATGTCCTCTATTTTTGCTCTTCATAAAACTTGTGAACTTCTTTATCATGAGACTCATATTTTCATCGTCAAAATCACCATCTTCTTTGGGGCTTTTGCTTTTCACGACTTCAGACGTAAAGGCAATATTTTTCTTTCTTCCCTGGTCTTCTTCTTCGTTTAATCTGCCCAGTTCAAGCTCGTGCTCCCTTAACTTTTCGAACAGAGTCGCCATGGACATTGTTACAAGATTTTGTGACTCTGTGATGGTCATCACCTTTTATATTCAATTCATCAGTGTCGAAAGTTTTACCTAACGCATAGAGATGATTGATAATATGAGTTAAAAAATTTTGCACATCATATATCGTTTATCCTTGTAGAATTTGAAACATCTGGTACTCCTTGATGAGAGATTTTTTCCTTGCTCATTTAACATCATATGTTCCTTCATGTGTTACTATTAAAATCTCCCACATTTATTAGGCACTTGTACAAACTAAAATTCTATAAAACTCATCAAGAGTTAGTCCAGATGATATTATATTTTTAGCCCTAACATCATATTGAGCCCTTTTATTTTCTTTTGCAGTCCATTGCGAAAAGGGCTTAGGTTCCTGCAAATTATTAACAGTAATAGTAGGAACAAAAGGACCATTTAAAATAGCATCCCAAATACCTCTATCAATAGACTCCAAAAAGATTTGCATCCTAACTTTCCAGAAAGGATAATTTTCACTAATAAAAAGTAGAGGTTTGTCAATAGACGCACCCTTTACAAAAGTTTGGTTTTGTCTAACCATTTTCAAAATTTTTTGAATTACTATCAAATCAAGCTTTGTCCAACCATTTTCAAAATTTTTTTAATTACTATCAAAACTCCTTATTGAAGGATGATGTTTATCTTCTTCTTTTTGTCAACATTTTCAACAAAACCCATTTCTCCACTTTTTCATGCTTTTCTTTTTATCTTTATGTGATGTTTGGTTTGGCTTCTCATGGGTTTGATTGTTTTCTAATTTTGGCTTAATCTTAATGTGTCATTATGTTTTAATCAATTTATTTCCTCACTTTCACTTAGCTACAACTACATCAACACACCTTAGAATATCCAAAGAACATTTACACAATTAAAAAGCCACTTTTAACATTTTTTTTATCACATTCTCGATAAGCCTAATCATAACAAAACATAAAAACAATCTTTTAAACACAAAAACCAATTAAGAAGCCAAGATTAAAGGTTAAATGAGGGCATAAATTTGCATTCATGAAGTTATCATTTTTTCTTTCGATCAGATTGTTACTCCTCACTTGATTATAGAACTCTTGATGCTCTTCTAACTGCACGAATTTAGTGGCTCTTTGTCTCAACTCGTCTGGATTCGTCGTTGCCTTATTATATAAACTATTCAAAAAGGGACTAGGCTACAAGCCAATCACCATTTGGTGCATGGCAACATCCGGACTCAAACGTCATATTTTTATCGCCATCTTGCCCAAATGTTCCATGAAAGACCTAAGAGACTTAGTCTTCTCCTGTCGAATGTTGACAAGTTTTATGGATGTTAGATGATAAGATTGACTTATAGCAAATTGTGCACCAAACTTTGGCACCAAGGTATCAAAGTAATCAATAAACTAAGGTGACAACCATGTAAAACAACTAAGAGTTACTCCCTTTAAGAATGTTAGGGAAGACTTAACATAATATTGCATCTTCAAAGGTGTACAAACTAATTTGAGTTTTGTATATGTCCAAATATTCGTTCAAATTAGATGTGCCATCATGTCAATCCAATGTCGGGGTCTTCCACCTGGTGGGATATTGTGTCTCCATAATCCCTTCCATGAAAAGGTGACGTCTTTGACAAAGCTCCATATTTGAAGTTGAATGTTGCTTATCAAGAGTATGCATACAAATGACTTTCGAGGTCTTTATTTGAGGTTCTCCATATTTTGATCTAGTGTTCGAGGTCTTTACTGTATCACCTCCTTCTAACCTTCTCTTTAAATGGGAATTTTTGGCTCGTACTGCATCCATCTCTTCAGTGTTCTTTCTTTTTATTGTTCAAATGAAGACAATCCTTTTCCTTTCGTTAAAACCAACAGTTGGACGTCTTGTTAGAACCTCCAAGACGAGGTGCTTTTGTCATGATGATCAATTGTTTATCTTATTTAGAAGGTCGTTGGTCGTTATTCTACCAATTTACTATATAGATGCTTGTATTTAGATTGACTTTGATAAAGAGGTCGTGTATATGGATGGTTTACTAAGGTTGAGTGGATAGATGTTTAAACTAATAATACCTAAAAGTCAATTTGCATGTTTAAACTTGTTTGTTTAATTTCAACTCTTATCACTATAGAATCAAAGTTACACTTAACTAAGATTAATTGTTTATAATGTAAATATCTGGAATACAAAGTTGATTTAGGCCATAAAAGAGAAAATAAACTTATGAGATATACAATTTATATATTACGCCAAAATAATTTTGATATCAGTTTGTTATCTTAAGTATATTAAATATTTTCTGTGGATAATAATTTTTTTATAACAAATTGTGTAAGGCCCACTTACTTTACTACTTTTATTTTAAAGGATTGCCTCAAATAAGTTGGGCCTAGGGTTCACCCATAAGGAACCAAAGCCCTTAAACCAGCTGAAACATTTTCATTCTTCTCACTTTCAGAAAAATAGCCTCATTTCTCTTAGAACAGTAACGTTCCTCTGCTAGGGTTTGGGGTTCATCCAAGTTCAACTGAGTTCAACCCATTTCTTTCACTCACGTAAGTTACTTCCGATGCATACTCTTCTCTTTTAGTTTAATCTTTGTGCTTCCCGTTAGGGTTCCTCGTAATAATCTCGTGCTTCCTCTGTATTGAGATTTTTAGCTCTTAAATATGCTCTTGGAGTTGTCTTGCTCATTCGCTTAAGGGTCGGGGTCGTTTTGACTAGCTCTGTCCAGGTAAGGGAAGCTAGGGTTTATGTTTTTAAAGTTATTTTGCCGATTTTTAGTCTGTTGTATGGTTGTGATGCTTGAATGAGGTTGTTGGTTGAATAAAAATGTATGGTGTGCAAGTATGTTTGATTGATGTGGTGCTACTCTGTTTCTACACTGCACACTTTTCGTAAAATGTAGATTTCTACTACGTTAACCGTTGGATCGAGCTGAAATTCTAACAGCTGATCCTTACCACATAATTCTTAACTTTGACCGGTAGGATCTTTAATCGGAGCTTTGTAGTGAGAGCAGTTTTTATCGCAAGGTCATTGAATTTGTGTTGTTGACAACACTGCACACTGTTCGTAAAATGAAAGTTACTACTTCGTTAACCGTTGGATCAAGCTGATATTTTAACAGTTGATCCTTAACACATAGCTTTTGACTTTGACCGTTATGATCTTGAATCAGAGCTCTGTAGGGAGAGCAGTTTTTATCGCAAGATCATTGTAGTTTGGTTGTTTATCTGATCTTGAATGGTTATTACTGGCTTGAATCTAATTGTTATATTAAAAGCATGTGATAAATGATTATGCATGAGTGATGTGATTCATGGATTGTGGATGATGGGGTTGGTATGAACTTGGCATGTGATTTAAATGAGATGGTTGGTATCAAGGAGACATGATATTTATATGAAATACAAATATATATTCATTGTTTGGGAAGGATGAATTGGTATGGATTCGGTATTTGGTTATGAATGAGAATGGGTTGTAAAGGTTGGCATGAGATATTGTGTATGGTAAACATTACTTGATTGATTGAACATGATTGGTCTGTGGTCAATGCATAATTTCTTGAAATCTCTAGGTGGGATTTCAGGGTCGTGCTTTAGTGGTCGGGACGTAATTCCATGGCCCCTGTTAGTGGGTGTCCATGGTGCTACCCCATCTATATAAGTTGGTAAGGATTCAAGGTAAGGATTGCATCTTGACACTCTAAGTAGTCAGTTAGTCTCACTTAAAGCGGACTGACTCCTGTGGTGAGAGTAGCAGGAGGCCTGAAATTTATTAAGGGTTAACCTTGTGTGTGAGGGAATTGATTCATTGTAACACTTGTAACACATAACTCGGGGGTGAGCAACTCGGGGGTGAGCAGAGGTATCCACCACAAGTGCGAGCATCCGCTGAATCTGACCAGATTATATGTATCCGGATGAGTCGAGTTGAGTCTTAGTATATTGATTGGGAGCTCATAACATGCTTGGAAGATGTATGTATATTGGACTGTGAAAGTATATCTGATTGCATGATAAAATCTTTTTGGCTCTAGCTTACCCTTTTGCTTGTTTGATTGTCTTGTATGTTGTTCTTCTACCGTTGCGATGATCATCAATTTATCGATGAGAGCAGATGCGAGAGGTACTCGAGGTCAAGAGAGGGATGATTTCGCTGCACAGTCTACCTGTGCTGGACTTCATGTCTCTTTGGGCTTTTCTTTAGGACGAAGGCCCGTGTATTGTATTGCTCCTAAGGCTTTATTTCGAATACTGGCTATCTCTTACTCCTTTTGGGTTGTAGGCATTGTAGTGAGCTTTAGTATTTCCTTTTAAGTACCTTGGATAACTGTAAAGAGTGACTTTATACTCCGCAACTTGACTCTTTATATTATCCGGTGTAAGATTTCATTTAATTATGTTATTATTTAAATGAGATATTATTGCACGTGGTAGTAATAAATTACTATTTGACCAAAAAAAAGTTATTGAGTACGGAAGTGTATTGATCTCATTTACCTTGTGTTTTGGGTTAGAAAATGAAAACTCATTTACCTTGTGTTTTGGTGTTTTGGATTAGACAATGAATTTGATTGAATGAGAAAAAAATGTGAAAAAAAAGAAAAGAATGAAGTTAATTGGATTAAAAAGTTGATATAATAAATTTTAAAAATTTATAAAATGGTATGTTTATAAAATGATTAAAGTTTCTTTGTTATTGTGAATCAATTTTAATTAAATATTAAATTATAATTGCAGTGTTGTTATTATCAATACCATACCATTGTTATTATTTTATTGTTATTTAACAATTGTACTAATATTATTATTTTTTTAATTTTATTTATTTATATTATTTTAATTATTATGATTATAATTATCTTTATTATTTTTATAATTTCTTTTAATATTTATCAATAATTTATGATTTTATTATTCTTTATTTTGTATTTATTATTATTATTATTATTATTTTGAATTTTTTTAATATTTATTATTATTATATTTTAATATTTGTATTATTTCCATTACATTATTTTATTATATCAAACACCAGAATGAACAACTTTTCCATTCTCCCCAAACATTATTTTTCATACACAATATACAAAGACGGTATAAGCCAGCGAGAATGGTCAACACTATATATATTATTATTATTATTATTATTATTATTATTATTATTATTATTATTTTAATAGGAGTTTTGTCAATCTCCTTGAAGCTTCCAATATACATTCTCTGTGACCAAAGGCACTGACTCTGACATAGCCCTCGCCGCCGGGCCCAAACCCTATGCCAGGGACAGTGACAATGGCTGCTCTCTCAAGAATTTTGTTGAACACTTGCCACGAACTCAACCCTGGGAAATGCACCCACACATAAGGCCCATTTTTTCCACCATACACCTTTTTACCCATTGACTCAAACGTCTCAACAAGTATCTTCGCATTTTCCATGTAGTACCCCATCGTTCTTTTCAATGCCTCAAATCCCTCTTCAGAAAGACATGCAAGTCCCCCAGCTTGAACAATGTTCGATGCACCATTGAAGCAAGTGCAAACAATGCGATCGTAATCCCTTATCATAGGATAACCATTTGCATACACCAACTCTTCTGGCACCACTGTCCACCCTAGCCTCACACCAGTGAACCCAGCAAACTTGGAAAATGACGAAATTTCAATTGCCACCTGCACCCAAAAAGTTTCGAGTATTAAAAATGTTAACTTTGGACCAACCCACTCATGATTGACCTATTACTATGAAGCTTATCACCTCTTTGGCTCCGGGAATTTCGAAAATTGATCTGGGGCTTTCATCTGAAATGTAGGCAGCATAAGCAGAGTCGTAGATTATGATAGACCCATTTGTTTTTGCAAACTCCACAAGTTGCTCAAGTTGCTGCCGAGAAGCAGCACTACCAGTTGGATTATTTGGAGAACAAAAAAATATCAGGTCAGTTCTGGGAGTTTTCGATAGGTTTGGGAAGAAATTGTTCTCAGGTTCACACTTCATGTACACAATCCTTTTGTACTTTCCGCTCCCTGCATTCAACCTTCCAGCCCTACCAACAATCACGCTCGAATCTGCGTATCCCTGTCATCATTCATCGCTTCATTCACTTTTTATTTCAAAAAAGTTCTTATTTTTTGATCGAAGTTCAACATGGGTGGAAAAGTAATTACCGGAAAAGTTGGATCCTGCAGAGCTATTGACAAACTAGCGTCCAGAAGCATCTACATGCAATTACATCAGAAACAGTAATTATTATATTTTAATGGGTCAAATGTGAACAAGAAATTTTTTTTCTTTGTTATAAGCCAGACCCTCATCTATCTATAAAACTAGGTCCCTTACCTGAACGCGAGAAATATCACACTGTGCTCCATCAGACACAAAAATCTCGTTTTCTTTCACTGGCATACCTTGGTAAAGTGTTTCTGCTATTGCCCTTCTTAGCTCCTGAAAAGTCCATGAAAGTTTTGTGAACATGAATCCCAACAGCAGAAGGATAAGCAGGACTAATTAATCAAACCAGAAATGGGCAATGAAACTTTACCCTGTTGCCTTGCTCAGGTCCATAACCCTTATAGCCTTGTGCTGTGGATAGAGCCAATGCTTGCTGCAAAACAATATAGTATACACTTTGTTCTCTGATTATCTTATTTCTCTTTGATTCATTGGATAACAACTTTACCCACTTTAACATTTTTTTGTCCTAAATCTCTCAAACTGTTCATTGCAGTGTAGTTAATCTACCCTGTTAAAGAAAATTTTAGGTGGCAAGTTCCCTTTTTCTAACCAACCTTTGCTTATGTAACAGATGAACTAAGTGATATGGATACGAAGGGAAAGCTTCCCCTGATATGATATGAGGCAACTTTATTAAGTTTTATATTGTGTGTTGTCATGAGTCGGATGGTAATGTTAATGCAGAATCATGCTAAATTCCAGATATATGCAAGTTGATACTCTTTATCTAATAATTTGTGTGGAAAGTGTAGAAAAAGGAAGGCATGATAAATCTATTCTCACGATGGAATTGTTGAAAAGTAGAAGCATGCCTCTTACGGTCTATAAATCATTTTCTACAGAGAAGTCCAAAACTTTATAGAAGGTTACTGATACATGTAATTCTGAAAAGCAAACCATTATTAAAAGATCATGTCAATCCCTTTCCAAGTTCCTTTTATTAAGTGAAAACTATATATATGGATGAAAAGACTAAATATATTGACCCCTTTAGTCTATAATCTAACTATTACCTCAGCCATTGCTGAAGTTATGATGTCTGGTATTGGCTGTGTGGTATCTCCAATTCCAAGTTTTATCAATCTTGCATGTGGATTCCTTTGAGCATATTCAGACTCTCTTATGGATATCTGGTTAAGAATAATATAAAGTTAGGTAATAACACAACTAAGCTACACCATAATTGAAAATAGAACTCAAAAATTGCCACGAAGCTATTGTTAGAACAAACTCAGCCTTTTCATAAAGTTGTTGTGTAAGCCTTTAGATGAAAAGAAATTTATATATGCAGAACTAAACTAATTCTTGTCCAAACTTGTCTAATATCTTAAAGTAGTAACAAATCACACTTTTATATGAAGCATGAATATGTCAAACACTTGTTAAGGGGCAGGAGAATGCAAAACTCACTGACCTCAGGAAACAAATAGCCATTCTGCAGGCTCTCCAAGTTGACACTCCGAGGAATTTTTGTGAGATACTCTGTCAGTATAGAATGTCAGTTTTAACAAAACAACATCAGCAAAAATGTCCAAAATCCAAATGGACTTGCTACATAGTTTTTCAGAGACATGACAGCACTTTAATAGTCATAAAGGACAACATTGAAGGAACTCCAAAAATTTGCTGCATGTGTAAAGTAATTTCTCTGAACTCACCAATTCTCTGCCCTCTGTCAGACTTGGAACTACAAATTACAAAGTATATAAGATGAATAAGTAGCCGCATAGTTTGATTAAGCAGTGAAAATATTAGTATAAAGATGTTTATTCTAATGTTGTTATTATAACAGAGTCACCTGCTATGATTTGTGCTTGGTTGAACCCAAATTGAACGGGACATGCACACAATACTTGACAGCTGATAAGACATTTTTTTGTTTTCTGATTTAGACTCTGCAATTCTGACTATGAAAATACTTTGTGAATTGAAGAATAATTGATAAGGCATTGAGAGACACTGGCCTTTTATACTTGTAGGGGTTGGAACAATAAGAAACTATTGGTGTTTTAGGTTGCTTTTGGAGAAAAAAAAAATATTTTGACACCTCTGTTTATTAAAAATATCTACTTTATATTTTGTTAATATAGTATTATTTTATAATAAAATAACAATTTATATAGTTATAAGTTAAATGTAATCATGAGGAAGAGATAACCATGAACCATGATCCTTAAATAATTGACATTTGAAATAAGATGGTCTGTTCAAATTAAAAATAAGTAAAAATTGACATTTTAAATAATCAGTAAAAGTTTGGTTCATAACAAATGAATAAAAAATAATTATTTTAGAAAAAATAAAAATTATAATACAATATCAGTTTGATTTTATTTTTAAATTATATCCTTTTCTTTTCAATTCTAAATTTAAATTTGTTATTATTGAACAATATTACTGAAGTAAATATTATGGAAAATTCTTTTTTATTTTTATTTTGATTGTTAATACGTTATTAAATATGTCTTTTTTTTGGTATTATTATTAGGCTATGATCCATATCATAATTTTTAGTTTTATTTTATATACTATTTAATTATTATTATTTATTATTTTATTCATATTATTTAATCATCATGAAATCTTAAATAAGTGTTTCTAACATGTTTTTTTTGTATGTGTCTGATTAGAAATAAGAAAATGTAATTACTTTTTTTGCAACAATAAAACGGTAGTATTGTTACATGATTATAGATATAAATGTGCAAATTATATAAAAACTAGGAAAGATGAAAATTAAATTAAAAAAAATGGTATATTTACATTTAGCTCCAAATATAGGTTGCGGTCACTATTGAGACATGAGAAGTATGAGAATTGGTATTTGTGTAAGGTCGCTGTTCCATGACTAGATGTAGTGCGCATGGAGAAACTGAAAAGTGACAAATATCAAATTGGGTAAGCAAAGTAGTCACAAGCATAGGATGGTGGTAGTGTTGTAGTGTACCTCACTTTTATTTATTCAATTTGTATCAAAGTGAGGAATAGTATACCCTCAACTAAGATCTACTAACCTTGCTTATAGAAGTTTTTCGAATTTAACATAGGTCATAATCATGTTTTTCTTTTCTGGTGTTTATTTTTTATTATTTATTGTACTTTTACAATATATAATTTTGAATATTAAAAATATATTTTAGAATATTAAATTAGTATAATCTAAGTTTTGAATGTTCTAAAGGGATGAATGAGGAGATTTGAATGAAAAGTTTGATTAGTGTAGAGAAAGATTTTGACCGCAGTTATTTTGATCATTCGACTTTGGTTTAATACATGAGGCATATCCTACCGAAATAAATAAAGGTGTTGTTTATGCCTCGGTTATGAATTGAGACATATTGAAGTTTTACTGCCTCGGTTCCACAAGCAACCAAGGCCTAATAGTCATTAAAAAAAAATTAATCGAAAATGGACTTTCTGCCTCGGATCTAGTTCATAGCTGAGGCATATTCAAGCTTTACTACCTCGGGTCTACGGGCAACCGAGGCCTAATAGTCATTACAAAATAAAATAAAAAGTTAAATTAGGATTGGACTTTCAACCTCATGTTTGGCTCCAACTGAGGAAGAAATAAGAGATGCACTACCTTAGTTGTGGCATAAAGGTGTCAACCTTTTGCCTCGATTTTGGTTACAACCAAGACATAGAGGTGTCATTTTTTTTAATGCATAATCTATTTCAAGGATATTTATAATGTGACATTCTATTTAAATAGAATAAATCTACTAAATAAAACATCACATGAAAATGATATAAAATAGAGCATAAGACAAAGAGTATAAGGGATTCACTGTTACAATCATCCACAAATATAACAGGAAAGAAAGCCAAAGGCACCACATAATGCCATAAACAAAATTATCCAAAATAGATGAAATTAGAAATTTGCCCACAGAACAAAGAATTAAAAACATCAATTGTTCTTCAAAAGGGACTCAATAATGAGCCAACACCAACTCGTGACCAAGTAATTTGCAGCATTCCCATCATCCTGATGACCACCAGGGATTTTCACATTTGCTCACACCAAATAATTGGTGATCATTGCAAATAGGAAGGCCACACAAGAAAACAGACACAAGTAAAATGGTAAGGTAAAGTAAAAATAAATTTCGCACATGTTATAGCGAATAGATAATTAAAACAGATCATAAACAGGCAAAACAGAAGGCACTCAATCATGTGATAGCAAACAACATGACTCTGTGACTTAATTATCCGGATACATATAATAAGATCGGATTCACTAGATGCCTACACTTGTGGTGGCCTCTACTTTTGCAGAGCCATTGCCAATGAGTTTCACCCTACCACGCACAAGGTTAGTCCATGATCATCTATGGCCATTATTCTGCCAAAGACTAGGACCTCTTGCTACTCTCACCACTTGAATCAATCCGCTCTATGTGAGACTAATTGATTCTTTAGAGTTTTAGGATGCAACCTTACTTGAATCCTTATCTAATTATATACACTACAACACCATCATGAATCTTACCAAGAGTCTCATGGAATTACGTCGAACTCATACCATATCCACGTTTCTCAAACCAACATCACATGTTATCTCAAAACATCATAATCCCATGTCAATACGTAACCAAGTAGCCAATTCATGATTTATCTCATACCAAACACACCAATTTTAGTTCATAAAATCCCATAATACATGCATATTCACATACTTCATGCTTTAAAAAGGGTAAATCAATCAATCATGGAAGCATACAAGCATTCAAACAACTTTGCTATAAATCTCGCTCAAGGTAAGGAGCTCTTGCTTAGGCGATAGGAGGCCCTCACTTAAGCTAAAAGCTCTCGCCTGTCTGAGATCGCAAACAGAGAGTAGTGGAACGTCCACGAGCTCTCCAGCTCGCTTAGGCGAAATCATTCTCGCTCAAGTGGACGACCTTCGCTCTGGTGACAACTCGTGACAGAGAGCAAGGACGAGCTTCTACTGTTCTCGCTTAGGTGAGAGCTCCTCACTTAGGCGAGAGCATCTCATTTGGGCGAAAAACCACTCGCTTGGACGAGCCTAGCAGATCCCACTTGCTCTCACGTATGCAAGCCAAAAATCAAGTAGATACACAAGCCACAAGTATTTTCACACCATCACCAACATTATTCATGCATATATAACTTGAAATAGGCCCAAAACAAGCAAAATAACTTAAAACATGCAAGACATTAGCTTCCCTTACTTGGAAAAAGAAAACTGCAATGGAAAAAAGCCCTAACAGAAGCTCACCATAGCACAACGACAACTTAAAAGCTGAAAACATAACACAAGGTCGAGGAGGATGTTCTAGAGAGAACTCAAGACAAAAACTAAAGCACCTGAACTAGAAAAGGAGACACACATAGGTTTAAGCTCAACTTACATGGAGAAAAATTAGCTCAGCTAGCTCGAAGGGGGAAAAAGCTTATGCCCTAGTAGAGCTCTTTGTTTCAGCATTGTAAGGGAGGAAGGGAACAATTTCGGAGAAGAGAGACAAAATGAGTGTTAGTGGCTGGAGATGGGTTATAGAGATCCCTAATGGGTTGGCCTTGGGCCCTCTAAAAAGGCCAGGCCCAAACCTTTTTAGAGCATAAAAATGAGCTTACATATAACATCTTGGCGGGATATTATTAATTTTTAATAAAATAAAATAATAATGAAATATAATACCACATTTATTATAATCTCTTTCCCAAAATGCAGGAAAATTCAAAACTTTTATTAACATGCCATGATTCCAAATACATAAGTTTCAAACAACTATTACAAAGTTCATGGTCTAGTTAAAATAACTGTTTACAAAAACATTAAAAACAATCCATAAAAGCTTCCCAAGCTAGCCCCTCTTCAGCTCTATGTGTGACCAACTTCACCTGTAATATTGTATGCTCCCGTGTAACGAATTACACTATCATCGCCAACCACAAGCAGATAGGATGAGCAAACACCATAAATATATACATAACCAACATAAACATCTATCCTCTGAATCCAGAAAACATGGCCATCACCATGTTCATCCACGTTATACATCCTCACATGATGACCTTAAGATATCTTTTGTTAGCACAAGCCACAACTTGTGATTCCACCTTACTAGCCACAACCTGGGATTTGCCTAATCAAGTGGAGCCCATCCATACGAGCCACAACTCGCATACTTACATTGGTTTTCCAATATCATCAAGCCACAACCCGGAGTCGCCATGTGTTTACCCTTTATTCCAAGCCACAACTAAAGAAATGCCTCAACGAGCTTCATACTCATGGTATCATTTCAAGCAATGTAGACTACAGACAACTCCAAAGTGAACAACCCTATCCACTACACTATTGCCTGGCGCTGCCCAAGCATTGCCAAGCGAAATTCAGTTGTAGACCGCTTGGCGGTAGCCGCCCACCGCTCGATGTCAGTTGCTCTATAGGTCTTTAGATTTCCAAGTATCGACTGGTAGGACCATCCTCACTACAGGTGCCACATGTCCTAGTGGCCATTGTCCACACAGTATCTCTTGGCAGTGACTGCCAAGCGCTACACCGGTACAACGAGTTTATTGGTTTAGGCATAATAGAGAAGATTTTAATCTTACTCAAGGAATCCAAAAACACACGACATAATTACCAAGTTGCATACATCCCCTTCAATGGGTCTTGAAACCCATACTTCTTATGCCTTGTTAACATACCTACTCCCATATATATTTACTCTCTTAAATATGCCAACCCTTAGAATTAAGGTATAACAAATCATACTATTCTCACATATATGACAATTACTATACCAAAACATCACTGTAATTTTCAACTAATCCAATGCCACGTATCAACCATACTTTTGCATCACCACAAGTTCATGCATCTATAAATCGGACCTCATTAACTGCCATTCAAACTTTAGGAAAAAGGAGAATCAAATTTATGATTAGTACTTAGACCCGTTACTACAACGAATTATGACTCATGCCACCCCATACTAATATTAGCCATCCTGCACTAATTTTTCTTACTTATTTTCACCTTCCTCTTTTAATTACTCCACTTTCTCAATCACTTTTATGATCTAAGGTATACAAGTTACCAACGGTTCCATTTTCGCCTATTTTTCCCATATCTAATTTCACTTGGACCCTCAAAGGAACCCCTCAACTCGAACCTCACAGAGTCAACCTCCAATACTGTTGTCATTGGTTTTCACCTAGCGGCAAGCTATGTGCCACTAGGCGGTGCATCACTTTCTAGAAAAATCTAGATTGGTAATACACCTACGTGAACCCTAATTTCCCCAAAATCCATTCCACTCAACCAATTTCCCTTACCACCATTATTTAACATGTTCGATTCCACATATAATTGATTGACATTCAATGGCACACAAAAATCACAACCAATTTCAATCCAAATCATGGTACCCAAAATTCCCCAAATCATTACAAACCCTCATATTCATGAAATCTCCAATTTGTCTAGTCGTAGTAATTATAGGTTTACCCCACACAATTTGTCTATCAACTTATAGTATTCCATGTTACAAAGACTCCCACGAGTCCCTAAAATCCCCAAAAAAAACCCACAAACATAAAAAACAAAGCACACATGCGTGTGTCGCCTAATGACAATTCATCACCGCTAGGCGGTTCAAAGTAGAAACCCAGAAACTGGGTTTATTCAACATGAATCGCTTGGCAAACCTTCAAATCCACTAGGCGATTTCTGGAAAAATTCCAGAAATGCGACAAAACCCATATTTTTCATAATAGAAAAACCCAATGCATCTATTATAACAAGAAATCACGTCAAATAAAATTAAAGATACAATACAACTCCCCCAACTTATCCCTTGCTTTCTTGATGACGCCTAGAGTTCTTCCTAGCCCACTTTTTCCTTAGCCCTTGTCTCCTGTCCAAATTTGCTCCCAACTCTCAATGCTCTCTCTATTTGGTGTCCAGAACTCACTCTTCACACTACTCAAGTCAGACCCTCTGTTAGTTCTCTAAAATTTCTCCTCTCCAACCATTTTTAACCCTTAATTAATTTAATTAATTAAAAAAAACGAAAATGTTTATGAGGGGACGTTAACGACCATCAAATGCCATTAACAAGTGGTTTCAGAAAACCTCTCTTAAAAATGAAAAATAGTTGTTCATTTGAAAATAATCAACAATGTGATTTTCAAGTGACCTATGAGTATTATCCATAGCAACCATGTGATTCATACGATTATCAGCAACAAATTGTCACACCTACTTCTGCACCTGATATAAGTAGGTTAATTATATGTGAACTAAATGATCTATATCTTAGATAATCCTTTTTGGAATATGAGCAACAACCATATTCTGAGTATCCACTCCAGCCATCATATGTTCCATTTGGTTCGCAATAGCAACAACATGCGTCACCCAAACAAGTTGCAACAACTAATGGACCATCCTATAGGGAAGTTGTGTTATTAATAGATGGACTCAAAGCGAAATTAGACACCATAGATGAAAGGTTGCGAGCTGATCAAAGATGCAAAGTTATTAAGCATGAATGGTATGTAAATGATAAAGTATTATACGACATGATGGAGGATGCAAGTAACAACAACTTTGTAGAATTACTTGGTACTGTTAATACCACCCTCCAATGTCATCCGAGATTTGCTGAAACCTAAGAATTTAGAGCACTTCGTCATGAAATAGAAGATATGCTTCTAAAGTTTGCCATTAGAGTTGAAGAAATGTCGGAAGATTTAAGTCAGCTAGTGAACGACAAAGCTATGGAGGCCACCTTAGAAAAACTTATGAAGACGATAGATGAGCAAAGGGATTAAATGATAATGTTAAGGGACATGAATCGAAGGATGGAACAATTGAGCACTGATATGAATGAGTACACAATTGAAATGTTAGATCAACCAAAACCAGAATCACATCACATTGATATATCTATTGATAGATATAGTGATGCTTATAGTAATATGTCTATTGATGGACATTTTAATTTTACTAAAGATGTTACTGATGAAGAAATTGAAGATTCTCACGCTAACATATCTATTGATGGATATGATGATGATGATGATGCTCAATGCAAACATAAATGATCTTTTTCAGGAGCAAAGTTGTGAGAATAATAAAATGGAGGAACGAAGTGAAGTTGAAGAACCAACAATATTTGAAGATGCAGCTGAAGCTTCTACTATTGCAACTAGCTTGGTTAATAAGAAAGCAGCATAATCAACTACTTCAGTTGCAAATTTTTTCTCACAAGATGAGATTATGAGGATTATTGATGATCCTGTTAAGCACCCTAATGCACCTGATGATGCTAAAATTGACATAAATTCACACGCTCCACACATTAAGTTTGTTGATGTGAATGAAGAAAATAGATTTTCAGTGGTGATTTTTGTTGACTTGGCTACAGAGAAAGAAGAAAGGTTGCTACAACAAGAAAAGATGTTAGATTCAAATTATTTTGAAAACATTGTTTATAAAAAAGTTAAATTGCGTGCATATTTATTTTCTGTCTTTAATTTTAAAAATATTAAAAAAAATTCAAAAACACGTGTTTTTATTTTCTTTAATAAAATTGTACAAGGTGACTTGTGACTTGTACTTGAAAAAGTCAAAGAAAATAAATTTTGACATATGGCTAGATTGATCCAGAAGTCACAAAATGTTTTGTCTCCTTTCCCAAAATAAGTCCATCAATGACATTTTTTTGAAATAAGTGTGGGGGAGACAACTCATAGGTAGGAATTTTTTATCTCCTCCCCAAAATAAGTCCATCAAGGACAAGATTTTGAAATAATTATGGGGGAGACAACTCATAGGTAGGATTTTTATTTTATTTTGTTTTTTTGTTTTTTTTCTTTCTATTTTTGTTTTTTCAAATTTGTGTTTTTATTAAAAAAATTGTGATTTCTTTTTGAGAAAATTGTGAAAGTATTAACTTTTTACTAAGTGAAACTTTTAAACAATATATCTCATAAGAAATCCACCAAAAATATTTTCTTGCTTTCAATAAAACATATTAACATTGGATTTTGGGATTTGATTCAGAAACTAGATGATCATAATTCTGGAAAAATAAAAGTTGTGTTGATATGAGTGGATTATTTCTAGGATTTACTAATGGAGTTTATATGAGAATTTAATGATTAAATCTTTTGTGAAAGAGTTTTGACCTTGTGAGTCTTGAGCCTTAATGTAAATGATAGACTGCCTTGTGCCATTCCTATTTTTCTTGAGTGACTTGCTCATGTTTTGTTTATACTCAAATATTTAGCTTGATTCTTTTATTTTGCAACTTAGGTGAATATACATGATTTGATATGTTTGAGGCATTTCTTGTTTTTAGCTACTTGACCAAATAAGTCCACCTTGATATTAATCCATTGGTTGCCCCTTTGAGCTTTAAATATCTTTTTCTTGTTTTAAGCCCATTGTAAATCCTTAAAAAGAAAAAGACCATGTTTTTCCTTACCTTAGAAAGAAAGAAAGGAACTAGTGGATTATGTTAGGATTGGTTGAGGAATAAAGTGTGGGTGAGTACCTTACCCACAAAATAATGAAAATGCATAAAGGAAGAAAAAAAGTGATGAAAGAGTTTGAAAAAAAAATGTATAAAAATAATTGCTTCCTAAAAAAGAACAATAAAAGAAAAAAAAATTGGAATTATGCTCTATTATTCTTTCTATATTTATTTCAAAATTCCTAAAATTTTCCTTCCTTTGCCTTGGTCTTGTTATAACCTGTTAAAAGTCCTTATGATCTTTGAATGCATATTTTCTGAAAGTTTATGAATATTAGAATTTTGTTGTCTATGAGTGTTTACTTGCATGAGTATTTTGAGTGAAAATACAAGACAAAACACTTGAGCAAACTTTGGAGAGAAAATATACATTTTAACTCAAGTGACCTCTTTCATATTTGATTTTCTTGTAAATTCAAAAGATTAACTCATGTGTAAAAATTAGAATCTTTCGATTTGTATATACATGATAACTTGATTTCTAGAAGATTGATTTGTTCTAGTGATGTTCATTCCTTTGATCCAATGAAGATTTAGAATAAAATACCTTATAACAAAGTTTTGAAATTGCTCAATTTTGCCCAGGAGTGCAAAAGGATAAGTGTGGGGGTGTGATGGGTTCATATTTATGCCATCATTTAATGTTTAATTCTGGATTTTTACTTGAATTTTTTTCTTAAAAGATTTATATAATTGAGATTTCTTATAATTGGGTTTATTGAGCATGAGATACAAAAAGAGGTTAAAAATAACTTTTTAGTTGCATAAATGTTCTTTGGATATTTTGAGGTGTGATAGTACAGCTACAACTAAGTTGAACTCATGGAGGTGTGGAAATAAATTGCTTAAAGATTCATGACACCTTAAAGCTAAATCCAAGAATAGGAAATTATCAAAATCACAAAAATTTAAGCCAAGCATAGCATAAAGATAGCAAGAAAAACTTGAAAAAGTGAAGAAGTTTGGCTATGCCAAGAAGAGGGAACGAGCAACAAAATTGGACCTTGCGGTTTTTTCTATCTTTTTCTAGAAAAAGGGCTTTGATAATTCATAAATATTTATGATAAAAGCTAATTTGGGAAAATATATATTTAGATATATTATTTGATATTTTTAAATAATTATCTTATTTAATTATATCATGAAATATCAAAAGATAATAACTACCAAATCTTTTTAAATATGAAAAGATCTTCTTAAATCTTTTTAGATCCATAACAATTAAATATATCTTGAAGATATTGGATTTGTTAGAAGATAAATTGTGGAGATTGCAACGGGCTGATTTGGAAAATTAATACAAATATTAGTTGGTGATAATTTATCATATATCTTTAACTAATTTATTTATTTAATTATATTAGATATTGATATTATCAACCAAATATATTTGTCAAATAGTCTATCTCTCCAAATATTTGAGAGATTTTAGCAACAGAAAAGCCCAGTCCAAGTTCTATATATAGAGACCAAGGGGAAACAAAAAAGACAAGCTCGAGACTTTGGAGTTTAGGAACCCTTATGGGGCCTAATTTCGTTTCCTTTCTCCCTCCCTCTCTCACTCTCTATTCTTCTTCTATATTTCTTTTATTTTGATTTTATGGAGTTCTAAGCTTCTTAGGTTGATTTCATTGTAATTTCATTGTGGATTCTGAGGATAGAATGAAATAAATTCTTTGTTCTTTTTATTATTGTTATGGTTTTAATTCATCTATGTATTTTATCTTTGAATCACGTGAAAAGTAATGGTTTTTATATCATAGCTAATTAGTGAGATGTTTTAATCTATATGCATATCAATCATATGAGTTCAAGGGTTTTTAATTTTAATTGAGAATGTACTTTGATTAAAGCAGTTGAATCAATCTATTTTCTTTATTATTATTATTATTTTTATCTTACTTTATCTTTTTCCATTTTTATTTCTTTCTTTCAAATACTATTTTATTTGACTAACTATTTTGTATAGATTTTATAAGAACTAACTTGTTAGAAACCAATTCCATGTTCATTGGGAGACGACTTTGGGTTATTTTACCCTTTCTATTTTGTTGGTTACTTTCTAAACAATACTAAAGTTGTTATACATAAGTAATATTAATTTGATCGCGTCAACAACAACATTATTACATTCCCATTCATGTCCAAAAAGAAATTGGCAAAAAGGAACCTATTTAGCATCAATCAAGGTTCAAACACCCAACCACACAATTACCAAACCAATGCACAACCAATCAACCAATTCATGTTTCATGATAATTACCACCCATCTAGGATTATATTATCACGCACCATGGTCAAGCATATTAATAAAATAATAAAACAATTCAATTAACACACTAATGGCTTACACATAGGGATGAAAAAAATACCCGCGCCCGTGGATACCCGCGGATAAAATCCGCGACGGATAGTTACTACCTGTGGGTATTTATTATCCGTGGGTAGCGGGTAGTAGGTATTTTAATACCCGCTTATAAACGGGTTGGGTACGGGTATCATACTATCCGTACTCGTGGGTACCCGTTACCCCTCAAAAAATTAAAATTAAAATTTAATTTATATTTTATTAAGTTAAATTTAATTAAAATTAAAATGCATGAGTGAGTTAGGGGTCTATGAACCCATATACATCACTCAACCCCATATTGTTACTAACACCAAACATATACCTAGACAAAAACATTTATTTAATATAAGTAACTAGATAAATCAATTAAACATAAAGAATGGTTTAAATGCTTACATAATTCATAACTGAATAACGGTAATATTCAATTCTTCAGTCCCCAACTCAAGCTCTAAGACATCTTGCTTATGCAAGTATAATGGAAAGTCAATTTCTCTCCCAAATGCATTAGAATCCCATGGAACCACCATCTACTTATCAAGAATGATGCCAGCAAGCTGGTGTAATGCACTAAGAGGATCGTCCAAAGCTATTGGAATCTTCATAGGTTCAGGATTTCCATTTCATGCGACTATTATTACATGAAAAAATAATTTGATTGTGAACATAAATAACATGTAAACTTAAAAATTGAGTACTGTAAGATGGGTTTGGGAGTCCGTACTTGGGGGTCAGAAATAGAACCAACCAAATCTCTAAGCTAGGTGGAGAAAGACTGAAATGCATGTGCCACAGTATACACCTCATATGTTGGCACGAGAACTAAAGCATATGGCATATGAAGAACAATGACTGCCTCAAATATTGTTCCACTAGCCACTAGTGTCCTCCCTATACCATGCAGAACGTATATGTCATATGGATGAGCGTTGTTTGCGTCATCCCTAGTACTGTTGAAGCCTAACAACTCCCATTTATGCTTCCATCTATCAAAGCCAATGTTAATGTTATTTTATTAAAGAATAATTATGGACTTTCATAACTTAGCGCAAAATTATTCTTTATTTTTTTGGAGAGGCATAAAAGGTTTTGGTTAGGGAGTTACTTGCGGACGAATGCCATAACCATCAAATTGTTGCTGGAATTGATGCACAACCCTTTAAGTCATTGTATCAATGGCTTCATCTTTGAGATCTGCTCTGACCTTCAAAGTGATTGCTTCTGTTAGTTATTTCCTTAGTCGTTGCATCAACTTTTCTTCATACTCAACATTGTGTGTCTATGAAGTGTGACTAGAGGAGCCGCCAAAATATTAGCAAATGCCAACTCCTAATAACAACATGCACACGTCTAGGGTGCTCAGGCTATCCAATTTCAGTAGCGAGAATGTCATGATGACCTTCTAGAGTGAAAGTACCTTGGGAGCTTTACTAAATAAAGAAGTCCTACAATATAAGAAAAGAAAATTAAAATATAATATTTATAAAATCATATTGTTTAAAGAGAAGTTAAATCTTACAATTTTTTTAGAGATTTCTCGTGCGGTCTCAGAAGTGTAGGAGCTCAATGATCGTAAACGAGATAACTTCCATTTTTCATGATAGAATGGTGGTTAAGAAGGGCTTTTGTCCTCTTTTGATGTAACATAAAATTCATTTTATGAATTAGTTCAACCTATATACAATTTCAACAAATTGAATTCAAGTAAACTAACCTTCCATTCCAAGACGTTCGAGACTCAACAAACTGACGTCAAATGTCTTCATTGCTTTATATATCTCACATGGATTTTCATTCATTTTAGCTCTAAAGATATACCTAGACGTCAATTTTGTCTTAAAACTCTGAAAATTCTTAGCGACTGATGACTAACATTTATGTTTAAGTGTCGCTGCATTTGGAATATCAAATGTCATTTGCAGTAAAGAAAATGCACATCAATAAGTGATTTACCAATATAATAAAACTAAAAATTCAATAAATTAATTAATTTACCAATAAATCATGCTATATCATATTGTGATCAACTTCAGACACATGATCAAAAGTAGGAGTAAGGATGAATATTCTATCACGTGTCAGTACTCCTAAATAGCTTCTGAAGATGTGACTAGTGTTGACATCAACAACGATAGATGTCTTCTAACCATTAGCTCATCTCATAAAGAGTTGCATCAATCTAGTGGCTCCTCTTGTGGGTCTCCTTGTAGGTCCTTCATCCCTTAATGAACTCTGATTGTCAACCATATATCTGTTGTTAAGAGAAAAAAACACAAAAGATTAATAACAAACATTTACAATAACATTGTTTAACAAAACATATAAATTTATACAAAAATTTGACATTCATACATAAAGTTATGGATTGGTCATATGTATATTTCCTCATTGATCTTCCTGAATTGCATGTATGTCGTCCAATAGTGGGGCCTCATCAAAATTTATCGTTGTTTTAAATGGATGAGTGTTAGCAATATGAAGGTTACTCAAATTCTCTTCATTAACATCAATTTGTTTATTGCCATGAAAAGCGACAAACCAATATTCAGACACAAGATCTTTTACATGAAAAACTTGAGATGGTTCATGTGCCTTGATAAAAGGCTCGTCTCGATAACCTACATTTCAAAAGTCAACTAAAGTCATACCTAATTCATCAATTTTGACACTACTCTTATTATCAATCCACTTACATTTAAACAGTGGAATAATAAACATAGTATCGTCAACCTCCCATATTTCTTCTATTATAGCATAGTACGTCATTGACCCAAATACAGGATTTGGATATTCGAATGTGGAAAATTGTAATGCCTCAACTTCAAGACCCACTCCATTATTTTGTATTGTGCTTTTATCATCCAAAGACATCGTATAGAATGTGCAATTATTAATTTCATAATGTGTACAAGTTACGACATCAAACTTCAATCCATTTGCTAGCCACATTAAAGTCTCGAAAGATTATGAATGTTTGAAAACCTTATATTTAAACCATGACATGAACGTCCTGTTATGCTTCATCAACTTCCATTTCTCTAATTATCACGAATTGTGTGTCTTTATAATGACTTTCTGTGCAGACAAGTAAGGAATCACCTCATCAGTGTTGTTCAATACGTATAGATGTGCTTATAATAGTTCTACGCGATCTTTGGTTACCACATTCACACCTCGAATGCTCTTACTTGTAGAAAACCTTTTGAACCATGATTTGCGAGGAAGTTCTATCAGATTTACTTTTATCATGTAATTTAACCAAACTCGATACTTTCTCTAGCAATATACCTTTCAATCATTGATGCTTCTGGACAATATTAATTTTTCACGTAACCTTTCAAAATCTTCATTAACTCCTATCAAATTTGCTTTTATCATGTAATATGAACCAAACTTGATTTCTCTTACCAAATGAACAAGTAAATGTACCATAACGTAAACAATAATAGAGGGAAAAACATATCCGCTGACACAAGATGAATGCAATCTCACTTTGAAGGTCATATAACTTTACAAGATCAATGACTTTACTACAAATTGAAGAGAAAAATGAACACAAACGAGTTATAGTTTGTCGAACATTTTTGGGTAAATTTCCATGAATTGCCATCGCTAAGAATTATTGCATTAAGACGTGACAAACGTGAGACTTCAGGCCAACAAGATTGAAGTCCTGCATTGATAATAAACTCTTAACATTTGAAGAGTATCATTGTGGTACCTAGACACTCTTTAGACAAAGGCAAAAGCTTATATTTTCTTGTCTAGACATAGTATAACATGAGGGAGTACGCTTACCAACCTCCCTTGGTGTCAAATCTTCTCGGATATTGATTAAGCAAATCCAATTGAGCATTTACTTCATCTTTTGTTTTTCTCTCAATGTTAAGTAGTGTACCAATCAAGCTATCACACACATTCTTCTCTACAAGCAATACATTTATTCAATGTCTAACCTTTAACTTTGACCAATATGGAAGGTTAAAGAATATTGATTTTTGGTACCAAGGGTTCGTTGCAAATGATTTCTTGGAGGTTTTCCCAAGTACATGATGTATTTTATTACCTTTTCATGAATTTGAAAGTCATTCAATGGAATTGGTGCATCGTCATTATGTTAATGTTTGTTAAATAGTTTTTTTAACCTTAGATAAGGATGATTGAATTGAAAAAAATCTCTGATGGTGCATATATATTGTCTTCCTTCCGTATTTCAATTGATGAGCTGAAGTGTTTTCTTCACATATATGACATGCTTTGTGACCCTTGACATTGTACCTCACAAATTACCGTAAGTTGGAAAGTCATTAATGATGCAAAATAACATTGCACACATAATGAAAGTCTTAGAAGCAAAAACATCAAATATTTCAACCCCATCAACACACAACATCTTCAAGTCTTCAACTAGTGAACTGAGATAAATATATATATCATTTTGGGCTATCATGGACCAGATATGATCATAGTCAACATCATGTACTTTTTCTTCATGCAAAGTCCAAGAGACAAGTTATAAATGAATAAAATAAAAGGCCAACAACTATAATTGGTACTTAAATTACCAAATAGATTTATTCCATCGGTAGCTAAACAAAACGAATATTTGTACAATTTTCACTGTACTGGGGAATCCATGATCAATATTTTTTTCATTTCATTGAATCAATTGGAAGACAAATCAATTTATCACATCTTCTCTCATCAACATGTCATGTAAGGTTTTTAGCGTCTTTTGGATTCACAAACAAACGCTTAAGTCTAGGCACCATTGGAAGGTACCAAACTACTTTCAAAGTGAGCCCATCCTTTTCTATAAGACCTTTATCTTCATTGTTGATTTTCTCCTTGTTCTCTGATAACACACATTTCAGACACTTTTTCAATCCTTCAAATTATTTCCTATATAATATGCAATAATTAGGACATGCATGTATCCTTATATACTCCATACCCATCTGGCAAAGAATTTTCTTGGCATCATAGTTGTGAGTGGGTAGTGTATTTTCATCTGGAAGCATTTCATTCAACAACACCAGCAATTCTATGAAACTCTTATCGCTTCACTCATTGGTCGTCTTCAAATTCATGAGTCTTAACATTACTGACAACCTTGTGAACTTAGTTGAATCGACGTACAACAAAGTCTCTGCATCGGTAGAGATTGTCTCATACACATGTGCTTGGGAAAATGCGTTAGCGCCAACGTCACAAATCATGACCTCTAATTTGTCTTCTTCAAGTCAATCTTCAATGGTGGAATCAACAACATTTTTAGTTCAGGAGATAGTTGGAAAGTGTTAATTTGTCTTGTCATGCCCATGTTGTATAACTTCGAAGGAAACCATCACATATAAGGTGTTCCCTAATTACGGTTGAATTCAACTTTCTCGCGTTCAAACATTTGACACAAGGACATCTAAGTTTCACTTCATCATCACTTCTTTCCTCATTACGTTGCACAAATTGTATAAATTCTTCTACTCATTTCTCATAGTCAACACTGATGTATGGTGAATTAATCCAATCTTCATCCATACATATATAGACTGAAATAGTGTGAACAACTTCAGTAATCCTTAATAGAATGATCATCTCCCTTTTATATTCAAGGTATGACCCTATCCCATTCAAAAAGATTCATTTTTTTAGTTTATTGGTATGTATAAATTTTAAAACACATATCTAAAATATCACAAAATTTTGCCAACATTTCCCATTGATCTTCAAGTTACACGAAATGAAAGTGATTACCAACCACAATCAAATATGCACCCAAAGATCAATACAAAATGCAATTGATAAAAATCATGAATTTTAAGATATGTATATTAAAAAATATATATACACTAATAAACTATTAAAAAGTTATTAATCTTCTCAAACTGTCCAACCGAACAATTCAAGATTGAATACATTTAAATTATTAGTACTGTCTCCTTTTAAAATATATTTTATAAAATTCATATTCTTTCAAAATACAAAACTTAGAGACAATAAATAATTTTTGTATTCAATCTCAAACGAGAAACTAAGGCTAACTCCATGGAACAACAATCTCAAATCAAACAAAATAAATCAACTTATTTAAGTATATAGTTAAATAAACATACAATAACATACATTTATTAAGCATATAATTAAATCAATTTATCTAACATACAAAAAATAAAAAATGTACTAAAATATTATAGGGTCAGAGTAAAATTAAGAACCTCGGAGTTTGAAATGTGAAGATCAATGAGAAAGATGCAATAGTACCCATGTCTTTGGAAGGTCCCACGACAATGCACCAGTACTTGAAAACAGAGGTATTAAAAAGGAAACCATCTAAACAAACATGATAAAATTTAAAAGTAAACTTTGATGAAATTCATGCCTACTCAATCTTATGATCCAAACTAAGTTATAAAATTTGGAAAAGCAAGTCAAGTTCATAATTTTGCATAGTTCAAGAATGAAAATATCTATAAAAATTTACAAATTCAATTTCTATCAAAATATAATCTCCATTGGTCAAATTTTTACAAACTAAAGCAAAACATATTCCAGCCAATTACATACATAGGAGAATAAAAGACGCCAAAACTTAAGAATGCCAACAACTCATAAATAATCATAATCTCAAATTTAAAGTGAAAAATTCAAGAATAGGTACAACAATAGATTGCAACAAAAAATGGACAAAAAACACTCAAAAGAATGGATTCAAATAGCAAAACAAAAATGCAAAAATACCATAACGAGTAGATGAACATGGTGGCACATCTGTTGTTCTCGTCGTTGAAGGCATAATAGGTCATTGTCAGCAGCACAACGTTAGCAAGAGGCAGAAGAGTTAGACAAGGCGACAAATCTCGTGGTGGGTTGCGGGACATAAATGGAGAAAAAGATAAGAAGTTCTTCATTCGCACACTAGAGGAGACGAAGACTGTTTCTGGTTTTAGGGATTTCTAACCAAATTTTCTACCGTTGTTCAATTAAAAATCGAGGTATAACACCCCCTTCTACATTAGTTAGACAAGAACTGAGGCATAATACCACCTTCTGCATTGATTCCCAACACTCGAGGCCATGGAGAGTAGATAAAAAGTAAAAAAAATTCATTTTTCTGATTAGACCAATTTATCTATTTTGGGTTCAAAAAAAACTGAGGCATAACTAACTATTCTGCCTTGGGTCATTCACAACTGAGGCAAAAATGTTTTCATTTAAATTTAGAAATTCGTAGTAGGGGGAAAGGTGAAAATTTTGAGAAGCATTAGGCCTTGGGTGTTTAGGAATCGAGGCAGAAGAGTGGTTTCTACCTCAGGTGTGATTGTAACCGAGGCATAAAACATTGCGTAAATTTCAAAATTGCCACCACGTGTTATTGGCCTCGTTTCCGTTGTGACTGAGGCATAAAGCCTAAGTTAGAAAGCCCAAAATGCACTATTGTTTGTAAGAGTTTGTGAATATTGTGATGGGTGTGATAGATTAAAAAAATGTTTCAATTGATAAAAATATATGTTTACTAATTTACTCCTATGATGAAATGTGATATAGATTATAATGTAAGTAGTAGAAATTATATTAAAATGAAATTAAATTTGTTATTTATAAAAATATAAATTGAAAAAATAAAATAAATTATGAATAGAAGGGATTTGTAAGAGTAATTATTATGTTGACGATAGAAGATAAACCATAGGCAAGTAAGGGTGACCATGGATTTGATTTTTAAAGATCCAATCCAGATCCATTTTAGATCTACATAATTAAATAAGATTTTGGATCTAAATAAATTTTGTATGGAATTGATTTGAACTTTTTTAAAATCCATATCCAAATTGGACCAAATTCAAATTCTAGAATGTATTTTTTATATAAGAAATTTAAATTGAATTTTCTAAAATTTGTATCGTCGAGGTTAACACGGTCAAATTTGGAAGAATTTTGGTCAAGGACGACTCAGCCGAATTTCGCTTGAGCTGACTTGGCTGACTTGTAGCTGGGATCGTTTTTGCCAAATTTTGGTCACAACCGACTTGACCAAATTCGGTCGATATTCAACCGGGACTGATGTAGTTGAATTTCGACTAGGGTCGACTCAACTGAATTCTAGTCAAAGCCTACTCAGCTGAATTTCAGCCAAGGCCGACCCATCTCGAACTTCTGCCTAAACCAGTCCTTCTCGACCTTCAATATGGGCTAGTCCATCCTGACCTTCAACCTAACCCAAATGACAATTTAGATTAAAAATTTGGATTTAATATTTTGGATTATCCATATTTGAAAATATGGATTCAAAGAATGGTATCCAATCCAGAAAATATATAAAATATAGATCAGATTAAAATCCAAATACAATAAAATAGATTTTAAATGGATTGGATTTTTAATAAAATGGATCTTAAATGGATTCGATTGGAGCAAAAATGGATTGAATCAAGAAAATTGGATTTTTTGCCTACCCCTACAAGCAAGCAGCCCCTCCCTTGAAGAACCAGAATCACAAACCTTTTATTTTCCCAACAAAAACACACCAACATGAACGTCCCTAACCAAACATCCATCTTCCTTGCAAGCACAAAAATTATAAAATAAAGTAGGGTTAGTTTAATCTTTGTCAATTAGATGAACAATCCACCATCTCATATTTTGGCATGTTGCACAAATCAATCCTCCCTCTTTCACACAAATCCACGCCTTCAAATTTGCACAAAACCATTGAAACAAACGTGAGAACAAATGAAAAATCCATCTCTCACTTCTAGGGTCGGGCCTTAGTTGGTTCGCAAGGGGCCCCCCTCCCAAAAGAAGTTTTTCATATATTATTTATTAAAATTTATAATATATTTAAGATTTTTTAAGAAAATTGATTTAATTATAAATAAAATTAATTCTTTATTGAATTTGAAAAAGGTAATATTATTTATTAGGGTTAAATATGTTTTTGCTCCATTAACTTTTAGTGAAAATTAGAATTAGTCCCTCTTTGAAACTTTTGCCTAATTTAGTCTTGTAACTTTAGAACTGTGTGAAACTTTCAAATGTGTTTCATGATAGTTTTGTAGCTAAAGTTGAAGCCAAAATGTGTCAAACAGTGTAAACAACTCAAATGCTATCATGAAATGTGTTTGAAACATTAAATAAACTTAACAAAATGTGGTTAAAAGGACTAAATCCACACAATTCTAAAGTTAGGGGACTAATGTAACATCTTGGTTGAATATTACTAATTTTTAAATATAAAATAAAAGAAATAATAAAGTCACATTTATTTAAATTTTTGTCCTAAAACGCGGGAAATTACAATCCTTCTTAGTTGTCATTCATAATAAATATAATTTAAACTTCAAGTGGTTACATTTCCAAAGTTGGGAAATCAAAATCTGAGTTACAAAGTAATCAAAGTAAATAATAAAATCAAATCCCCAAGCATCCTCGCTCTAGCTCTATGCCTCACCAACACCACCAGTAACATCATCTGCTCTCGTGTAACGTGTTACATGATCATTACCAAACACAAGCAGATAGGGTGAGCTAATAGTATCAAATCATATATACAATCCAAATATATATGCATACACTCATAAAAAGGAACTTTATCCTTTGAATTCCATACCACAAAGCCACCACCATGTGATGAAGGATTATCTTGTTTCTTTTTAAGATTATTGAATATGGTGTGAGTTGATTAAGAAAACCAAGGAAATCCCCACTGGACATTAAGATAGCAAACTATCTAGATGTGAAGGTTCCTTTCCAAG